>Ga0316205_10003335_pt1 | contig 15353 bp, 14 predicted proteins | sample 3monthpyrite_MG_FD_204941 | JGI IMG/M metagenome (GOLD analysis project Ga0316205, IMG submission 204941) | Microbial mat bacterial communities from mineral coupon in-situ incubated in ocean water Damariscotta River, Maine, United States -... | ecosystem: Environmental > Aquatic > Marine >... | reverse complement strand
GAAACGCCACTTGAACTCTCGCTTCTGTCGACGATATCAATAACAGGGGCATCTGTTTTCGGCACTGTTGAGCAACTGGCCAGAAACAATAGCCCAAGCCCCCAGAATGACCCTTTAATAAATTTCTGCATGATTAAAATACCCGATTTAGCCAATCCATTACTCCGCTATTACAGCCCGCTTCCTGTTCGGGTGCCGTACCGGTTTTGAAGGGTAATTCTATCGCATTTTCACAGTTTTCATCGGTTTTATTGCCACTGACAGGGTCAATCCATGCCATTTCCATGTCATCGATCAAATCAAGTTGCAGCGATTGCACACCGATGGCATTAAACAAGCTCGCCCATACCTGCATGGCACCACTGCTACCGGTGAATTTAGTCGGTTTATCATCATCCTGCCCGAGCCAGACGACTGACAGGTAATCCCGTGAATAGCCGGCAAACCAGCTGTCGCGAAGATCATCGGTGGTGCCGGTCTTGCCTGCCACTTTCATGCCCTGTGGCAATAGTGTTTGCAATTGTGCGGCGGTGCCAATACGAGTCACCTGGTGCAATGCATCATTAATTATCAGACTGTCCCGCGCATCAATGACCTGTGAAACAGATAATGGGTAACGATTCAATGGCTCACCTTTAGCATCAAGTACTGCACGGATACTGCGCAAAGGCGAGTAGAAGCCGGCATTGGCCAGGGTCTGGTACATTTGCGTGACTTCTAGCGGAGACAATGCCAGCGTGCCCAGCAAGGTGGAGGGATATTGCTTCACCGGCCTGTGCACGCCCAGATCGGAGAGCACGTCAATCACTGCCGACAATCCAACCTCCATACCCAAGCGTACGGTTGCTACGTTATAGGAATGCGCCAATGCCAGATATAGTGGCACCTGATCGTGATAGATTTTGTCATAATTTTGCGGCGCCCACTTCTCATCTTTGCCCGGTTGTTCCAGTTCGATGAACTCATCACTGATCATGGAAGCCAATGTATACTTGTTCGTCTTCAATGCCGCCAGATACACCGCAGGTTTGATTAAAGAACCAATCGCCCTGACCGCATCCAGCGCGCGATTAAACCCGGTAAACCGCACCTGCCTGTCACCGACGACGGCGACGACTTCTGCATTGTTAATGTCGGCCACAATCACGGCTCCCTGCAAGCGGCCTTTGGGTAATCGATAGCCCTTTTCGAGGGCATTCAAATTTCCTGTTAAGGCTTTTTCAGCTTTCAGTTGTACATCAGACTTGAGGGTTGAAAATATATGCAAGCCTGCTGATGATAAATCTTCATCGCGGTAATCACGGCGAAGTTGTCTCTTGACCAGATCGAGAAAGGCAGGATAGGCAGTAACACTTCCCTTCTGCTCTCTGGAAACGCCCAGGGGTGACTGCTTGTATTTATCCCGTTCTGCCTGATTGATCAAACCACGTTCAAACATGACATCCAGCACCAGATTACGTCTGGCGGTCGCACGTTCGGGGTGGCGCCTGGGATCATAGTAAGAAGGCCCCTTGACCAGACCCACCAATAGCGCTGCTTGTTGTGGCTGTAGATATTTTAATGATCGGGCAAAATAAAATTGGCTGGCCAGTCCAAAACCGTTGATGGACCGTTGCCCGTCCTGCCCCAGATACACTTCATTGAGGTAAGATTCAAGAATGTCATCCTTACTATAATGCAGCTCCAGCAGTGGCGCCATGATGGCTTCGTTGAGTTTCCTGATGATGGATCGCTCACTACTGAGAAAATAGTTTTTAACCAGTTGCTGGGTCAGGGTACTGCCGCCCTGAACGGTTTTACCCGCCTTGATATTACTATAGAATGCGCGCAGGATGGCCGCAAAATCGATGCCATGATGTGTGTGGAATTTTCGATCTTCAACCGCTATCAGGCTTTTCTGGATCAATGTCGGCACATCTTTCAGTTGTACCAGAATACGATCTTCATTATGACGCGGGTAGATACTGGCAATATGCGCCGGGTCGAGTCGCGCCAGGCTGACAGCCTGTCCAGTTGCCTGCTCTTCAACGGCTTTTACGCCTGACGAATCAAATAGTATACGCAGATGTTTTGACACTTCAGGACCATCCCAGAAACGAAATGGCCGACTATTTAAGATAATTTCTCCGGATCTCGACTGGTAAGTCGCTGCCTCATTCGCAGACGACACTTTTCTGTAATTCAGTCTGGATAATTCCTGCAGCAACTCATGCTGTTTAAGCGGCAGTCCGGCGTAGAGTTCCAGAGGACTGGCATAAACGCGCGCCGGAATTTCCCATCGATTGCCTTCAAAACGATCGCGGATGACGAAATCCACATAAATGACATAGCCCAGCAGGATCACCAACATGGGAAGCAATAAATACAGCAACAGCTTGCTGCGCTGTTTTGTTTTTTTGCGCGTTTTGCGCTTGACCCTGGAGCGTTTTACCGGTGTTTTTTTCTTCTTCGTTGCCATATTGTCTATTGTATCCAATCACTGCGCCCTTCGATAGCATAATATTTTATAAACATTCATATTAAAAAAGCCTCTTGCGAACAAGAGGCAAAACGGAGGAGCAACCGTTAAAACAAAATTAAATATTCAGGAACCTTTGATTAATTCTGAATTGATCAGAGGCTGCTCAATGATTGGTTAATATCAAATATCACCTGATAGAACTGGCCGAAGATCACTGTCCTTTTCTGTGGCATAAACGATATAACGTAAATTGCCTCCTGCTCGCAGACTATCGAAGGGATAGCAGGTCACCAGCATAATGCCGCGGTTTGAAGTCGGTTGCGGCAGTGGCACCTCACTGGCATCCTTGACAGTCATACTCATCACTTCATATTCACTGATCTCGCCTCGACTGTTCTGAACACGCATACTGTCGCCCAGCTTTAAATGACGAAGAAATGAAAAATGCGTATCCCGGTGGGCACTGATCAATGAAATACCCGGGTCACCCGGGGCAGCTGTCCCTTGCAAATGTCCGGGAGCAAAGGCCAGAGAGCTGCCGGATGCGCCTTCCAGAATAATCATATCGACTGCCTGCGAGGCAACGGTCAATCTGGCCACAGGCCAGGTGTCGGCCCATGACCAGGGCTTTACCTGCACCCGGGCTTTCAGCGTTTCCTGCCAGGCGGACTGCAATAACTGCTGAGCCAGCAAGGCCTTCGCCTGAATGTATACGCCCTGTGAAAACCAGACGATCCCCAACAGGCTGATACCCAGCCCGGTCAACAGAAAGCTCTTATGATGCATGCAGGTTCCGCCTCTGAAAATACAGGCTCAACAAACAGCCGAGTATGATGAGCAAGAAACCCAGCAACATATCCCAGACGGAATCCGTCGCAGTTTGTGGCAATGATGCAAACACTTTGTCATGTTGCCAGCCGGCAGGTAAATTCACTTTCACAGCTTTGCTTGACAGTGTTTCATCTACGGGTCTGCTGGGTGTTACATCGACGGCAACCAGGCTGGTATACTGACTAACCAGATGATGCTCTATGGCCAGGTCAGTGATACCTTTTTTGATAACATCCTGGCTGTCACCTTCTCGCAGACGGTCCATCAGATAAGCTATTTTTTCGCGCGCCCATAAACCCGCCACACCCGATGACTGATGATCGGACAGCAAGGGTATACTTACCTGCCAATCCTGTTGTTGACTTTTGCCTTTGATGATGACCTTGTCTTTTAATACAGGCAACCTGGCGGTCAATATCAAAGGCTCACCTGCATACAAATCCGGTAGTCGTTCAGGCCACATTTCTACCTGCGCATTATCGGGCCATTGCACCTCCAGTGCAGACAGGACCGGCATTTGAATTTTCCTGAACAGGGCAGACATTTTCTCGTCTACTTCCTGTATTTTCCCGATATAGGTATAACTGCCACGCCCATACTGAGCCGCTTTATGCATGAAGTGACTGTTAGGAGCAGAACCTATGCCGACAGTAAACAGGCGACTATCGGCCAGATTGTTTTTAATAATCGAGAACAAGGCATCCTCATTGCCAATACTGCCATCGGTAAGGAAAATAACCTGGCGTACCAGGCCCTTGTCATCCTTATGATCGAGTGCTGCATGTAATGCCGTGGCCATTTCAGTGCCACCCGTTGCTTGTAACGATTGCACATAACGCAAGGCTTCATTGATATGAGCTTGATCTGCAGGCACTGAGTGATTAAACAATTGGCTGGTGTAGGAATTGAATTGAATTACATTAAAAAAATCACCCGGCTTCAAATCATTGATCGCATATTGCAGTGCACGTCTAGCCTGCTTGATAGAAGTACCTCCCATTGAACCCGATGTGTCAATCACATAAATAACTTCACGATTGAGCACTTGTTGCTGCGAGTGTTCTGCATCGGGCGGCATAACCATCAGCATCAGGTAATTCTCATTATCCCTGCGTTCACTGAACAAGGCAGCCCGTGGCAGTTGGTCTTTCAAAGGCTGCCAGACCAGTTCAAAATCACGGTCAGCCGCTACCTGCTCCTCTTGAAGGCTCACAGTCATTTCAGTGGGCGAACGGGATTTTTTGACGATTGGATGATAACTGCTCTGAATAGAAGCAATGGGAAAACCGGCATTCAGCTCGACACGTAAACTGACCGGGTTGATTTTACCCATAGCAGGATCTGCGACCGGCGGCGTGATGCGGCTGGCATCTTTAACCTGGTCGGTATTTTGCGCCCAACCTGATCCGGTAAAACCTGCCACTGTTTCCTCAACAGCTTGTGGCACTCCGGGAATATATCGGGGAGCAACCACCAGCGGAAAACGCAGGCGGAATCGATCTTTATCCAGCTGTAATGTCTGTTGATATTCAATCTCCACCGAAATGGTTTCACCCGGGCCAATATTAGCAATCGAATTGGTAAATATATTGGCACGTTCCTGCTCTACCAAACTGGCCTTACGTCCTTCGCTTTTGGCCTTGGCATAAATCTTTTTTGCCTCTTGCTTTTCCTTGATCTTGCCCTCGATAATGCGGTCTCCTATACGCATACGCAGATGATCCACGGCGGCGTTATCCGGTAAAGGAAAAACGTAAATACCTTCAAGCCATTCTTTCCCCGGGTTCTTGAAACGTTGTACTACACGGGTGCGTACCAGCATGCCATTGACTCGCATATGCACATCGGTTTTCAGTATGGGTGCGCGTCGGTAAAGCCCCGGTCTCTCTGTACGCAACAACACACTGCCACTACTCACCTCACTTTTTTTCACATATTCTGACGACACTTCGGCGGGGGCCTCCCCCGCCTGGCTTATACCAGGCAGTAACATCACCAGTAATGCCAGGAGCATGGAAACAAAGAACCCGGACATAATACTCAGCAATAAACCCATTAGAAATTCCAGGGAAAAATCATTCTCATGACGACTATTCATCACTGACCTCCCAGCCGGCCTGCTCATTTGGAGTATGGATCTTTTTGCAGATACCCTGATTAAACCAGCCATCTTCAATACCACTGTCGATGGGGTAGCGACAAATGTCTTCCGGATTCCAGTATAAAAAATCTTCTGATAAAGGTTGCAAGGCATTCATGAGCGCTCCTCCGCCTGGCTGAAGGTAATCACTACACGTCGGTCAAATGACAAACTATCCTGATCATTACCCAGGTCGAGTAAGTCCTGTTCTCCTTTTGCTGAAACAAGGATGGCTTCTTCAGCGACCCCTTCCTTGATTAACAGGTCTTTTACTGCCTGCACCCTGTGTTGAGCCAGCGTCAAATTGTAGGAAGCTTCACCCCGGGCATCGGCATATCCTTGCAAATTGACTTTAAGTGAAGGAGACAATTTAACCAGTTGAGTCAATGCCCGAACATGTTGTACCAGATGTTCTTCGATGCGGTCGCTATCGGTTTTGAAATGCACAGTAAAGGCAATGCCTTGCTGGATCAGCTGCTCAAACTGTAAGGTGGCAGGCATTGGTGTGTTCACCAGGCTGGCGACCTGCAGACCTTTTTTTTCTTTATTACTTTCAAGCACTGCAATCGTATTATCCTTGTTCTCGATTTGCGCCTGTAGCTGCTGCAGTTGTGCGTCACGCTGCTGGATGCTATTAAGCATACCCTGTTCACGCCCATACAGTTTTCCAAGCACTGCCCCCAGTACAAAACCGGGAGGGCCGCCGACAGCCGCACCGGCCACTGCGCCTGCGCCCATGCCCCAATGGCCTTCTTTATAGTTCACGACTGACGTGTCGGCAGGTTCTTCGTCCCAGTCACTGGCATAGCTGATAGATGATGAAAAACATGCCAGTATGGCTGCAGTCAGAATGGCTTTTTTACCCGGGTATATTACGTTCATTGGTTAATCCTCTTTTGCTTAAACATCACAAAGGTTTGTTTGCCTTTGTCCATGTTGAGTATTTAAGCAAGCGGAGATGGCAGAAACGGGCAGGAAAAATGTCAATATGGCGATGAATTATGGCGAATTATGGCCGGTTAATACTAGGGACTAGGGACTAGGCGAAATATTTAGATTCACTTTGGATTCAAACCCTCTAGTACCTAGTACCTAGTCCCTAATAACAAAAACATGCTAATCTGTCAGCTATTGAGGAAACGAATAGCAAGATATGCCCAAAACCATCGCCATAGTAGAAGATGAACCCAGTATCAGGGAAAATTATGCGGATGCCCTGAAGCGTCATGGCTATCAGGTGCTGTCCTATGGTAACCGGGAAAGCGCCAGTCTGGCCTTCAGGAAAACACTGCCGGATCTGGTATTGCTCGATATTGCACTGGAAGATGAAATGGATGCCGGGTTTGATTTATGCCGTGAGCTCAGAGAGCAATCCAGTACGCTACCGATTATTTTTCTTACTGCGCGTGATAGTGACGTTGACACGGTATCAGGTCTGCGTTTGGGTGCTGATGATTACCTCACCAAGGATGTCAGCCTGACGCATCTCACGGCAAGAATATCGGCACTGTTCAGACGACTGGAGGCCCTTAAGGCATCCGGTGATGCTGCGGATAAAATATTACAGCGCGCCGATCTGGAGCTGGATCTGGACAGGTTTACGGCCACTTGGCAACAACACCCGATCGATTTAACCTTGACAGAGTTCTGGATCGTACATGCACTGGCTATGCGCCCGGGGCATGTCAAAAATCGCGAGCAACTCATGCAGGATGCCAGTATTTTTGTCGATGACAGCACTATCACCTCGCATATAAAACGTATCCGAAAGAAATTTGAGTCTGTCGATGATCATTTTGAGTCTATTGATACTGTCTATGGCATGGGTTATCGATGGAAAGAATAAACTATATGCCGGGCATGAATACCAGCGGCTATTAATATGAAAAAATTTCGTTTTAGCCTTAAATCCAAGTTACTGTTATTTTCCATCAGCATATTGTTCATCCCCTGGATCGGTTACCAATATGTCAGTGGCATGGAGGCTTTTCTTAAAACCTCGGTTGAAGACTCTATCAGTAATCGTGTGCATTCTATCGCCATCGTCTTGCAACAACAGACAGATATACTCGAAGCACAATCATCTGTCGTTAACATAGATAATAATAGTGAACACCTCTATCTTCGCTCCCTCGACAAGCCGGTTCAACTGGACGGCTATACGGATGACTGGCATTTTAACGAAGATCTGTTTCAGGAATACAGTGAGCAAAATATACTGCAAAAATCCAGCCTTCATCGACCAGGCTCTTTACATTTCAGCCAGGCGACTGGAAGTTACAAACAGCACTTATATGCTGTCTTCAGAGTCAGTGATGATCGCATCATCTATCATGACCCTAACAATCAACGCATTAATGATTGCGATCATTTACGCATTGCATTGCAAACACCGGATGGCGATTTTCAACGTTATTACATGAGCACCGTTGCACCGGGCAGATTAAGCGCGCAACGTATGCCAACCAATCCCGACGACAGCCTGCCAATAGAAAGGGAAACACGCATACAAGGTGCGTGGCAGGAAACCGCTGATGGCTACACGCTGGAAATTCGCATCCCGCTGTCGATGATTGGTAGCAAGCTATCTTTTGCCATCAGTGATATTGATGATCCTGCCAGTGCAGAAAATGCCAGCCTTATCGGTTCATCCAGTACTGAACAATTGTCTGCATTGTCTACCATTATGGTGCCTTCCAGTAAGCTGGAAAAACTGTTGCAAACTCTGGGAATGGAATCTTCCCGCATCTGGGTGATCGATAAAAACAAGAAAGTGCTGGCGCTCTCCGGAAATTTACGCGCTGCTCATAACGTCGACAACAGTGGTCTCAGTTATCCCGGCCTTCTGTTGGCTGCTTTTTATCGACTCATTCTGCCACAACCCACCACCGCATTTGAAGACATACTGTCCGGTGCATCAAAGCTCAATGGTCGTGAAATAGAATCAGCTTTGCATGGCCAACCCGTCATTAGCTGGCGAGAAACGGCTCACAAGAATGCCACTATCCTGACTGCGACCTATCCGATCAGGCATAACAACGAAGTCATCGGCGCGGTGATGCTGGAGCAAAATAGCCAACGTATTTTATTACTGCAAAACCATGCCCTGGAAGCGCTGATCAACCTCAGTATTCCGGTATTTATCGGCGGCACATTGCTTATTGTACTATTTGCCAGTCGACTGACGACCCGCATCAGTCAGCTGCGAGATCAAACTGAAAAAGCCATCAGCGACGATGGCAAGCTTATATCAACGGCCTACAAAGCATCTGAAACGAATGATGAAATTGGCGACCTCTCAAGAACCTTCGCTGATCTGTTGTCACGCCTGCATCAGTACCATCGTTATCTCGAATCTATGGCCAGCAAACTTTCTCATGAACTCAGAACCCCTTTATCGGTTGTCAGCTCATCACTGGATAATCTGGAGCAAACCAGGCCAGAAACAGTGGGAAACACCTATATGTCGCGCGCCAAACAGGGGTTACTGCGGCTCAATGATATTATTAATCGACTCAGTGAAGCCTCCAGACTTGAACAAGCCTTGCAACAAGCCGAAAAAGAGACGCTGGATTTATCTCAATTGATCTCGGGATGCATTGAAGGTTATCGAGGTGCTTATCCTGACAAGCAGTTCATCCTGACGCATAATGGCGAGCCTATGATGATTTCGGCTGCGCCTGATCTTATTGTGCAAATGCTGGACAAGCTCATCGCAAATGCAGTGGATTTTTCGCTTGAAAATACACCCATCAAGCTTACGCTGTCTCATGATCCAAATCATTCAATACGTCTACAGGTCTCGAACCAGGGGCCACCACTGCCGGTTGATATGCAGGATAAGTTATTTGATTCAATGGTGTCTGTGCGTGAGCACAAAACATCCAGCAGCCACCTTGGGCTTGGACTTTTCATTGTTAAGCTGATAGCTGACTATCATGAAGTTAAGCTTAACGCCTGTAATCTGGAAGATCCCAGGGGAGTCGAATTTTCCTTGATATTCAGCGCCTTGTCATCGAACCGATAAATGCCTGCACACACGGCTGATTCGCCGGCTTTTCACTTAATTAAAAATTGACACAGACTCTTGTTTTTATTAACATTACGTGGAGTTTTTAGTAGTGATCAGCCGCCATGGATTTGCCCTCATTTTATTGCCGGGCACTATTTATCTGTCCGGATAATAACAAACAAAGCATAGCTTAGTTGTTAAAAAAACGAATTAGAAAAGGCAAAATATGCGTTTACCCCGCCCGATTTATGAATCAATCCCTGTCATCTATATTGCTGGTGGGCTGGTCAGTTTAATACTCATCGAAGCGCCTTTCTCCGTAATTTCGGCAGCCCTGTTTGGCTGTGCCAGCTGGATGGTTTGGAGAATGCGAAAAGACTATCGCAACGACTAGCGCTATTAATAACCATCACATATTATAAAAAAGCCTGACTCACTGGTCAGGCTTTTTTAGTTTATAGAAAATGCTTTCGACTTACCGGGATAAGCTCAGAACACTTCATCCATTACTGCAATAAATTGATCATAATCTGATTTTGGCAAATCATTGATACCGGCAGCAGCCTTTCTGCCACCACCTGATGGAAAGCGTCGACAAACATCGTCCGCACCGACCTTATTATTCAATGGTGCCCTGACACTCACCAGGTAAGAACCATCACTCTTTTCTGAAAGAATCGCGTGTGCGCGACCTTGATGATCCTGAGCCAGTTGATTTGCAAACACACCACTCACCCGCCTTGCCCAGGCAGCATCCGGCAGAATAAAAATAGCGAATGACTCCTTTTCCAGCGCTGGCTTGACTACCTCGGCACTCTGAATGTCCTGCAAATAACCCTGTTCAAGTGTCGTGTACTCTGATGACTCCTGAATAAAGGCGAACGGATCTTGATATGGCTTAATGGCAGCATAGAGGTCGGCCGGCTTGAAATGCAAATCCTCCAGCGCGGCGCCGTAACCGTTATAATTGATATAGGTACCCAGCGCCTTGAGCGACTCCAGCTGTGTTTCATTCAAATTCAATGGCTTGGCAGCCTTTACCGCACTTTCAAACAAATTATCGCCAAAAGCAGCCGTAACTGCCCAGGGCAGGTATTTTCCACCCAGGTATTCATTAACCAGCAAGCTCGAGCAAGTGTCGGCAGAGGTATCAATATGCACTTCAAGATTGGCATGTTGCGGGATTTCACCGGCAAAATGATGATCAAAATAGATGATTTCGGCACCCTGTTGCAGCAGTGACAGTAGTCCGTCACGGTTTTTATCCAGAGAAATGTCCATGACATTGACCTGATCACCCTGCTTTGCAGTCATTCCATCCAGTAGCTTGATATCACGTTTGACCCCCGTTACCAGGACGCTGTCTGTTGGTTCATTCAATCTAAGCTGATGCAGGGCACAAATACCATCAGCATCCCCGTTAAAAACATCAAAAACTGTCATCATTCATCCTTATTATTAACATCTCTGATTTGATCATACCCCAGGTGTTGCTACCCGGTCGATAGACAAAGCTGCGCTAAAGTATTAAATTAGCACCATTGTATATAATTTTATGTCAAATAAGGCCCTGAATCTATGAGTAACAAAAGTCCAACGGATAGCAAACCAGATAGCACGGCAGAGAGCGATAAAGATAAAAGCACCAATGTTGTGTGGCATCATGCCACGGTAACCAGAAAAAGACGTGAAGCGCAGAATGGACACAAAAGCGCCACTCTCTGGTTTACCGGGCTATCAGGCTCAGGAAAATCAACGCTGGCTCATGCTGTTGAAGAAAAACTCCATCAAATGGGTTGTTCAACCTTTGTACTCGATGGGGATAATATCCGCCATGGCTTGTGTGGCGACCTGACCTTTTCCGATGAAGACAGAAAGGAAAATATCCGCCGTATCGGTAATGTAGCCAAGCTATTTCTTGAATCTGGCGTCATCGTACTGACGGCCTTTATCTCACCGTTCCGGTCCGATCGTGAACTGGTCAGGAACATGATGCCACATGGCGATTTTATCGAAATTTTTTGTCGGGCTGATATCAGCGTGTGTGAAGAACGAGATGTTAAGGGTTTATACAAAAAAGCCAGAGAAGGTAGCATCAAGGATTTCACTGGTATCTCCTCACCTTACGAAGAGCCGGTAAAACCTGAAATCCTGGTTAACTCAGGTGCTGACGATTTAGAAAACTGTGTTGATCAGGTTCTCTCCGCACTCTTCAGACGCGGCATTATTACTGTTAAGGACCGACGTATAGCCTCTAATAAAGATTGATATAATAAACCTGGCGCTATCAGCGCGTCAGGTTAAATCGCCCTCCGACTCTTCACATATATCATGCATTATTCTCCTTACCTTTTATATATTGGATAATTCACATCATTAATTTGTATTTATTTTTCCCGTTTGCATCCGAACACATGAACTTGTCATATTGACATCATCAATACTAATCACTGTCATAGTAATGTCATTAAATGACAGACAGCAGTAGTTTATTTATGCGCGATCATTCATTAAATTTCATTATTGAGATTAAAATCTTGACAATGACCCGTCATACAAATGCTTCGAAAGGTTGAACTATCACACTATCTCCCTCCTTGATATCACCACTCTCTTCCGCTAACAGTATAAAACAATTGGCCCGGCTCATGGAGGTCAATATGCCTGAACCCTGCCTGCCTGCTATATGCACTTCATACTTTCCGGGCAAAGTTTGCTTCAGAATGCCACGTATAAATTCAAATCGACCTGGACGTTTGCGTATGGATGTTATGCTCCTGGCCTGCAATGTCAGCGGCATGTGAATGGCGCCGTTTATCAGGTAATTCAAGGCGGGCTGCACAAATTGATAAAATGTAACCATTACCGCAACCGGATTACCGGGTAAGCCAAAAAATAAAGCATCCCCCAGATGACCAAAGGTTAGTGGACGACCTGGCTTCATGGCGATCTTCCAGAATTTGATTTCGCCTAATTCACTAAGAACAGGTTTAATGTAATCTGCATCACCCACAGAAACACCACCAGAAGTCATAACCACATCGGCCAACGCGGCAGCCGATTGAAACGCTTCGCGTATGGCGGTGGGTTCGTCTCTCACTACGCCAAGATCGAGTATGTCGACCCCCAGGCGAGTTAACATGCCATATAAGCTATAACGGTTGCTATCGTATATATCACCTTTACCCAGTATTTCGCCGACAGAACGTAATTCGTCACCCGTGGAAAAAAAAGCAACACGAGGTCGGCGGCGAACACTCACCTCGGCAACACCTAGAGAAGCCAGCACGCCAAGATCAGCCGGCACAAGACACCGACCCGCTTCTAGTACTACAGAACCTTTTGCAATGTCTTCGCCCGCCAGACGTACGTTCTGCCCCCTCCTGTGTGCGCCGGTAATTCGCACCTTGTTATCATTCAACAGTTCCACTTGTTCTTGCATAATGACCGTGTCCGCGCCGGGCGGAATGGGCGCACCCGTCATGATACGAATACACTCACCTGTATTGCATGGATCACTAAAAGGAACGCCGGCATAAGCGGTACCCGCCACCACAAAATCGTGTGGCCGCTGGTCAGCCAGATCCAGTCCACTCAGGGCATAACCATCCATGGCGGAATTAGCATGGCTGGGAACAGCTATAGTTGAGATAATGTCTTGCGCCAGAGTGCGACCTAAAGCCGATCTCAAGGCCAGCTTTTCGCTCCCGGTGACAGGTTTGATATCAGCCAGTATACGTCGACGAGCCTCCTCAACCAACAATGATTCGGTATCATCATCGTCTGCGCAATCAGATGATAGTTTAATTTTCTCAGTCAACATAATCAGTCTACCTTTGCATCCTGTTAGCAGGAAATACCTGTAATGAATTGCCTCATAAAAGTCTCAATGATGAACCCGGCAATCTCAGCGGGTTGATTCAAATTTAATTGAACAGGCATAGGCTCATGATCACTGAGATGAGTATCCGTTGCGATCGCGATGATGTTTGAGTCCGATGGATACATGAGAGGTTTGCCAAGATTGGATCGATGCAATTCAATTTTAGGAAACACAGCTTGTTTAAAACCTTCCACCAGCACCAGATCCAGAACGTTGTGTTGCAACACAGCCAAGGTTTCTTCCAGCAAGGGCTCCTTATGCGTTTCTTTTACCCAGGCTATACGATTGCGTGATGCTATCAACATTTGCTCGGCACCCGCCTTGCGCAACTCATAACTGTCTTTACCCGGATGATCGATATCAAAACTATGATGGGCGTGTTTAATCACAGCCACACGCAAACCCTTGTGCTTGAGGATAGGCAATAACAACTTCAGCAAGGTGGTTTTACCGGTTCCGCTGTAGGCACAAAATCCCAGTAGTGGCAGTGAATAATCTATCACGCCGTAAACCTTTCTTGTTGTAAACGACTGCGATCCTCGGGGGTATTTATATTACGGAAAGTATCCGGAACATCTGAAAAATCTGCTAAGGCAATTACATGATCGGCATACCACTGATCGATTTTTCGATGCCCGGCTTTGAGATATAACTCGAGACTGGGTAGTAATGATGTCGATATCAAAGCATAAACAGGTTGCATTCGATTGCCGTCATGCGCGACAGCAATGTCAGCATCATCCGCAATTAAAGAGCTACACAGCCGCTTGACCAGATCACTTGCCAGTAAGGGTCCGTCGCAAGGAACAGTGACAATATAGGGAGTTATCGCGGCCTGCATGCCTGCAGCAAAACCGGCAAGTGGCCCTTGATAGCCTTCCAGACTGTCGGCCAGCACCGGGTAACCATAACTCGCATAATCTTCCTGATGGCGATTAGCATTAATCAGGATAGTCTTCACCTGTGGGCTAATTGCATTTAATACATACTCAATCAGTGGTTGGCCCTGTAACTGAAGCTGGCCTTTGTCTTGCCCACCCATGCGTCGCCCCATTCCACCAGCAAGTATCACTGCGGTAATTTGCTCTTTTTCAATCGCACTCATAATAAAGCCTGCGTAGGTTGCTGTAGAGGAATGATATTGTTCGCTGATGATTCATAGGTCCCCTGGTTGGTGATACGTCCCTGGTGAAGTAACAACCATTCATCCGCCAGCGTGTAAAAATGTGCTGGCTCATGGCTGGCTACCAGCAGTGCAATACCCTGTTCCTTAAGGCTATGCAATAGTTGCAGTGTACGTTGTCGCGCATCCTGATCCATATTGGCTGTTGGCTCATCCAGTAACATGATGGTCGGCTCTCGTAACCAGGCTCGGGCAATGGCTATGCGTTGACGTTCACCGCCGGATAATGTTTTTGCCGGATTGCTGGCTACCGCTTCAAGCTTTGCCCAGTGCAATGCCTCCTCAATTCGTTGTTTTCGCTCGAGCTTACTTAAACCTGATGGCAAGGCATAGGCAAGGTTTCGTAGTACATTACCATCAAACATATAGGGCTGCTGATGCAAATAAACAGTATTTGTATGCAGGCTATGGCGTTGCTGTTCCCAGATTTGCCGACCGAGGCCGATATCCATCTTACCTTGATCCGGTTTTTCAAGTCCTGCGCAGATACGTAGCAATGTAGATTTGCCCACACCATTAGCGCCGGTTAGCAGGCTGCACTGCCCCGCACATAAATTTAACTTCACACCAGTCAGTATCTGTCGATGACCAAAACTTTTATAAATATCCAGAAATTTTATTTTTGACATAGTTTTTTATTAAGATGCAAATTGGCCTTTACCTTGAAAGTAATGCAGGGAGGCGTTAAGTGAAAAGGCCAGTAAAAGCAAAACCAACCCCAAGGCAATACCCTGTGCAAACTGACCTTTACTGGTTTCCATTGTGATGGCTGTAGGGATATTACGTGTGTAATGCAGAATATTTCCTCCTAACATCATTGAAGCACCCACCTCTGCAATAATG
>Ga0316205_10003334_pt1 | contig 15354 bp, 15 predicted proteins | sample 3monthpyrite_MG_FD_204941 | JGI IMG/M metagenome (GOLD analysis project Ga0316205, IMG submission 204941) | Microbial mat bacterial communities from mineral coupon in-situ incubated in ocean water Damariscotta River, Maine, United States -... | ecosystem: Environmental > Aquatic > Marine >... | reverse complement strand
TTTTTCGACGCTGCGATCGAAGATCGGGATGAAGACTTCCCGTTCGGTTTGCAGGCGGGCCAGCAGCGATCTGAACCCCGCCACGTCGAAGGTTTCGGGCGCGCCCTTGCGGGGCAGCAGCCCGCGCGCGCGGAGGATCGGATTGTCGAGATGGAATCCGTCCATGGGCACGATGGCGGCGGCGATGCCGCGTGCGGTCAGTTCGGCTTTCAGGGCCTCGGCAACGGTGGATTTCCCCGCCCCCGGCGGTCCGGCCAGAGCAATCAGGTTGCGCGGATCGGGTTCGGGCAGCGCGGTCACGGCGTCGGCGATCCGGGCGGCAATTCCGGTGATCGTGGTCATGGTCTGGCGGCGCGGTGGAAGCGCCGCATCAGCAGCGGTGTGAGATACATGGGCACCTGGTAGCATCCGATGAAGATCAGCAGCGGATCCATCACCTGGGCTGGCAGGGCAATGAGAAACAGCGCGATGTTGCGGTTGCCCGAAACGATGGACAGGGCGCTGGCTTCGGGCACGCCAAACCTGCGCGCGAGCAGCAGGGTGGCGAATTGCAGACCGAGATTGGTGCCCATCACCGCGACGAGCCATCCCAGCAGGCGCATCGGATCGCTGCGCGCGAGCGGGCCGATGGCGCTCATCAGACCGACGACGACGATGGCGAGCACGATGGTGGACATGCCGTCGAGCGCCGCGCGCTGATCGTCGCTGAGATCGGGCAGGCCAATCCGGCGCAGCAGGAACCCGGCCCCGACGCTGGCGACGATCACCGCGATCAGACGCAAGGCGGCAAGCAGCGCCTCGCCCGATCCGCCGGTCGCGGGCAATAGCCAGAGTACGGGAATGGCGGTGAGGGGAAACAGCGCGGTTCCAAGCACCAGCAGGCGCAGGATCGCCGAAGGCTCGACCCCCATCATGATCGCAAGGTTCGGGGATCCGCTGAGCGAGGGGGCGGCGAGCATCAGGACCACCGCCAGAAAGAAGGGCGACGCCATGACCCCGGCAAGCGAAAATACCGCGATTGCGGCAAGGGGGGCGACCAGTTGCAGGACCGCGATCAGTCCAAGGCTGCGGCGCTGATCCCCGAGCCCACCCCATGCGGCGCGCGCACCGATACGCAGCGCGGTCAGGAACAACAGCACCGCGATCATCTCGCCCAGCCAGGGTTTCAGCGTCTGCGCGACCGAGGGCAACAGCAGGCCCGCCAAAAGCCCCAGCACAAGGCAAAGCGGGCCGTGGCGGGCGGCAAGCCTAAAGAGACCCATTCAGGCTAGGATGGTCCTTTTCGGATGTTTTCGGGCAGCCATGTGGCGATCTCAGGGAAGAGGATCAGCACGAACACCATCAGCACCATAATCAGGAACATCGGGATCGCGGCGCGGGCGATATAGCTCATCTCGTGGTCGGTCATGCCTTGCAGCACGAACAGGTTGAACCCGATGGGAGGCGTGATCTGGGCCATTTCGACGACGACGACGATGAAGATGCCGAACCAGATCAGGTCGATTCCGGCCTCGCGTACCATCGGCTCGACCACGGCCATGGTCAGCACCACCGAGGAAATCCCGTCAAGGAACATGCCCAGGATGATGTAAAACACCAGAAGCACCATCAGAAGCTGGAACTTCGACAAATCCCACTGGGCGATCAGATCGGCCAACCCGCGCGGCAACCCGGTAAAGCCCATGGCCAGCGACAGGAACGCAGCCCCGGCCAGAATCAGGGCGATCATCGCGCTGGTACGGGTGGCCCCCATCAGGCTTTCGACAAAGGTTGACCAGGAAAGCGAGCCTTGCGAGGCGGCCAGAACCAGCCCGCCGATCACGCCGAAGGCGGCGGCCTCGGTTGCGGTGGCATAGCCGAGGTACATCGAGCCGATGACGACGGTAATCAGCAGGAAAACCGGGATCAGGAAACGCGAATTCGCGACACGCTGGCCGAAGGTCATCGGCGGTTCATCAGCCGGATTCCAGGATTTCGAGACTTTTGACATAACCGCGACATAGGCCATGAACATCGAGGCCAGCACCAGACCCGGCAGGATACCGGCAAAGAACAGTTTGGAAATCGACTCGTTGATGGTGACGCCGTAGACGATCAGCGTCAGCGAGGGCGGGATCATCAGGCCCAGCGTTGCCGCGCCCGCGAGCGTGCCGATAATCATCGATTCAGGGTATTCACGTTTGCGCAGTTCCGGGATCGACATCTTGCCGACCGTGGTCAACGTGGCGGCGGAGGAGCCGGACACGGCGGCAAAGACCGTGCAGCCGACGATATTGGTGTGCACCAGCCCGCCGGGCAGAAACGACAACCAGGGGGCGAGGCCCTTGAACATATCCTCGGACAGGCGCGTTCGATAAAGTATCTCGCCCATCCAGATGAACAGCGGCAAGGCGGTCAGCGTCCAGCTTGACGAGGCCGACCAGACGGTGGTCAGCATCACGTCGCCCACGGGGCGGGTGGTAAACAATTCCATCCCGACCCAGGCGACGCCCATCAGCGCAAGGCCGACCCAGACGCCGGATCCGAGAAGAAGAAACAGAACGAACAGGAACAGGATGATGATCGAGACGTCTTCCATGCGCCCTACTCCCCGAAGCTTTGGTCGACCAGATCGCGCTTGATGCGATGGTCGCCGGTGATGAACAGGTGGATCAGGTGATCGGTCAGCGAAATCGCCAGGATCACCGCGCCGAGCAGCACGAAGGATTGCGGTATCCACAGCAGGGTCTTGTCCTGACCCTGGCTGATGTCGCTGAACTTCCACGACCAGTAGACGAATTTCTGCGCGTAGTAGACGAAGTACCAAGCGATGGCCGCGCCGATGCCAAAGCACCAGATTTCAAGCGCGCGTTTCATTTTCGGACCCACGGCATTGATGAGGATCGACACCCGGATGTGACTGCCCCGGTTCAGCGCGTTGGCGAAGGCCAGGAACGAGGCTGCGGCCATGAAATAACCGGCATATTCGGGCACGCCGGGAAACACCTCGCCGGTCCAGCGGGCGACCATCTGTGTGACGATCAGCACCAGGATCGAGATCAGACACAGCGCGGCCAGAACGCCCGCTGCCAGATATAAGAAGTCCAGTGCGGACCTTAGCCCTTTCACCGCGCCCATGACGCCCCCCGTCGCTGTTTCGCTGATAGTGGTGTGCGGGCGACTGGCCTCAGCCGCCCGCGCAACGCGTTACTGCATCGCTTTGAAGGCATCGACGATGGCCGCGCCTTCCGCGCCAGCGGCTTCAAGCCATTCGGCAGTCATGGTCTCGCCAATCGCTTTCAGTTCGCTGACCATCTGGTCGCTTGCCGGACCGACGGTCATACCACCGTCGCGCAGACCTTGCAGGGTGAAGCCAGTGTATTCTTTCGCCCGCCAGTTGCCAGCATACTCAGCCAGACTTGCACAGGCGTTGATTACGTTCTGGTTTGCCTCGGAAGTGCCATTCCACACGTCCGAGTTCACCATCACGTAGTTGCGCGGCAGCCATGCGTCTACTTCGTAGAAATAGTTCAGCGATTCCCATACCTTGCGGTCATAGCCGGTGGACCCCGACGACACCATCGAGTCCGCAACGCCGGTGGCGAAAGCTTGGCTGATTTCAGCCGCTTCGATGGTTACTGGCAACATGCCGGTCAACTCTGCCAGACGCGCGGTGGCGTTGTTGTAGGAACGGAACTTGATGCCTGCCATTTCGGCGACCGAGGTGACTTCGTTCTTGAAGTAGAGGCCCTGCGGCGGCCACGGCACGGCGTAGAGCAGTGTCAGACCCTGGCTGGCCAGAAGTTCGGTCATTGGTCCCTCTGCAGCTTCCCACAGCTTGGCACTGTCATCAAACGAGGTCGCCAGGAACGGGATCGAGTCGAACCCGAACAGGGCGTTTTCGTTCTGGTGACCCGACAGAAGTCGCTCGCCAATCGGCACCTGGCCGGTCTGGATCGCCCGCTTGATCTGGGCACCGGGGAACAGCGAGCCAGAGGGGTGGGTGACGATTTCGATGTCGCCGCCGGTGCCGGTGGTCACGCAACTGGCAAACTCAGCGCCAACTGCCGAGTGGAAGTTGGACGCGGAATAGGCCATCGGCATATCCCATTTTTCCTGTGCGGCGGCCGGGACGGCCAGACTGGCCACAACAGTCAGCGCCGTTGTCGTGGCGGCGAGTGTTTTGGTGAATTTCTTCATTGGGTCTTTCTCCTTGTTGGTTGCAGGTGTTGTCTTGTTGTTTTTGTAGTCACCGTTTGAAACGGTGCGGGTCAAAGGGCGAAAGGTCAAGATTCGATGGTTGGTTTGTGGCCAACGCGGCGACCAGCCTTCCGGTTTTCGGCCCGCCCGTCAGGCCGATATGATGGTGCCCGAAGGCCGCGAACACGCCGCTGGACCCGACCTCTCCGATCAGCGGCAGGCTGTCGGATGGCGCTGGCCGGTGACCGACCCAGGGTTCTTCCTCGCCCCAGGTCAGATCGGGAAACGCCTGTTTCACCTTGCGGCGCAGCAGGTTCAGCGGGGCGTCGGACGGTCCCGCCTCCAGCCCGCCGAACTCGACGATCCCGGCGCAGCGCAGACCGGCGCGCATCGGGGTCGCGACGAATTTGCCCGCTGCAATCATCGAGGGAACCTTTGGCATCAGCGACGGTTCCTTGAACACGATGTGATAGCCGCGTTCGGATTCCAGCGGGACGGTGATCCCCAGCCTCTTCATCCAGGGCGCGGACCACACGCCGGTGGCAATGATCGCGCGGTCACAGTCGATGGGCCCATCGGCGGTTAAAACCTGGGTGATGCGGCCGTTGTCCATGGCGAGGTCCGTCACGTCGGCCTCGACCAGCCGCCCGCCGAGCGCTTCGAAATCCTTGGCAAGGGCTTCGACATAACCGCCGGGATCCACGACGTAGCCATGATCCTTCATCACCGCCAGGCAGCCGATGGCGGGGCCGAAGGCCGGGTCATATTCCTTGATCTGCGCGCCTTCGACCAGTTCGGGGACAAACCCCGCCTCGCGGCGCAGGGACCAGACATAGCTATCGCCATCGAACGCCGCGCGGTCAGCATAGGCAAAGGTATAGTCGCTGAGCGTAACGAAATCACGCGCCGCCAGACCGTCAGTCAGGGCCAGATGCTGTTCCACCGTGTCGCTGACAACCGTGGTCAGCCCTTTGGCAATCCGGCGCGTGTCGGCGTCATTGGCGTTGCCAAGATACTTCATCAGCCAGGGCACGAGTTTGGGCAGGTAGCCCCAGCGCAGGAACAGCGGGAAATTCGGGTCGAGCAGCATCTTCGGACCCTTGAAAAACAGACCCGGCGTGGTGACCGGCACCATGGAACAGGCTGCAAGCACACCCGCATTTCCGAATGACGTGCCCTGCCCCGGCGCGCCCCGGTCCACGATCGTGACCTCAGCCCCCATGCGGCGCAGCCAGATGCCCGCCGAAACACCGACGATCCCGGCCCCGATGACAACAACGTGGTCGCTCATAGCGTGGTCCTTACCGAATGGTCATGCAGAACGCCCGGATCGGGCACCCGTCCCAGCCCCGGCCCATCCGGCACGACGACATGGCCGTTTTCGACCGGGAACGGTTCGGCCAGAAGATCGCGGGTCAGGAAATAACTGGCCTGGTAGAACTCGCAGCCGAGCCTGATTTCAGGTGTCGCGGCGATCATGTGAGCGCCCGCCAGATGCGCCAGCCCGGTCTCGAACATATCGCCGCCATAGGCACTGAGACCCGCCGCGCCTGCCATGCGGGCGACGGTCTGGGCGCGGGTCAGGCTACCCGACTTCATGATCTTGATCGACACGCCGTCGGCGATGCCCATGCGCAGGCCGGTCACCATATCCTCGGGTCCGAACACCGACTCGTCTGCCAGAAGCGGCACGTCGATTGTGTCGCGCAGCCGCGCCATCAACTCGCGCATGTGCGAAGGCACGGGTTGTTCGATGAAGTCGGGCCGGAAGGTCGCGATCTCGCGCACATTGGCCCCGGCCTCGTCAGGGGAAAGCCCCTGATTGTAGTCGATGCGCACCTGGAATTCCGGGAAGTCGGCGCGCAGGGTTTCCACGCGCGCCATGTCGAAGGCATGGGACTTGAAGCCAGTTTTCAGCTTCACAATGCGCACGCCGTCGTCGCGGATGCGCTGCAACAGGCGAATATCGTTGTCGAAATCTGGATCTGCCAGCGAGACCGAAAGCGGAATCCGGTCGCGACATTTGCCGCCCAGAAGCGCGTGGACCGGCACTCCCGCGACGTGTCCGGTCAGGTCCAGAAGGGCCGTGTCCAGTGCCGCCTTGGCCTCGGTGCAATGGGCGACGGATTTGTGCGCGATGTCCATGATCGCCGCGCGGTCCGACAGTTTCTGCCCGACCACGTGGGGGCGCATGTAGCGGTCAAGCGCGGCAAAGCTGGCCTCGGCACTTCCGGTGAACACGGACCAGGGCGAGGCTTCGCCCCATCCGGTGGTGCCATTTTCGGCGGTCAGACGGACCACGATGACCTCGACCGTGTTTTCGACAGTGCCAATGCCATGGTCACGGCGCGCGTTGACCGGAAGCGCCAGGTGCCACAGGTCCAGCGCGATTATTTTTTGAGTCAGGTCTGCCAGCGTCTTTGCCCCCGTGCCCGGACCCCGGACCTGGGCGGCAACTTGCCAAACTACGGCTATCATTTCCAATATGATGATCTGGCAAGTTCATAAGAAAAAGTGATACAGTCGACGCATGTCCATGCGCTTCCGCCAGCTTCAAGCCTTTCACGCCATCATCGAGACCGGCACCGTCACCAGCGCCGCCGAGCATCTGGGCATTTCACAGCCTGGCATTTCGAATCTGCTGAGCCAGTTGGAACATTCCACCCGCGTGCCGCTTTTCGTGCGGGACCGGGGTCGGCTGGTGCCGACGCCCGAGGCTGCACTTTTGTACCGCGAGGTCGATACGCTGGTGCGCGGGTTCGACCATGTGGCCCAGGCCGTCAGCGATTTGCAGAACAAGCAGGTCGGACAGTTGCAGGTCGCCTCGCAGCATGCCATGTCCTTTGGCTTCATGCCGCCGCTGATCGCCGAGTTCGCCCGGACCCGCCCGGATATGTCGATCAGCTTCCAATCGCAGTATTCGACCAAGATTCAGGAATGGATCATGGCCGGGTTGTTCGAAATCGGGATTTGCGAGACGCCGATCCAGCATGACGGGCTGTCGGCGCGGCTGTTTCAGACCGAATGCCGGATTGCCCTGCCCGAGGGGCATCCGCTGGCGGATTGCGAAGTGCTGACGCCACCGGACCTGAGAGAAGTGCCGTTCATCGCGATGGGGGCCGAGCACCTTACCCATCGGCGTACACGCGAAGCGTTCGAGGAGGACGGGGTGCCCTGGCGTCCGCGCATTCACACCCATCTGTTCCGCAACGTGTTGAGTTTCGTACAACAAGGGCTGGGCGTGGCGGTCCTGGACTGCTTCGCGCTGGACTACGAGTCGTCCGGGGGGTTCGTGTCGCGACCCTTCCGCCCGCTGATTACGCTGGATTTGGCCATCGTCACGTCGCGCACGCGGCCGCTGTCGATGATCGGGCGCGCGTTCCTGGACTTGCTGATCGAGCGGGTCGCACCGCTGGCGCTGAACGGGATTAGCAAGGGCGGGCGGTAGGGGCGGGGTTTACCCCGCCCCTACCCCATCCACCTGAGCACCGGGGCTGCGGCCTGTTCCAGCGGTTGGGCGATCACGTCGATCAGGGTTGGGCCGGGATGGGCGAAGGCCTCGGCTATCACCCGGTCCAGATCGGCGGGATCGTCCACGGTCCAGCTTCTGACCCCGAAGCCCTCGGCAATCTTTGCGTTGTCGGTGCGGTTGAAATCGACGTTGTAATAGCGCGCGTCCTTGTCGTCCTTTTGGCTGGCGCGAATCCAGCCGAAACTGGCATTGGAAAAGACGATATAGGTGATATTCGCGTTGCTGCGCGCGACAGTTTCCAACTCGCCGCAACTGAAGGCGAACGACCCGTCGCCCATCAGCCCGACCACTTTGGCCCCCGGTCGCCCATACCACGCCCCCAGTGACGCGCCGAGCGCGTAGCCCAAGGCACCGTGGGCGCGATTGGTGATGTATTGCCGCCCCGCGACTGGTTGCTGCGAAAACGCATTGTAATAGGGGCAACTGGTGCCGGGATCGCTGACCACGATACCGCCCTCGGGCAAATGCCGGTTCAGGGTGTCGATGATACGCTCGGGCAGGATCGGGCTGGCGTCGCTGGCGGCGAGTTCGGCAAAGCGCGCGAACTTGCGGGCCTTGATGTCAGCAACCTGCGCCGCCCCGCCGAACTGGGGAAGCGTGTCACGGGTGTCGAGGGCTGCGTTGGTCATCGCAAGGGACAGGCGCAGGTCGCCGACCACGCCCACCTCGGTCGGGTAGTTCGCTCCGATCACCATCGGGTCCACATCGAAATGCACGATCCGCGCACCCGGCTTGGGCGCTGCCCAGCGCGAGGTCGTGGTCGAGCCTGCACGGCACCCCATGAACACGATCAGGTCAGCCTGTTCCATCATCTCCCAGGTCTCGGGCGTGCCGCCGTTCGAGCCGACAACGCCGAGGGATTGGGGATGAGTGTCCGACAACGCGCCTTTGCCGGAGATCGAGGTTGCAACGGCGAGATCGAGCCGCGCGGCCAGATGCGCAAGCTCGTCCATCGCGCCTGAAATCACCACACCGCCCGCGCAAACGATCAGCGGGTTTTGGGCCGACAGGATCGCATCGACTGCTGCCTCCACCTGCCCTTTTTCGGGCGCCGTGGGATAGGCCGGGAAGCGGGCATGATGAGGATCGCCCCAGATCTCGACAGGGTCGACCGCGTCGTACTGGATGTCATAGGGCAGCCCCAGATGGGCGGACCCGGACCGCCCCGTGGTCATCGCCCGGAACGCTTGGCGAACCATGCGCGGGATGTGATCGGCCTTCTTGATGACGGTGTTGAACTTGGTCAGCGGGCGCATCAGCGCTTCCTGATCGACCTCGGTCAGGGGGTATTTGCCGTAAGAATCGACTGAAATATCCGTGGTGATGGCAAGCACTGCAAAAGAGCTCTCATTGGCCTCGATCAGACCCGGCAGGATATAGGTCGCCCCGCCTCCCGATGGCCCCTCGCACACGCCGACCTTGCCGGACACGCGGGCATAGCCGTCGGCCATATAGGCCGCGCAACGCTCGTCGCGGGTCAGCACATGGGTGATGCCGTGGTCGAGTTGCAGCATCGCGTCGTAGAACGGCAGCGTGGTGTCGCCGCAAAGGCCGAAGATATGGGTGACGCCGTGGGTCTCGAGCATGCGCACCATCGCCTCGGCCCCGTTCATCTGATTGCTGCTTGCGCCGTCCATCTCGCCCTCCGGTCGTTTTCCATGGTGGAATTCAGGCCTGTATACAGACTTGTATATTGAATTCAACCCCAGCCTGTGGCAGGAGAGTTGCGAACGCAGCGGAGGCACGGGCATGGCCGAGGGCCGGGTTGAAGACATTTACGAGCGGCTGAAGGCAATGGCTGTCGGGTTTCGCATCCGGCCAGGTGACCGCCTGAACGAGGGAGCCCTGGCGCGCGAGTTGGGCGTCAGCCGCACGCCGCTGCGCGAGGCGCTGAACCGGCTGGTGGCGGAAAAGCTGTTCGACTTCCAGCCCGGTGCCGGGTTCTTCTGCCGTGCACTCGACCCGGCAACGATTTTCGATCTGTACGAATTGCGCACCGTGCTTGAAACCTCGGCCGTCCGACTGGCCTGCGAACGGGCCAGCGAGGACGACCTGCGGGCGTTGCGGGATGAATTGTTTGCCAGCGGACTGGATGTGACCGGCCTGACCGTGGCGCAGGCCTGCGAGCGCGACGAGGCGTTCCATGCCGGAATCGCGGCGCTGTCGGGCAATACCGAATTGGTTACGCAACTGTCACGGATCAACGAGCGCATCCGCTATATCCGCTGGGTCTCGATGTCTCTGGGCAAGCTCAGGAAGTCCAAGGACGAGCACAAGCAGGTGATGGAGGCGCTGATGCAGCGGGACGCGGACAGGGCTGCGGACATCATGCACGGCCATATCTCGAAGCGCATCGACGAGGTGCAGGAGGCGGTGCGGCAGGGCATCACCAACATCTATATGGACACGACGCCCGACCTTCTGGCGCAGGTTCTGACGGAGGACGCAGCATGATTGTCACGGGCGGCAAGCCGGTTTACGGGGCGTCGGTGGGCATCCTGATGCTGGAGGCGCAATTTCCGCGCATTCCGGGCGACATGGGCAACGCCGAAACCTGGCCGTTTCCGGTGCAGTACCGGGTCGTGCGCGGGGCTTCGCCCGATCTGGTGGTGCGGCGGGGGGCGGCTGGAATGCTCGACCCGTTCATCGATGCGGCGCGGGATCTTGTCGCCTCGGGTGTCGACGGGATCACCACCAATTGCGGGTTCCTGTCGCTGTTTCAAAACGAGTTGGCCGAGGCGCTGCCGGTTCCGGTGCTGACCTCGTCGCTGATGCAGGTGGGGATGGTCAACAGCACGTTGCCGGTCGGAAAACGGGCCGGGTTGCTGACCGTGTCGGCATCGACCCTGACGGCCGCGCATCTGCGCGCGGCAAAAGTTCCCGAGGGCACGCCGGTGGGCACGACCGAAGGCGGGCAGGAATTCACCCGCGCCATTCTGGGCGACGCGCTGACACTCGACATATCCCGCGCGCGGCAGGACAATGTCGAGGCGGCCCAGGCACTGGCGGCGGCCCATGACGACCTGGGCGCAATCGTGCTGGAATGCACCAATATGTGCCCCTATGCCAGCGATATTCAGCGCGCGACCGGGTTGCCGACCTTCTCGATGGTCGATCTGGTGGGCTGGTTTCAGGCCGGGCTGAATCCCCGGCCTTTCTAGGCGCTAGGCTGTCGGAACCGTGTGACCGGGTGCCGGAAGCGGATAAAGCACCACGCGGGTATTGATCGGAACCAGGTTGTAAAGCTCGATCATCTGGGGGTTTATCAGGCGCGCGCAGCCGTTTGACACCTGCCGCCCGATGGTGCCGGGCAAATGGGTGCCGTGGATGCGCAACATCGTGTCGCCGCGCCCCGGCTGGTATAGGTAAAGCGCGCGCGCGCCCAGCGGATTCGTCAGACCGCCCGGCATCCCGTCGGCCCATTTCTCGTACACTTCCGGTTCGCGCCGGATCATGGCCGGTGTCGGGGTCCAGCGCGGCCATTCGGCCTTGCGCCCGACATAGAATTCACCGTCTTCGTACAACCCGCGCCGCCCGATTCCCACGGCGTACCGGATCGCCTTGCGGTTCGGCAACGTCCAGTAGAGCGCGGTCTGACCGGGATCGACATGAATTTCGTAAGGTTCGATGTTTGCCTTGATCCGCACTTCGCGCGGGGCAAATTCTTCCGGCATGTTATAGTCCGGCATCTGATCGTCAAAGCTGTCGGCGAGCACCAGAGACGGTGTAAACAACGCCCCCGTGGCCACACTGGCACTTGCCAAAAAGGTTCTGCGTTTCATTCTGTTCCAGTCCTCTGCTGATCCGAGACCGTGAGCGCTTCTGAACGGCGCTTCCCGGCTTCAAGTCCCCTGAGCACACTCTAGACTGAAATCGTCGCCGAGCGGAGCCTGTTTCAGGCGGGAAAAGCGGAAAAGTCACGTCAATTTGAAGGATTCAACGGTTCTGGAGCCGAATTTGCCCCCCTGACTGAGCCAAGCGCGAGGTTTTCGGGCCGCCCGGGCGGCGCAACCGGGTCCATTCGGGCAACTCTGATCCGGCGCAGGTGCCCTTTCTTTCTGAGAAAAATACTCACGATCACGCAGTGGCCTCCGCGCCGACTTTGCCTTGGCATACCCCCCTGACCCCGGTTAGGTCAAATCACCGGACAACAGACAGGGGTTTGACCATGAGCGCATCGCAGGAAATCGCCGTCATCGGGCTGGGATCCATGGGATACGGGATTGCCGCCTCCATCCTGCGCGCGGGGCACCACACATTTGGTCTCGACATCAACCCGGAGCTGAGGGCGCGGTTTCTGGCCGAGGGCGGATCGGCAGGCGAACTTGAGGATGTGGCGGCGAATCTCGACGCGGTCGTCGTCGTCGTTCTGAACGCGGCCCAGACGGAATGCGTGCTGTTTGGCGACGGGGGCGTGGTGGGGTTGCTGAAACCCGGCGCGGTGGTGCTGGCCTGCGCCACGGTCCCGCCGGAGTTTGCCCGCGCGATGGAAGCGCGGTGCGCCGAACGGGGTGTGCATTATCTCGATGCGCCGATCTCGGGTGGCTCGCTCAAGGCCGCGTCCGGCCAGTTGTCGATCATGGCTTCGGGCACGGCGGCGGCATTCGAGGCCGCGGCCCCGGTGTTGGCGGCCACGGCGGAAACCGCCTTTGAGCTGGGCGACGCCGCCGGGGCCGGGTCGGCGATGAAGGCGGTGAACCAGCTTCTGGCAGGCGTCCATATCGCCACAATGGCCGAGGCGCTGACTTTCGGCATGACGCAAGGAGTCACGCCGCAGAAATTCGTCGAGGTCATCAGCAAATGCGCGGGCACAAGCTGGATGCTGGAAAACCGCGCGCCCCATATCGTTGCGGGCGATTACACGCCGTTAAGCTCGGTCAGCATCTGGCCGAAGGACCTCGGGATCGTGCTCGACATCGCCAAGTCGGCGCAGTTCAGTGCCCCGATCACGGCGGCCGCACTTCAGCAATTCATTGCGGCTGCCGGTCAGGGTTTGGGGGGCGAGGACGACGCAGCTGTTGCCAAGGTCTATGCCCGCAATGCCGGGCTGAAACTGCCGGGCGAGGAATAGCGCCTCAGACCGAGCGCGTCATCCCGCCATCGACGCGCAGGTTCTGGCCGGTGATGTAGCTTGATGCATCCGAGGCCAAGAACACGATGGTTTCGGACAACTCCCCGACCCGCGCGTATCGACCTGCCGGAATGCGCGCGACCCGTTCGGGCTTTTCGGGCAGGCTGTCGATGAAACCGGGCAGGACGTTGTTCATCCGGATGCCTTCGCCGGCGTGTTTGTCGGTGTAGAGTTTCGTGTAGCCGGCAAGGCTTGCCCGGAACACGGCGGAAGTCGGGAAATCGGGATCGGGCTCGAAAGTGGCGAAGGTCGAAATATTGACGATCGATCCCTTGCCCTGCGTCTGCATGATCGGGGTGACGATCCGGGTCATGCGCACGACGTTGAGGAAATAGTAGTCCATGCCGAGGTGCCAGTCTTCGTCCGAAATCCCGTCGACATCGCCCTTGGGTCCATGTCCGGTACAGTTCACCACGGCGTCGATCCGCCCGAAGCGGTCCATGGCGGCGGCAACAAAGGCTTGCAGATCGGCCACGACGAGGTTCGATCCGGTGAAGCCCAGACCGCCCAGCGCGTTACCGAGCGCTTCGCCTTTGCCTGACGAGGACATGACGCCCACATCATAGCCACGTTCGGACAGCAGGCGTGCCGCGTCGGCGCCGATGCCGCTGCCACCGCCGACGATAAGTGCCACAGGTTTTGTCATCGGTTTCTCCTCAGGTTTTCTTTGTATCGTCAACGATGTTCATGGTTGCCAGACCGCTCTTGCCAAGCTCGATAGCCGCAAAGGGGCCGCCGTGGCGGGTGGCCGCCGGATCATCGGTTTCGGCGGGCGCGGCATCGGCCAGAATTGCGTCGGCAAATTGCTCGGCATTGTCTTTGGGGCGATAGCCAAGGAAACTTGCCTTGCGGTTATCGACCGGCGCGCGGTCGTTGTTGGACACGCCGTAGATCACGCTGAACCCCGTGGTCGGCGCGTCGATGGCACGGGTGACAAGCTGGATCAGGTCGTCGTAGCTGAGCCATGTCCCCAGCGCGCGCGGGTTTGTGACCTGTGCGGCGGACAGGATGCGCAGGCATACGGCCTCTAACCGGCGTTTGTCCCAGTAAAGACGGGCCAGATCCTCGGCAAAGCACTTGGCAAGGCCATAGAATGTGTCAGGCCGGTGGGGCGCATCGGTGCCGATGAAATCCTGTTTGGGGTGCATACCGACGGCGTGGATCGAACTGGCATAGACCACCCGTCGCAGCCCGTGCCGGTGGGCGGCTTCCCACACGTTATATGCCCCGACGATGTTGGGACCGAGGATGGTTTCAAACGGGGCCTCGTCACCCATGGCCCCGAAATGCACCACCATGTCGGCACCTTCCAGCAGCGTGTGAATTTCGGCGTAATTGGCGAGGTCAGCCTTCTGGTAGCGTTCACCGGGATAGAGCTTGCCGATGTCCTCGACCAGATCGGAGCTTACGAGCTGGTCGCAAAGATGGGAGAGCGGTTCGCGCAGGTAGGAACCAAGGCGACCGGCGGCCCCGGTCAGGACGATTTTTTTCATCTCTGGGTCTTTCTGGTTTGGGTGCGTCGGGCGGGCGACATGGGGTCAGCCTGTGCGCATGGAGTTGAGCAGCGCGTCGCCGCCGCGCGCCAGCAGCGCCGCGTCCGAACCGCAGGCGACAAATGAAAACCCCTCGCCGATCAGGCGTTTGGCGAAGGCCGGGTCCAGAACCAGCGTGCCCACGGGAACCCCCCTAGCGATCAGTCGTTTGGCGGCGGGCAGGATCAAATCCCAGACCGCCTGGTTCATCGGCTGGCCGAGCAATCCCATGTCAGCCGCAATGTCCGACGGACCAAAGAACACGCCATCGACGCCGTCGACTTCGGACATTGCCTCGACCCGGCTGACGGCGGCGCGGGTTTCGGCCTGCACCAGTACGGCGGTTTCGTCTTCGATACGGGTCGTGTAGTCGGTGATCCGGCCAAACCGGTTGGCGCGGTTCATGCCACTGACGCCGCGAATGCCACGGGGCGGATAGCGGGTCGAGGCGACCGCGTTTCGCGCTTCGTCCACGGTCTGCACCATCGGGAACAACAGCCCCGGCGCGCCGGTGTCGAGCAGGCGCTTGACCAGCACCGGATCGTTCCATTCGGGGCGCACCAGTGCTGTGGTGTCATAGGCGGCAAAGACCTGAAGCTGCCCCATCACGGTGGTCAGATCGTTGGGCGAATGCTCCATGTCGATCAGCGCCCAGTCGAACTCGGCCCCGGCGATGACTTCAGCGGTATAGGGATTTGCCAGCGTGCACCAGATGCCGACCTGCGGCTTGCCCGCACGAATGGCCGCAAGGAACGGATTGGGGGGCAGGTTCATATGACGGCCTTTTCGATGATGGGTTCGTTCTTCAAAATGCGCTCGTAGGCAAAGGGAGACAGATCGAGGTTGCGATATTCACCGTAGGTCAGCCATTCTGCCGCGCCCCGGCCCATTGCCGGGGATTGCTGCAACCCGTGGCCCGAGAACCCGTTGATGAAGATGAAGTTCGCGACCTCGGTGTGCGGTCCGAGGATGGCGTTGTG
>Ga0316205_10003333_pt1 | contig 15356 bp, 10 predicted proteins | sample 3monthpyrite_MG_FD_204941 | JGI IMG/M metagenome (GOLD analysis project Ga0316205, IMG submission 204941) | Microbial mat bacterial communities from mineral coupon in-situ incubated in ocean water Damariscotta River, Maine, United States -... | ecosystem: Environmental > Aquatic > Marine >... | reverse complement strand
GGGCGACAACGTACAAATGGAAGTGACTTTGATTGCCCCGATTGCAATGGAAGACGGTTTACGTTTTGCGATTCGTGAAGGGGGTCGTACTGTAGGTGCGGGTGTTGTTGCGAAGGTTATTGAATAAAACAAACAGCATAAAAAGCCCGTTACGAAAGTAATGGGCTTTCTTTGTTTGTGTAAAGAGTACTAGGCCAGTGGCTCAATTGGCAGAGCAGCGGTCTCCAAAACCGCAGGTTGGGGGTTCGACTCCCTCCTGGCCTGCCACTCCTTTTGTTAAGGAATGGCATATAAAGATAGCAGTTTGAAGCTAACTAAATTGAAACGAACCGTATTGAAAGATACTGGATTTTTAGAGTTAATAGAATGCTAGATAAAATTAAACTACTTGTTGCGGTTCTTTTGATCGCAGCCGGTATTGCAGGTTTTTATACGTACGCGGAAGAAGCATTGCTTTACCGCGTTTTGGCATTATTGGCCGTTTTTATTATTGCATTTGTTATCGCTTTAAAAACCGAGGTGGGTTTAAACACCTGGAACTTTGGTCGCAGTTCGATTATGGAAGTTCGTAAGGCGGTTTGGCCTACACGTCAGGAAACAATTCAGGCAACATTGATGGTTGCTGTACTCGTTATTATCGTCGGCATTATCTTATGGTTGTTTGATTTAATGTTGTTGTCAGCAGTTCAAATGCTCACTGGTCAGGGAGGCTAGAAGACATGGCTTTACGTTGGTATGTCGTACACGCTTATTCTGGTTTCGAGCAACAGGTTATTCGTTCTTTAGATGAGCGAATCAAACTAGCTGGAATGGAAGATAAGTTTGGTGAAATTCTTGTGCCAACTGAAGAAGTTGTTGAGATGCGAGATGGCCAAAAGCGTAAGAGTTCAAGAAAGTTTTTTCCGGGTTATGTTCTTATTCAAATGGATATGGATGATGACTCGTGGCACTTAGTTAAAGATGCGCCAAAAGTCATGGGTTTCATTGGTGGTACCAGTGATAAACCGGCTGCGATTACCGAAAAAGAAGCGAATGCTATCTTGAACCGTGTGCAGGAAGGTGCAGAGAAACCGCGGCCTAAAGTTCTGTTTGAACCGGGTGAAGTGGTACGAATTAATGATGGCCCCTTTAATGACTTTAATGGTGTTGTCGAAGAAGTGGATTACGATAAGAGTCGTCTACGTGTTGAAGTCTCGATCTTTGGTCGTTCAACACCGGTTGATTTAGAGTTTAGCCAGGTCGAAAAGGGCTAACTATATATTGTAGGTCGGCTTAAAAGCCGACCTACATTAAAATATTTTGTAACAGGGGAGGTGAGTTTAAAGGCTCATCGTTTGCACCCACATTAGGAGTAATATCATGGCTAAGAAAGTCGAAGCGTACATCAAGTTGCAGGTACCTGCACAAGATGCAAACCCAAGTCCACCCGTTGGTCCTGCCCTGGGTCAACATGGTGTTAACATCATGGAATTCTGTAAAGCGTTTAACGCACAGACTCAGGAACTTGAAAAAGGTATGCCTGTTCCCGTTGTTATCACGGTTTATAACGATCGTAGTTTCACGTTTATTAAGAAAACACCACCGGCATCAATTTTATTGAAAAAAGCCGCAGGCATTAAGTCTGGCTCAGGTGTTCCCAATCGCGACAAAGTGGGTTCAGTAACGCGCGCGCAATTAGAAGACATCGTTAAAACAAAACAACCCGACTTAACTGCAGCCGATATCGATGCAGGTGTTCGTACTATCGCAGGCACTGCGCGTAGTATGGGTATTGAAACGGAGGGTGTGTAAATGGCTAAGCTAAACAAACGTCAAAAGATCGTTGCTGAAAAATTAGAGCGCGGTAAATTGTACGCAGTTGAAGATGCGATGAACTTATTAAAAGATATGCCTAAAGTAAAATTCACCCAGTCAGTGGATGTTGCGATTAAATTAGGTGTTGATCCTCGTAAATCAGATCAAGTGGTACGTAGTGCAACGGTATTGCCGCACGGTACAGGTAAAACGGTTCGTGTTGCTGTTTTCACACAAGGTGAAAATGCTGAGAAAGCAAAAGCAGCCGGTGCAGATGTGGTTGGTTTTGAAGATTTAGCGGAAGACGTTAAAAAAGGCAATATGGATTTTGATGTTGTTATCGCAACACCTGATGCAATGCGTATTGTGGGTCAGCTTGGCCAAATTTTAGGACCGCGCGGTTTAATGCCTAACCCTAAAGTTGGTACAGTAACGCCTGATGTTGTAACGGCTGTTACCAATGCGAAGTCGGGTCAGGTTCGCTACCGTACAGATAAAGCCGGCATTATTCATTGCCCTATCGGTAATGTTGATTTTGATGCAAAAACACTAGCTGAAAATTTAGAAGCGCTACTTACAGACCTGAGAAAAATCAAGCCTGCTTCAGCTAAAGGCCAGTACCTTAAGAAAATATCTGTGTCTAGCACAATGGGTCCGGGTATCGTTGTTGACCAGGCAACCTTAGCATCTGCTAAATAAGCTGGTTTGTTAAAAAAATATTCAAACCTTGTTTATACAGGGTTTGTTGCAAGAACTTTGGGGCGGTTGCCTCGCTTTTAAGCAAAGCAACTTCCATCAAAGACCGTGGGTGTGAAGTGCGAAGTATTTGTTACTTAGCATTTTACTAAACAAACGAAAGTTTGGCCGACGCAGATGGTGCTTCAGAACAGATAAAATCGTTACAGACGTAAATCTTTCTGGACACTGTTATAAACCGCGAAATATGTTTTTCATATTTCGTATTGTCCAAATAATAGAACAAGGTTCGCTTTATTCTATTTATTAATGAGGTAAGTTCACGTGGCACTTAGTTTTAATGAAAAAGAAGCTATCGTTGCTGAAGTTGCTGAAGTTGCAAACAGTGCACTTTCTGTCGTAGTGGCAGAATATGCTGGCTTAGAGTCAACGGATATGGATGACCTTCGTGCAAAAGCGCGTGAAGGTGGTGTTTATCTTCGTGTTGTAAAAAATACTCTTGCTCGCCGTGCATTAGAAGGAACTGAATACGCTTGTTTACAAGAGACTCTTGTAGGCCCGTTGCTCATGGCATTTTCTCAGGAAGATCCCGGCTCAGCGGCTCGCGTAGTCAAAGACTTCGCTAAGGAAAACGATAAGCTCGCTGTTAAAGCGTTGTCTATTGGTGGTCAGTTGCTTGAAGCATCTGAACTCGATCGTTTAGCGAAACTACCGACCAAAGATCAGGCTATCAGCATGCTCATGTCGGTTATGCAAGCGCCTGTTACTAAGCTTGCACGTACGCTTAATGAAGTTCCTGGTAAGTTGGTTCGTACTGTTGCTGCAATTCGCGATGATAAGCAAGCTGCTTAATTTAAGCAGTTTAAGAACTGAAAGTTTAAAAATATTTTAGGAGATTTAAAATGGCTGTTTCTAAAGACGATATCTTAGAGTCGATCAGCGCTATGTCTGTAATGGACGTTGTTGAGTTAATCGAAGCTATGGAAGAAAAATTTGGCGTATCTGCTGCTGCGGCTGTTGCTGCTGCACCTGCTGCTGCTGGTGGTGGTGAAGCTGCTGCTGAGAAAGATGAGTTTGACGTAATTCTTACAGGTTTCGGTGAGAAGAAAGTTGGCGTAATCAAAGCAGTTCGCGGCATTACAGGTCTTGGCTTGAAAGAAGCTAAAGACATGGTTGAAGGCGCACCAACTCCGGTTAAAGAAGGTGTTGCTAAGGCTGAAGCTGAAGACGTTAAGAAGCAATTGGAAGAAGCTGGCGCAACTGTCGAGCTTAAATAATTGCGACTTAGCCTGCGTATCATTCGAGTTTGTTTGATCACTTTGAGTGCTCAAGCAAGCTCGTGTGTTAGAAACACGCAGGCAATGAAGATGTTCCAACAATAGGCTGGTAACCGAAAGGGCACCGGCCTGTTGCGTCTTCTTTATATTGAGCTTAGCGCAATTAGCGCAGCAATTTATAAAGAATTAATTGAATTTTTTTTAGGCTAACTGCTAAAGCAAGGTGTCTGATGGCTTACTCATTTACAGAAAAGAAACGGATTCGTAAATATTTTGGTAAACGTGCCGAAATTATGGAAATCCCTTATTTATTAGCAACGCAAATCGAATCGTATCGCGGTTTTTTACAGCAGGACACGCCTGCGGAAAAACTAAAAGAACAGGGTTTGCATGCTGCCTTTAAATCGGTTTTTCCGATTGTTAGTTACTCCGGTAATGCTGCATTAGAGTATGTGGGCTATCGTTTAGGGACCCCTGTTTTTGACGTTAAAGAATGTCAGTTGCGTGGCGTTACTTATTCTGCGCCGTTACGCGTTAAGGTTCGCTTAATTATTTATGACAAAGATGTAAAAACCCCTACGGTTAAAGACATCCGCGAACAGGAAGTTTACATGGGTGAAATTCCACTCATGACCGATAACGGTACCTTTGTTATTAACGGTACTGAGCGTGTTATCGTTTCTCAGTTGCATCGTTCTCCGGGTGTGTTTTTCGACCATGATAAGGGCAAGAGCCATTCATCGGGTAAATTATTATTTAATGCCCGCGTTATTCCATACCGTGGTTCATGGTTAGATTTTGAATTTGATCCAAAAGATGCGTTATTTACCCGTATCGATCGTCGTCGTAAGTTACCGGTAACAATTTTGTTACGTGCGTTAGGCTATAACAACGAAGAAATGCTCGATATGTTCTTCGAAAAGACCAGCTTCACTACTGCTAGTGAAGGTTTCGATATGACTCTAGTGCCAGAGCGCCTGCGTGGTGAAATGGCCACCTTCGAGATTAAAATCAAGAAGAAAGTCTTAGTTGAAGAAGGTCGTCGTATTACTGCTAAGCATATTCGCGATCTTGAGAAAGCCGGTGTGACAGCATTGAATGTGCCTGAAGATTATCTTTATGAAAAGCGCATTGCACACGACATCATCAATAAAGAAACAGGTGAAATTGTTGCAACAGCTAATCAGGAAATCACTCCTGAGCTTGTTGAAATGTTAAGAGAAGCGGACATTAAAGAGTTCGATACTATTTTCACTAATGATTTGGATCATGGTGCTTATATTTCTACGACATTGGATATTGATCCAAGTACGACTCAGCTTGAAGCGCAAATCGAAATTTATCGTATGATGCGTCCAGGTGAGCCACCAACCAAAGATGCGGCTGAAAACTTATTTAAAAACTTATTCTTCAGCTCTGAACGTTATGACCTTTCTACAGTAGGTCGCATGAAGTTCAACCGCCGTGTTGGCCGTGAAGAGGTTGAAGGTGAAGGTACACTTTCTAATGAAGATATCCTTGCGGTAATCAAAACACTTATTGATATCCGCGATGGTCGCGGTATCGTTGATGATATCGATCATCTGGGTAATCGGCGTATTCGTTCTGTCGGTGAAATGGCAGAAAATCAATTCCGTGTTGGTGTTGTTCGTGTTGAGCGTGCGGTTAAAGAGCGTTTAACCTTAGCTGAAGCTGACAACTTAATGCCTCAGGAAATGATTAACGCAAAACCTGTTTCTGCAGCAGTGAAAGAATTCTTTGGTTCGTCTCAGCTGTCTCAATTTATGGATCAAAACAATCCATTATCTGAAATTACCCATAAGCGTCGTATTTCTGCATTAGGTCCCGGTGGCTTAACGCGTGAACGTGCAGGCTTTGAAGTGCGTGACGTACATCCAACGCATTATGGTCGTGTTTGTCCAATTGAAACGCCTGAGGGTCCAAACATCGGTTTGATCAACTCGCTTTCAATCTATGCACGTACTAATGATTATGGCTTTTTAGAAACACCTTACCGTAAAGTGGTTAATGGCAAGGTAACGGATGACGTTGAATACCTTTCTGCAATCAACGAAAGTGAATATGTGATTGCGCAAGCAAACGCAACTGTTGATAAAAAAGGTAAGTTGCTTGATGAGATGGTGCCATGTCGTCACAAAAATGAATTTACTATCTCTAATCCGGAAGATGTGAATTATATGGATGTATCATCGAGACAAATCGTTTCGGTTGCTGCAGCCTTGATTCCCTTTTTGGAACACGATGATGCTAACCGGGCCTTGATGGGGTCAAACATGCAACGTCAGGCAGTTCCTGTGTTAAATGCTGAAAAGCCATTAGTCGGAACCGGTATTGAACGGACTGTTGCGGTTGACTCAGGTGTAACCGTTGTTGCTAAACGTGGCGGTGTTGTTGATTCAGTTGATGCGAGTCGTATTGTTATTCGTGTAAATGATGATGAAACCACAGCGGGTGAAGCAGGTGTTGATATTTACAACCTGACTAAATACACCCGTTCAAACCAAAATACATGTATTAACCAGCGTCCATTAGTGACGCCGGGTGTTGCGGTTGCGCGTGGCGATGTTATGGCAGATGGTCCTTCAACCGATATGGGTGAGTTGGCGTTAGGTCAAAATATGCTGGTCGCGTTCACGCCCTGGAATGGTTATAACTTTGAGGATTCTATCTTGATCTCTGAACGTGTTGTTCAGGAAGATCGTTTTACTTCGATTCATATCCAGGAACTCACCTGTGTTGCTCGTGACACTAAATTAGGTTCAGAAGAAATTACCGGTGATATTCCAAACGTAGGCGAATCTGCGCTCTCTAAATTAGATGAAGCGGGCATTGTTTATATTGGTGCTGAAGTTAAACCCGGCGATATTTTGGTGGGTAAGGTAACACCAAAAGGGGAAACTCAATTAACACCGGAAGAAAAATTACTGCGTGCTATCTTTGGTGAAAAAGCCTCTGACGTAAAAGATACTTCTTTACGCGTTTCAGGCAGCACATCGGGTACGGTTATCGATGTTCAGGTTTTCACCCGTGATGGTTTAGAAAAAGATGCGCGTGCGCAGTCTATTGAAGATGCTGAAATGGAGAAAATCCGTAAAGACTTTAATGACCAGCGTCGTATTATGGAAAGCGATACTTACGCACGTGCTGAAAGCATGTTGATTGGTAAGATGGCGGATGGTGGTCCAAATGGATTATCAAACGGCAGCAAAATTACTAAAGCGTATTTAGAAGAATTAGAACGTGAAAAATGGTTCGAAATTCGTTTACGTAATGACGAAGCTAATACGCAACTTGAAGCTATTGCTGAACGTGTTAAGCAAATCCGTATTGAATTTGATGAAAAATTTGAAGAAAAGAAAACCAAATTAACCTCTGGTGATGATTTAGCACCGGGTGTTTTAAAAATGGTTAAGGTTTACTTAGCGGTTAAACGTCGTATTCAACCGGGTGATAAAATGGCCGGTCGTCATGGTAACAAAGGTGTTATCTCGATGATTGTTCCGGTTGAAGATATGCCTTATGACGAAAATGGTCGGCCTGTTGACGTGGTATTAAACCCACTGGGTGTACCGTCTCGTATGAACGTTGGTCAGATCCTTGAAACACATCTTGGTTGGGCTGCGAAAGGCTTAGGTCATAAGATCAACGCAATGATTAAGTCACAAGAAACGGTTGTTGAAATTCGTAAGTTCCTTGACCAAATTTATAATAAGTCAGGCGGACAACAAGAAGATCTTAAATCATTCAGTGATGAAGAAATTCTCGACTTAGCCCATAACCTGGTGCGCGGTGTGCCTATCGCAACACCGGTATTTGATGGTGTTGAAGAAACTGAATTAAAAGCGCTGCTTGAGTTAGCGGACTTACCAACATCGGGTCAAACAACATTATTCAATGGTCGTACCGGTGATGCCTTTGAACGTAAGGTAACGGTTGGTTACATGTACATGTTGAAATTGAATCATCTGGTTGATGACAAGATGCATGCGCGTTCAACCGGACCATATAGTCTGGTAACGCAGCAACCACTAGGCGGTAAGGCACAGTTCGGTGGTCAGCGTTTCGGTGAAATGGAAGTATGGGCACTTGAAGCATATGGTGCTGCATATACCTTGCAGGAAATGTTAACCGTTAAGTCGGATGACGTTAATGGTCGTACCAAGATGTATAAAAACATTGTTGATGGTAATCATCATATGGAAGCCGGTATGCCGGAATCATTCAACGTATTGTTGAAAGAAATCCGCTCATTGGGTATCGATATTGAATTGGAACAGACGGACTAATTAATAGATTGGTCTTATTAAACATCAATCTATAATTTTCTAGGAGTGACGACGTGAAAGATCTACTTAAGATCCTGAAGCAACAAGGGCATAACGATGATTTTGATGCAATCCGCATTGGATTAGCATCACCACAAAAAATTCGTTCATGGTCATTTGGTGAGGTTAAGAAACCTGAAACCATTAACTATCGTACATTTAAACCTGAACGTGATGGTTTGTTCTGTGCCAAAATTTTTGGCCCGGTAAAAGACTACGAATGTTTATGCGGTAAATATAAACGTTTAAAACATCGCGGCATCATTTGTGAAAAATGCGGCATCGAAGTGACCTTGGCGAAAGTACGTCGTGAACGTATGGGGCATATTGAGCTTGCCAGTCCTTGTGCACATATCTGGTTCTTAAAATCATTACCCTCTCGTATGGGCTTGATTCTTGATATGACTTTGCGTGACATCGAACGTGTGCTTTATTTTGAAGCGTTTGTTGTTATCGAGCCAGGTATGACCACTTTAGAGCGTGGCCAACTTTTAACTGATGAAGGTTATCTTGAAACGGTTGAAGAGTTTGGTGACGAGTTTGATGCACGTATGGGTGCAGAAGCGGTTCTCGAGTTACTTTCTTCACTGAAGCTTGATCGTGAAATCGAAAAAGTTCATGAAGGCATGGGCGCGACAAAGTCTGAAACTAAACTCAAGAAGTTAGGTAAGCGTTTAAAATTGCTCGAAGCATTCTTAACCTCAGACAACAAACCAGAATGGATGGTCATGACAGTACTGCCTGTCTTGCCTCCTGAATTGCGTCCCTTAGTACCGTTAGAAGGTGGACGTTTCGCGACTTCTGATTTGAATGATTTATACCGTCGAGTCATCAATCGTAATAACCGTTTAAAACGTTTACTCGATTTAAACGCGCCTGACATTATCGTACGTAATGAAAAACGTATGTTGCAGGAATCTGTTGATGCCTTACTCGATAATGGTCGTCGTGGTCGTGCAATTACCGGTTCTAACAAACGCCCATTGAAATCGCTTGCTGATATGATTAAGGGTAAGCAGGGTCGTTTCCGTCAGAACTTACTCGGTAAACGTGTTGATTACTCAGGTCGTTCAGTTATCGTGGTGGGGCCAACACTGAAACTTCACCAGTGTGGTTTGCCAAAGAAAATGGCTCTGGAACTCTTCAAGCCCTTTATCTTCAGCAAGCTGGAACGTTTAGGTATTGCGACAACGATTAAAGCTGCGAAGAAATTAGTAGAAAAAGAAGGCACCGAAGTTTGGGATATTCTTGAAGATGTCATTCGTGAACATCCGGTTATGCTTAACCGTGCACCAACTCTACATAGATTAGGTATCCAGGCATTCGAGCCTGTTCTTATCGAAGGTAAAGCAATTCAGTTACATCCTTTAGTTTGTACTGCATTCAACGCCGATTTCGATGGCGATCAAATGGCGGTACACGTACCGTTGTCAATTGAAGCACAAGTTGAAGCACGTGCCTTAATGATGTCGACCAATAATATTCTTTCACCTGCAAATGGTGAACCGATTATCGTTCCTTCACAGGATGTTGTATTGGGTCTTTACTATATGACGCGTGACCGCGTTAATGGTAAAGGTGAAGGCATGGTTTTCGCCAATATTGAAGAAGTACAACGTGCTTATTCAAATGGTGATGTTGAATTACAAGCCAGAGTTAAAGTGCGTATTGAGCAAGAAATTGTTGATGAAGACGGCAATAGAACGGGATCAACTGAGCTAGTCGATACCACGGCTGGTCGGGCAATTTTGTTTGATATCGTGCCTAAAGGTTTACCTTTTGCGCTTGTTAACCAAGACATGAAAAAGCGTACCATTTCTCAATTAATCAATGCTTGTTATCGTCGTCTTGGTTTAAAAGATACGGTAATTTTTGCTGATCAACTAATGTATACCGGTTTTGGTTATTCATCTCGTTCAGGTATTTCTTTTTGTTCAGACGATATGGTGATCCCAGCATCTAAAGCCGACATTCTTGCAGCAGCCGAAGCTGAAGTTAAAGAAATTCAGGATCAATATACATCGGGTCTTGTAACCTTTGGTGAACGTTATAACAAAGTTGTTGATATTTGGTCGCGTACCAATGAGCAAATTGCAAAAGCGATGATGGACGGCTTAGGTTCAGAAACAGCGAAGAACAAAGAAGGCGAGGATGTTACTCAGCCTTCATTTAACTCTGTCTTCATGATGGCCGATTCAGGTGCTCGTGGTAGTGCCGCTCAAATTCGTCAGTTAGCGGGTATGCGTGGTTTGATGGCGAAACCTGATGGATCAATCATCGAAACGCCCATCACGGCAAACTTCCGTGAAGGTTTATCGGTATTACAGTATTTCATCTCGACTCACGGTGCGCGTAAAGGTTTGGCCGATACCGCATTGAAAACAGCAAACTCGGGTTACTTAACGCGTCGTTTAGTCGATGTTTCACAAGATTTAGCCGTCATGGGTGAAGATTGTGGTACTGAAAACGGCATGATGGTTTCAAGTATCATCGAAGGTGGTGATGTTGTTGAGCCATTATCAGAGCGCGTATTAGGTCGTGTTGTTGCAGAAGACGTGATTAATCACAAAGGCAACGTGGTTGTTGAACGCGGAACGTTCTTAGACGAAAAATGGGTTGATAAGCTAGAAGAACTCGGTCTGGATCACATGAAAGTGCGTTCACCTATTACCTGTGACAACCGTCATGGCGTTTGTTCGACCTGTTACGGTCGTGATCTGGCGCGTGGACATATCGTCAACCAGGGTGAATCGGTTGGTGTTATTGCAGCACAGTCTATCGGTGAGCCGGGTACACAGTTAACTATGCGTACCTTCCACATTGGTGGTGCGGCAAGTCGTTCTGCGGCAGCAAACAGCATTGAAATTAAAGGTGCCGGCACGGTTCGTTTACACAACATTAAAACAGTGCAGCATGATAAAGGCCACAACGTTGCGGTATCTCGTTCGGGTGAAATCACCTTATTGGATGAGCACAACCGTGAACGTGAACGTTACAAAGTACCTTATGGTGCGGTTATCACGGTGAATGATGAAGATAAGGTTGAAGCGGGACAGGTTGTTGCAACCTGGGATCCGCATACTCACCCCATCATCACCGAGGTAGAAGGTAAAGTTAAATTCATCGATATCGTTGATGGTGTCACTGCGACATCAGAGGTTGATGATATCACTGGATTAGCCAGTTTAATTATAACCGATCCAAAACAACGTGGTTCGCAAGCAAAAGATTTACGTCCAATGGTGAAACTGGTCGATGATGCGGGTGAAGATTTAAATATCGCTGGCACAGAAATTCCGGCTCACTATGTACTTCCTGCTGGCGCAATCATCAACCTGAAAGATGACACCATGGTAGGCGTGGGTGACACGGTTGCACGTATTCCACAGGAATCTTCGAAAACGCGTGATATCACGGGTGGTCTACCGCGTGTTGCTGATTTATTCGAAGCACGTAAGCCAAAAGAGCCTGCCATTCTTGCTGAAATCACCGGTATTATCGGTTTCGGTAAAGAAACGAAAGGTAAGCAACGCTTAATGATTACACCGCCTGAGGGTGACCATTACGAAGCGTTGATTCCAAAATGGCGTCATGTAACAACCTTCGAAGGTGAGCACGTTGAAAAGGGTGAAGTTATCGCAGAAGGCGAACCCAGCCCGCATGATATTTTACGTCTGTTAGGTATTGAAGAGCTTGCTAACTATATTGTTGCGGAAGTTCAGGATGTATATCGTCTACAGGGTGTAAAAATCAATGATAAGCACATCGAAGTCATTGTGCGTCAAATGTTGCGTAAAGTTGAGGTCACCAGTGCTGGCGACAGTAACTTCTTACGCGGTGAACAGGTCGATCGTTCACGCTTATTAGAAGCGAATGACGAGCTGATTGCAGCGGATAAACAACCTGCATTATTTAGTAATGTCTTATTGGGTATTACGAAAGCATCGCTTGCAACTGAATCCTTTATTTCAGCGGCATCATTCCAGGAAACAACCCGGGTTCTTACTGAAGCGGCTGTGACTGGAAAAGTTGATGATTTACGCGGTCTGAAAGAAAACGTTATCGTGGGTCGTTTGATACCAGCCGGTACCGGTATGACATATCATGAAGAACGCCGTCGTAAACGCAGCGAAGAGCTGGTTAGTGAGGAAATTTCAGCAGATGCGCTTTTAGAAGCGGCTGTTGAAGAAGTTGCAGTAGAGGCGCAGACGCCTGATTCGGGTTCGTCAGAAACTGAGTCAGTCAGCGAAAGTTAAAAAATGGGTGAAAAAAGTTAAATCTATGTGGGTTTTCGGTTGACGCGAACCCCAGATTTCACTAAAATTCGCCGCCTTACGACAGGTCGGAGCTTAAATAGATTTAAGTCTAATAGGATTTGAGTCAATGAGTTCAACCTGTCGTTTATTTTCTGGAGTTAGGAAGAATATGGCTACAATTAACCAGTTGGTAAGAAAACCGCGTAAGCGTAAGGTCGAGAAAAGTAACGTACCTGCGTTAGAGGCATGCCCACAACGCCGTGGTGTGTGTACCCGTGTGTATACAACTACGCCGAAAAAACCGAATTCAGCAATGCGTAAAGTTGCTCGTGTTCGTTTAACGAACGGTTACGAAGTAACAAGTTATATTGGTGGTGAAGGCCACAACTTACAGGAACACTCGGTTGTACTTATCCGTGGTGGTCGTGTTAAGGATTTACCGGGTGTTCGTTATCACACAGTACGTGGTTCACTAGATACATCAGGAGTTCCTGATCGTCGTAATGGCCGCTCAAAGTACGGTGCAAAACGACCGAAAGGCTAAATCATTACAGTTCGCTAAAAGTGTTTGGTAATAATGCTGAACATTTAGTATTTCAACAAGTTCGATAGATATTTGGAATAATCTAAATACCTGAACTTTATTAGAGAGAAGCTGGGTAATCCCATGGCAAGAAGAAGAGCAGCAGAAAAACGTTCTATATTACCGGACCCGAAATTTAAGTCTGACGTAATTGCAAAATTCATCAATATGATCATGAAGCATGGTAAGAAATCCATTGCTGAAAAAATCGTATACGGCGCTCTTGAAAGTGCTGCAGAAAAAGCAAAACTCAGTGCTGAAGAAGCATTAGAGAAAGCCCTCGAAAATGTCCGCCCCGTCGTAGAAGTAAAATCACGTCGTGTTGGTGGTGCTACATACCAGGTTCCTTGTGAAGTTCGTCCTAATCGTCGTAATGCCTTGGCAATGCGTTGGTTAGTTGATGCTGCGCGTAAGCGTGGAGAAAAAGGTATGGGTGCACGTTTAGCGGGCGAAATTTTTGAAGCAACAGAAAATCGTGGTTCAGCAGTTAAGAAACGTGAAGATACGCACCGTATGGCTGATGCGAACAAAGCCTTTGCTCATTACCGTTGGTAAAATTAGGTTTAAGTTTAGAAACATAGAGAAAAAAAGGTGGCACGAAAGACTCCTATTGAGCGTTATCGAAATATCGGCATCATGGCTCACATTGATGCAGGTAAAACGACAACCACAGAGCGAGTGCTTTTTTACACCGGAATTTCTCACAAGATAGGTGAAGTTCATGATGGCGCGGCCACTATGGACTGGATGGAACAAGAACAAGAGCGCGGCATTACTATTACCTCCGCAGCAACAACTTGTTTTTGGCAGGGAATGGATAAGCAGTTTCCTGAACACCGTATCAATATTATTGATACACCGGGACATGTCGATTTTACGATTGAAGTTGAACGATCGTTACGTGTTTTGGATGGTGCTTGTGCTGTCTTTTGTGCAGTCGGTGGCGTAGAGCCTCAGTCTGAAACTGTATGGCGGCAGGCAAACAAGTATCACGTACCACGCCTTGTCTTTGTGAATAAGATGGACAGAGCGGGTGCAGACTACCTTCGGGTAGTTGAACAGATTAAACAGAGACTGGGTGCAAATCCAGTGGCAATGCAGCTGAATATAGGCAGTGAAGACGAGTTTGAAGGTGTTATTGACCTCATTCGTATGAAAGCGATTTACTGGAATGAAGCCGACATGGGGGCAACCTATGAAGAGCGTGACGTTCCAGCTGAGCTGCAAGCGAAAGCAGATGAATTGCGTGAGCAAATGATCGAGTCGGCTGCTGAAGCAAACGAAGTGTTAATGGAAAAATACCTTGAAGAAGGTGAGTTATCTGCTGAAGATATTAAAGCAGGTATACGCCAACAAACGTTGGCAAATGAGATTGTTCCTTGTTTTTGTGGTTCGGCTTTCAAAAACAAAGGTGTACAAGCGATGTTAGATGCCGTCGTTGAGTATATGCCGTCACCAACAGATGTGGGTGCAGTAACAGGCATACTTGATGACAAAAATGAAACTGAAGCAGAGCGCCAACCATCAGATGATGAGTCGTTTGCTGCCTTAGCCTTCAAAATAGCAACTGACCCGTTTGTCGGTAGTTTAACGTTCTTCCGGGTTTACTCGGGTGTGATTAAATCGGGCGATGCCATTTTTAATCCGATTAAAGGCAAAAAAGAACGCATTGGTCGTTTGGTGCAAATGCATGCAAACAGCCGTGAAGAGATTAAAGAAGTACGCGCCGGTGATATTGCGGCAGCGATTGGTTTAAAAGATGTAACAACAGGCGAAACCCTGTGTGATATGACGAATAAAATCACACTGGAGAAAATGGAATTTCCTGAGCCGGTTATCTCTGTTGCAATTGAACCAAGAACGTTAGCAGATCAGGAAAAGATGGGCATCGCGTTAACGAAGTTAGCGCAGGAAGATCCTTCTTTTCGGGTGCATACGGATGAAGAGTCAGGCCAAACCATTATTGCAGGAATGGGTGAGCTTCATCTCGACATTATTGTTGATCGTATGCAAAGAGAATTTGATGTTCAGGCAAATGTCGGGGCACCGCAGGTTTCATACCGTGAGACGATTCGTAAAACGGTTGAACATGAAGCCAAGTTTATTCGCCAAACAGGTGGCCGCGGTCAATTTGGGCATGTTTGGTTAAAGCTGGAACCACAAGAACAAGGTTTTGGTTATGAGTTTGTTTCTGAGATCGTTGGTGGCACAGTGCCAAAAGAATATATCCCTTCAGTTGATAAAGGGGTACAGGAACAGCTTGAAAACGGCGTACTTGCCGGCTACCAGATGGTAGATGTGAAAGTAACCTTGTTTGATGGTTCTTATCACGAAGTAGATTCGTCAGAAATGGCGTTTAAGATTGCCGGTTCAATGTGCTTTAAAGAAGGCGCAAAAGAAGCGA
>Ga0316205_10003331_pt1 | contig 15374 bp, 11 predicted proteins | sample 3monthpyrite_MG_FD_204941 | JGI IMG/M metagenome (GOLD analysis project Ga0316205, IMG submission 204941) | Microbial mat bacterial communities from mineral coupon in-situ incubated in ocean water Damariscotta River, Maine, United States -... | ecosystem: Environmental > Aquatic > Marine >... | reverse complement strand
TGACATCCCACATAAAACGCATCAGGAAAAAATTTGAAGCGCTGGATGAACAATTCCAATCGATAGATACTGTCTATGGCATGGGTTATCGATGGAAAGAATGAATATTATTACAAATTCTAATCGTGCTTTGTTAATGAAATACGAGATTTCACCTGCATGAAGCCTTTACGTTTTAATTTAAAAACCAAACTTCTGTTATTTTCTATCAGCATTCTTTTTATTCCCTGGATCGGTTATCAGTATGTCAACAGTATGGAAGCTTTTCTTAAAACATCGGTGGAAGACACTATTAGCACCAGAGCGCATTCAATTGCCATCGTTTTACAACAACAAACTGAAATACTCCAAACTCAGTCAAACGTCATTAATGTAAACAATGAAAATGAGCACCTATACCTACGCACGCTCGACAAACCTGTACAGCTGGATGGATATACTGATGATTGGCACTTTAATAAAGATCTTTTTCAGGAATACAGTGAACAACATCTACTGAAAAAGTCCAACAAACATCGTCCTGGCTCATTACACTTTAGTCAAGCCACAGGCAGTTACAAGCAGCATTTATTTGCAGTATTCAAGGTCAGTGATGACCGCATCATTTATCATAACCCAACGAACCCACTCATTAATCGTTGCGATCATTTACGCATCGCCCTGCAAACGCCTGAAGGTGAATTCCGGCGTTACTATATGAGCACGGTCGCACCGGGCAGACTGAGTGCGCACCGCATGCCAATTGACCCGGAAGACGACCAGGCCATAGAAAAGGAAACCCGCATTCAAGGCGCATGGCAGGAAACGGCCGATGGTTATACCCTGGAGATTAGACTGCCTTTATCCATGATAGGTAGTAAATTATCATTCGCCATCAATGATGTTGATGACCCTGACAATGATGCCAGCATCATAGGCTCATCCAATACCGAACAATTATCAACATTGTCTACAATCATGGTACCTTCAAGCCAATTGGAGAAATTGCTACAGACACTTGGCATGGAATCTTCACGAATCTGGGTCATTGATAAAAACAAAAGAGTATTGGCTCTTTCAGGTAATTTAAATGCTGTACAGCATATCGATAATAACGGACGAAGTTTCCCTTCGATGGCTTTGTCTGCGCTATACCGACTGATACTCCAGCAACCTGCAACCGCTTTTGAAGATGAATTGTCGGGTGCTTCCAAACTGAATGGACGAGAAATTGAGTCTGCATTACGAGGCCAGTCTGTTATCAGTTGGCGGGATACTACTGACCGTCATGCCAGTATTCTAACGGCTACCTATCCTATAAAAAAAGACCAGACAGTGGTAGGAGCCGTGATGCTGGAACAAAACAGTGCGCGGATTTTACTCCTACAGAACCAGGCCATGGAAGAATTAATCAATCTGAGTATTCCTGTATTAATGGGTGGCATGTTATTCGTTGTATTCTTTGCCAGCCGCTTAACAACACGCATAGGCGATTTACGTGATCAAACTGAACGGGCCATAAACTCCGATGGCAAGGTTGTCTCTACTTTTCAGTCTTCTTCCAGTCAGGATGAAATTGGCGACTTGTCCAGAACATTTTCAGGCTTATTGACTCGCTTACACCAATACAATCGTTACCTGGAAACAATGGCCAGTAAACTTTCGCATGAACTCCGTACACCCTTGTCCGTGGTTCGTTCTTCACTGGATAACCTGGAACAAACCAAACCAGAAACAGTCAATGACACCTATATGAATCGAGCCAAGCATGGCCTGAACCGGCTCAATGATATTATTAACCGCCTCAGTGAGGCCTCCAGACTGGAACAAGCCTTCCAACAAGCAGAAAAGGAGGCTCTGGATTTAAATCAACTAATATATGGTTGTATAGAAGGTTATAAAAGCGCTTATCCTCAACAAACATTCAATTTTTCATATTCAGATGAAAAATTACTTTGCCGGGCAGCGCCCGACCTCCTTGTGCAGATGATGGATAAATTAATATCCAATGCTGTCGATTTTGCGCTTGAAAATACACCCATATCCATATCTCTGTCAGGAGAAAGCGGACAAAAATTAAAATTAAGTATTGCCAATCAAGGTCCACATTTGCCGGAGGATATGCAGGAAAGTCTGTTTGACTCCATGGTATCGCTAAGAGAGGACAAGGTGCTTTCCAGCCATCTGGGCCTTGGGTTATACATTGTTAAGCTAATTGTCGATTATCATGAAGGGCATATTGAAGCCAACAACCTGTATCAGCCGAATGGGGTAGAATTTACTCTAACATTCAATACCTTATAGCTATTTTCATAACATCCATCGAGACAAATAGTGACTCTCAACATAACATTAGAAATTGACACATACCCATGTATTTATTAACATTAGTACTTGATGTTTTAGTGCTTTGCCGCCAAGGGATTTGCAGCTTAACCTATAATTTATGGCTTACGGGATAGCGGTTTTTTTACCCATAAAAATTGCCATAAATTGTTGCTTTCTTTTAGAAAAAATAATTATAAAAGGCAACCTATGCGATTACCCCGGCCTATTTATGAGTCCATACCTTCGCTTTACATACTCGGCGGTTTAGTTAGCTTAATCCTTATCGATGCTCCCTTTTCCCTAATTTCTGCTGCTTTATTTGGCTGTGCCAGCTGGATGGTATGGCGAATGCGGAAAGACTATCGCAACGATAAAGCCATTAGCGAATGAAACATTAAAAAGCCTGCCTATTAACAATAGACAGGCTTTTTAATAAGGACAGTCTGTTTATTATTTAGAAAACTTCACCCATCACAGCAATAAGGCGGTTAAATTCATCTTTGGGTAAATTATTGATACCCGCCGCAGCTTTTCTACCTCCGCCGGTAGGAAACTGACGACAAACATCATCCGCTCCTTCTTTATTGTTCAAAGGTGCCCTGACACTGACCAAATAAGCACCATCACTCTTCTCAGAAATAATGGCATGTGCTCGCCCCCGATTTTCCTGGGCTAACTGATTGGCAAAAACGCCACTCACTCGCCTTGCCCAAGAAGCATCCGGTAAAATATAGATGGCGAAAGTATCATTTTCCAGTTCTGCATTGATCACCTTGGCACTCTCAATATCCTGTAAATAACCTTGCTCCAGCGTCGTGTATTCGGCAGAATTCTGAATAAATTCAAAAGGGTCCTGAAAGGGTCTAATAGCCTTATAAAGATCTGATGGCGTAAAATGCAAATCATCCAGAGATGCACCGTAACCATTATAATTGATGTAGGTACCCAGGGCTTTTAATTGCTCCAGTTGGGTATGAGATAAATTCAGTGGCTTTGCGGCAGTAACAGCACTATCAAACAAATTATCACCAAATGCGGCAGTAACAGCCCAGGGCAGGTGCTTCCCACCAAGGTAATCATTAACCAGTAAGCTGGAACAGGTATCAGCCGCCGTATTAATATGCGTTTCCAGATTGGCGTGTTCAGGAATGTCACCAGCAAAGTGATGGTCAAAATAAATAATATTTGCGCCTTGCTCTAACAGCAGCAGCAGGCCATCGCGATTTTTATCCAGTGAAATATCCATGACATTAACCTGATCGCCACTTTTTGCACTCAGGCCATCCAGCAGCTTGATATTACGCTTGACCCCGGTTATCAATTCACTTTCGGTCGGTTCATTCAATCTGAGCTGATGTAATGCACAAATTCCATCTGCATCCCCATTAAAAACATCAAAAACTGTCATTATTTGTCCTTATCATTCTCGTTTAGGTCAATATCATAACCCAGGTATTGATTCCCGGTCGATAGACAAACCGCCTATAAAGTATTAAATTAGTGACATTAAATATAATTGATATCACACAAGGCCCTGAATTTATGAGCAACAAAAGCCAAACGGATAGCGCAACAGATGAAAAAACGGACAAAAGCACTGATGTAGTGTGGCACCACGCCACGGTAACCCGAAAAAGACGTGAAGCACTGAATGGACACAAAAGTGCCACACTCTGGTTTACGGGGCTGTCAGGCTCGGGAAAATCCACCTTGGCTCATGCTGTTGAAGAAAAGCTCCATCAAATGGATTGCTCAACCTTCGTACTCGATGGCGATAATGTCCGCCATGGCTTGTGTGGCGACCTCACCTTTTCCGATGAAGACAGAAAAGAGAATATCCGCCGTATTGGCAACGTCGCCAAACTCTTTCTAGAGTCTGGGGTGATCGTTCTTACCGCCTTTATTTCACCCTTCCGCTCGGATCGCGAACTGGTCAGAAACATGATGCCACATGGCGACTTTATCGAAATTTTTTGTCGGGCCGATATCAGCGTGTGTGAAGAACGAGATGTTAAGGGCTTGTACAAAAAAGCCAGAGAAGGCTCAATCAAGGAATTTACAGGTATCTCATCACCTTACGAAGAACCGGTAAAACCGGAAATTCTGGTTAACTCAGGTGTTGATGACTTAGATAACTGTGTCGACCAGGTCATATCCTCTCTCTTCAGGCGTGGAATAATCATCAGCAATGACCGACGTATAGCAGCTAAAAAAGATTGATATATCACCCTGGCGCTGCCTGGCGTCAGGTTTTATCCTTTATAAAACACCCACTTAATTTGAATGCAAATTCTGCATTACCCTCCTTGCTTTATGATATATAAAGTAATTTCCCTCTATTCACCTTAATTTCTCTAGCTTGCATCCAAATACCCGATGTTCTCGTATTAATATCATCAACACTAAAAATTAACAGAGAACACCATGAAACGACTAGCCATCACACTATTACTAATATTTATTCATTCGACATCATTGGCCTCTCAGCCCCAAAACAAGCTGCATTGGGCTGATTGGACAGACAATCTATTTACAAAGGCCCAAGCAGAAAACCGATATGTCATTCTCGATCTGGAAGCGGTTTGGTGTCACTGGTGCCATATGATGGATAAGAACACCTACAGTGACCCCGCAGTTCAGGCACTTTTAAATAAACACTATATTAATGTAAGAGTCGATCAGGATGCTCGTCCGGATCTGGCCAATCGCTACCGTGATTACGGCTGGCCAGCTACCATCATTTTTGCTCCGGACGGTACTGAAATTGTCAAAAGGGCTGGTTATATCGCACCAGAAAATATGACGCGATTATTACAAGCTGTCGTAGATGACCCCTCACCCGAGAAGGCTGCGGCACTGAATTTGCCCTCCTCATTTGCTCGTCAAGGAGCCTTAAGTAAAGAACTAATAGTCCAACTTCAACAAAACCATTCAAGCGCAATAGATCCGATTAAAGGCGGACTTAGAACCAACCATAAATATATCGACAGAGATTCTCTTGAATACGCCATTCATCTGGCCAGCAAAGGCAATCAGGTACAGCAGAAATGGGCACAAAAAACGCTGGATCAAGCTCTTAAACTATTTGACCCGGTTTGGGGAGGTGTTTACCAGTACTCTACTCAAGGTGATTGGGACCATCAACATTATGAGAAAATCATGTTGATACAGGCCAGTTATTTACGACTATATGCTCTAGCATGGGCAACCTGGAAAAACCCACGTTATTTTAAAGCCACGCAACAAATTATTAACTACCTTGATCGTTTTCTAACATCCCCGGAGAGTGTCTTTTACACCTCTCAGGATGCCGATGTTATACCGGGACAACATAGCGATGAATTTTTCAAGCTCAATGACCAGCAACGAATAGTCATAGGAATACCTCGCATTGATAAGCATATCTACGCCAGAGAGAATGGCTGGATGATTGAGGCACTGGCATATTTATACGAGGTGAGCGGAAATAAAGCATACCTGGAGCGCGCAGAAAAAGCAGCACACTGGATCATCAAACACCGCTCACTAAAGAATGGAGGATACAGTCACGATGAACATGACAAAGCTGGCCCCTATCTAGGCGACAATCTGGCTATGTCGCGTGCCTTCTTACAGTTATATCGCGCTGAAGGTAAACGCCAATGGCTTGATTATGCAGTGACAACTACACAATACATCAATCAACACTTTCAATACGAGCAAGGTGGATTTACCCCCGTGGTTAATCGCAATCAAGTCATTAAACCCGTTCCACAAATTGATGAAAATATTTCATTAGTACGTTTCAGTAATCTACTCTTTCACTACACAGGTGATGACGCTTTTAAACAAATGGCTGAACATGGCATGCGCTACCTCGCCACGCCTGAGATCGCTGAATCAAGACTCACTGAAGCCGGGATATTGCTGGCAAATGATGAACTTAAAACTGACCCAATGCACATAACCGTTATTGGCGGTAAAGACAACGCGAAAGCAAACGCGCTTTATCATACCGCAAGAGAAGTCGCTCAACTGTATAAACGCATAGAATGGTGGGATGAGCGTGAAGGGAAGCTACCAAACCCGGATGTGCAATATCCTTCACTGGGAAAAACGTCAGCTTTTGTGTGTAATGATGGCCGCTGTTCTCTGCCCTTATTCAGTAGCAAGGAAATACTGAGAATGCTGAATTAGAAACAGAATAATCAAATATTTAAAATTATTAACTTTTATTCTGGGCGAAAACTTGATTAATTCTAATACTAGCGTTCTAGATCAGTCAGCTAAATCAGACAAACCGCAAACCTAAAATTAGGTGTCAGAAAAAAACTAACGCATCAGTACTTTACTGTAAAAAAAGCCGCGGCTGAGAACAGCCACGGCTTTTTTAGCTACCATTAAAACTCCATTTTAACTGTCAAATACTATAAAAAGTTTTTCAATTCAGCCTGAATAAGCAAAAATCTTCTAAAACTATGGAGTATTTAACAAAATCTAATCAATGAACTTTACATATGCTTCGTGAGTACGAAAAGCTTTTCAAGTTAGCGAGATTTACCACCACCACTCCATGAAGCGCTACGACCCTTCTTACCGCCGCCGCTCCATGAACCGCTACGACCCTTCTTACCGCCGCCGCTCCATGAACCGCTACGACCCTTCTTACCGCCGCCGCTCCATGAACCACCGCAACTCTTCTTACCGCCACCGTTCCATTGAGGCCGGCACGATCCAGATGTTGCAAATGAAGGTGCCGCTTTCAGAGTCAGTACTACGGGTGCTGTGTAAACTGCAGCTTTGATGAATTTTCTTCTTGAATTATTTTGATCACTCATAAATATCCCTCTAACGGTAACTTTTTAAATAACAAAATTAATTTTAATCTAAAACAACTTTTTCCGTCAATAATTAACTAACTATATTTTACAGTCTATAACATTTTAACCTGTACAATATTAATGCAGAAAATAATTAATTTAATTAAAACAATAAGTTAAAATTTTTTGTTGCCACTAATAGAAATTCTTGTAAATATTTTCGACATACATGAAATAAAACAGCCTTTCTGTGAGCAGCTTCACGAAAATTCATGTAAAAAGAGACAACACTGATAAGATGTAAAATAATTAATTATTATATTACAACAACTTAATAACACTTAACGCATGTAATGAATGTAAAATTTAATGACATATACAGCGAGTTGATTAATCTAGATAACTAATGGTTGATTAGAAAAGCATTTTTCTTGCATCGATCAAGTGTTAACCTTGATTTTATAAGGTTAACACTTGATCGATAAACTACCCCTAACCCCACATTTGTAGATGCCTAACATCCTTACCCATTAAAAATCAGGAGTAAGACAACCAAAAACATACAGTGTAATGCAGTCATGTAAAAGTTCAGACTCTGTAACTAGCGAGTTACTATTACTACCCTTCTACTCACTCACGAGTCCGTAAGAGAATGTTATTCATGTACCTTGTATGGATCGACGATACTCACGATAACTAACCTCATCATATATAAAATCAAGTGACGGAATATACATTCTATCCTCTCCGCCCAGTTTACGTTTAAATTGGCTAACGTTCGCCAAAGGGTGATTATTATCATCCTTGGGTGCAATGCCATACATATCATACCATCGATAACCCATCTCTCTTGCCTGTACCATTATCTCGAAATTTAACAGATAGGGCGCCATGACTTCTGAATGTTGCATATTGGAACCGGCAAAAAAATAAGTAACCCGATCCCCAAAATAGATCACCAGGGCAGTGGCTAATCGAACTCCATTATATTCGGCAAAATAAAGTCTGCATTTGTTTTTTGGCTCGAATATTTTAATAACCGATCTAAGATATTCAGAACTCACTGATTCTATTTTTTTCCGATTTGCAGTGTTTTTGTATAACTCAATAAAATCATTTATACCTTCAGAAGAATAATCCTGCGCTATCTCAACTCCCAGTTTGATAGCTTTTTTTACTCTATATCTTCCGTAGTACTTCATGCTTGCGAGTAAGTCTTCATTTGGTTTATTAATATCTATAAAATAAGTGTGCCTGGGTTCCGTCCAACCATCTATTTCATGCTCCTTATCAATGAAATCAGGACGTGTTTGCCAACGTGGCTCCAGTCGCAAGTGAGTGACCTTTTCAGTTTGTTGGCGGCCAATTTCATCTATATAAGCAAGCATACCTGAAAACTGCTCTCTCGCAGTTGCTTCATCTTTGGATAACACCGGGCCGTCTGGCATATAAAAATAAACCTCGCCTGGTCGCCCGTTGCCTATAAAGACCCGGCCTCCTCCTTCAATTTCATTAGCTTTATTCATCAGGAAAGCATCAAAGTATCCCCAGCCATCCTCACTTACTACCTGTGCATAACTATAGGATTGCATAAAACCAGAGTCGGTTCTAGATTGTAAAAAACGGTCCCAGGCAGCACCCCATTCATCATTAGTTTGTGGGATGGAAGTATTTTTTCCCTGTGAATCCACAGTCATTCTCCAGTTATTCTTATAATGGTAAAAACTTATTAAATCAGCACTCTGAAACCCGTACTATTGCTAATTGAATGCCCTTTAAAACGACCATTTTAAGCAGTCATTCGCTTCGAGTTATTGAATAAAGATAATAAAATCCATTTTCTAATAAGTCCACAACCAGATTTTTTTAGCATCTGGTGATGTGTTTAGCTGAATCTACTTACATTATTTTATAAAATGAAAAATATAAACAGTATCCTGGATTATTAATAGTTATATCATCAAAAATATATCCACCTGTGTTACCTATATGCTTATTCAGAAAACCAAAAAGCACTCAATTCACTTATTGTTTAATATAACTTCATACTAAACACCAAGAAACGATATTCACTTTTACGATCTATATTGACCACCCAACCTAAAGGAATAACTACTCGTAATCAGTTGATTTTGCTGTAACAGACAAAAAATAAAGCTAGCAGTATGCTTATTAAAATAAGTCTGGGGGTAAAAGTATTACTTGTTTAGGAAATTAAAGCGTATGAAAAACTGAGACCAAACAGTGACAACAAGCTGAATATGAAATTTTTGCGGCCACTGCTTGGATCAGAAAACACTGAATAAAGAAGCTAAACTTGCATTAAAAATGATTCAAAAAAGATAAAACAGATGGGCATCTCTTTCCTCGAATAAACAAAAATAGTCTCTCTCGGGCATTACAACGTGTTGTTAACCATTCTGGAATTGATATGCCCGTAGGCTCACATTACACTCACTACAGCACACTTTTATTACTCAACTAATTATCAAGGGAGTTCACCTGCGCGTTGTTCAGCGACTAGCTGGGCATGCATCTATTGCAAACACCGAGAAGTATGCCCACGTAATTAATGAGTTACTGGATAATGCAACACAGGACCTAGATCTTTAATAAGCTAACTTTAATCAGATCATACCCACTTTATTTGTCTTACCAGTTTTGAAATACAAACGGGTTGAACACCGCACTACCCCAAATACGATTACGTTCTGCCTCACCAAGACTCGCTTCATCACAGACATTATTCCACTGCGCTTGAATCATCTCAATCATATCTGCAATGATTGTTTTAGCACCAGCACGTGTTAGCTGAAAAGTCTCACAACTGGAAAGCACATTAGTTAACGAAGATAATTTTCCTTCTCGGCCTATCTCCATCGCCTGTGTCGCCTCCCTTCCTGCCCTGACCTGCGGACATAAATCATAGGCTGGTGATAACGATAGATTCTTACCATCCCAAAAAGCCGCATGATTTCGTGCATGATCATCAGTATTACCAATCAATACATTTAATACCATGCGCCGAAATAGCTCGTGCAACGTAGCTTCAGGCTTATCAAACCATTTTCGCACTTGATCTGCAAAATCAATGTAACTGGCATAACGGGCTTCCATTTCATGTAGCCGTAACATACTTAACCCGCTTAACATATGCTTCCGTAATACACCTTTTTCTGTGCTATCTCGGTCAAAACGCTGTACCAATAGCACGTCCTTACCCATAGTCGACACCAATTGCACATCGGGCACATTAAGTCCACAAAGCCTTCCCAGACGCATAGCGATATATTCTGCTTTGACCACGTCATAGCTATCGGTCATTGAACTGAACTTGGCAATATATTGCCGGCCATTATCCTCGATCAGGGCCTTGGGGCGTGCACCACCAACGCTAGTACCATGAAGCAAAGCATAGTCAAGTTCCTCAGGAAGCGGCAGGCGTTTCTCGACACGCTCTGCTGCCTGCATCAAAATCTCGAGTGATGGATGGGTTTTATTGCGAGGCACATACTCCGTTGGGCTTGCCTGAAAATCCAGCGCACCAATCCGGTCACTGCCTGACAACAGGAGGTATTCGATTTCAGACAGTTCAACTACGCCATGCCTGTAACACAGGACACGCCTACCCCAAGCATCTGGCGCCGCATCTCTTAGTGTTGAATGCAGCCTGTGCATGCCTGTTGGCTGAAAAGTCCCTGCTTTTAATTCCAACTCATAGGGTGATAGCGCAATGGCATTGTAACGCGCACGGTAAGACTGGCCATAGGTAAACTCATACAGCTCGCCTCTGGCCTCGATATGGCCAGCAACTACCGGCTCTATTTCACCAGGTAGCCAGAGCCAGACATAGGCCTTAGTAATCATCGTCGAGTCCTTTCCTGCCGACACGTTCCGGCAATACCTTGATCAAACTGGCAGCCGTTGATGTGACTTGCTCCAACTCCTGCTCGGTTGATGCCAGCAGTGGAATGCCCACAATCACTGCGGCCTCAATCAGGCTACCCCCTGCTACTTTTGGGTCACCTTTTTCAATTCCCATCACAGTATATCGGCTTACACCCAGACGTTCTGCCAGCTCATTCTGACTCATGCCACGCTCAATACGTGCAGCACGTATCAACATGCCCAGGGTCTTTAAGATTTGAGTACCCGTTTTAGAAAGTGTGAAAATTTTTGATTTCATTGTCGCTCATATTAAACATTAAGAATGATAGTGTTGACTATAGTCAACAATAATATGAATATCAAGCTCTAATGCTTCGTTTTTCGCCTTATTTAGATGTAAAACTATGGCCTAACCACCATGTGAGCGATGTAACATTGCTGACGGGCCAATGGAATATGGGCACAGGTCAGGTAAACCAAAAAATGATGTTACCCAGGTTAATCCTGTAACAATTGACGAAAAAATTGTCCGATACACACTGATAATTATGCCAAAGGATATTAATATGAGTAGCAGCTTAAGAATAACTAACGAGGCAAAAAGCTGTGACCAGATATACCTAAATATGGCTATTACTGGTCACAGCAGGAAAACAGGGAAAGACTAAATCTTTGATTTATATGGCGTCCCCTAGGGGTTTCGAACCCCTGTTGCCGGGATGAAAACCCGGTGTCCTAGGCCTCTAGACGAAGGGGACTAGAGAAGAGCGAAATTTACGCGAATGTCGGGGAGCTGTCAAGCCTTGACAGGGTAATAACTGATTGATTTATTGATTTAAAACGAAAAAAATTCAGTACATTAAGTATCCAGAAAACATTATCCTTTCTGACTTTATCTTCAATATTCAGAAGAAACCCTAGGGTTCTGGCAAGGGTATTAAAAATACCCTTGCCACCAGTGACTACCTCAATATGCTTTGTAATAAGGCCCGGGCATTATTAACTACATCTTCCAGTCTGGCTACACGTTCTTCAAGGCTTAAATTTGATAAATCAGGATTGCTCACATAAGACACGGTCTCGGACTGGTAGACTGGCTCGTGTTCATCATCCCGACTGAAATGGATCTCTTCATCCAGCTCTTCAACCACTGATAGCACTGTTTCCAATGAGATATCATGTGACTCCTCTGTGAATGCATACAAAAACATTCGGTCACATAGTGTGTTAATCCTTCTGGGTATACCGTCAGTGTATTTATAGATTTCAGCAAAAGCTTCATTAGCAATATGTGGATCACCGCGCCAGCCTGCAACTTTTAGTCGGTGTTCTATGTACTTCTGAGTTTCACTCTTGTCCATCGGACCTAGATGATAAGAGGCAATAATACGTTGACGAAACTGTTCCTGATTAGGTGCTCGCAAGGTATCGCGAAACTCAGCTTGTCCCAACATAAAGCTTTGCAACAAAGAACGTTTTTTATGCTGAAAGTTAGATAACATTCGCAGCTCTTCCAGCGAATGATGTTGCAAATTCTGTGCTTCGTCCACTATTAATAATACACGTTTACCTTCATCGGCTTTCTCATTCAGAAAGGATTCTATTTCTTTCAAGAGCTCTGATTTTGACAATCCTTCGTAGCGTAAGCCAAAAGAACCAGCCACCATTTTGAGCAAATCATCAGGCTCGAGCTGTGTTGTGACTAATTGAGCAGCAATAATATCTTCGGTTTTACATAACTCCTCCAGCAAGGCACCAATCAAAGTCGTCTTACCGGCACCAATATCACCAGAAACGACAATGAAACCTTCCCCTTGGTTGATACCATAACGAAGATAGGCAAGGACTCGATTGTGCTCTTTACTACCATAATAGAAATTAGGGTCGGGACTGAGATTAAAAGGTTTTTCAGTCAAATTATAAAAAGTTTCGTACATAGATAGAATCCTGTTCCAAGGTTTAAATTGATTCGTTTTCCCTGCTCAATACTTTATAACCAGCAATGTCGACAGTCTGCCAGGTCATTTAAAGAGCCTCTTATCAATCATGATAATATAACTGATTTCAGTTAAAATAGCATTGCAGGCACAACTACTATAATAATATAGCCCAAGCGATAGATAATTCTCAAAATATCTAGCTATTCGGTAATCTTTTCGGGACAACATCGAGACTAAGCTCTCAAATTGTATTTATCCAGCAAGTTATAAAGTGTCGGCCGGGTTATACCAAGTACTTCAGCGGCTTTACTTAAATTCCCTTCAACCATGCTCACTGCCCGCATAATGGTCTGCTTGTCGACTTCGTCTCTCACCTGTTTGAGATTTAGCGGCATAGCGGTTTCTGAAGCCGCCTCCAACTCGAGGTCATCAACTGTAACGTGAGTCCCGTCCGCCATAATAATAGCTCTGGAAATCCTGTTTTCCATTTCTCTTACATTTCCAGGCCACTGATAACTCTCAATAGCTAATAAGGCATCCTGGGCAAATCCTTTCACTTTGGTTTTATTCTGGGCGATGTAGCGCTCAAGAAATGCCTTGGCTAATAACACTGCGTCACCAGTACGATTACGCACAGGTGGTATGGTAATACTGATTTCACTAATCCGGTAAAACAAGTCTTCGCGGAATTGTTTTTCTCCGATCATATCCTGGAGGTTTTGGTGGGTTGCACAAACCACTCTGACATCCAGCGGGATTTCCTCTCGACCGCCAATCCGTTCAATGACCCGTTCTTGTAAAAACCGTAAAAACTTGGCTTGCAACGATAATGGTAAATCTCCAATTTCATCAAGAAATAAGGTACCTCCATTCGCCGATTCCAGTTTACCCAAAGTTTGTTTGTTAGCGCCGGTGAATGCACCTTTTTCATAACCAAACAATTCACTCTCAAGTAACGTTTCGGGAATAGCGGCGCAATTTATGGCGACAAATCGTCCATCACCTCTATCACTCAAGCCATGTACCGCCCTGGCGAGTACTTCCTTGCCGGTACCACTTTCACCTAGCAATAGGGTCGTAGCAGATGTGGGCGCTACTTTTTCAATAACGCGGCATATTTTTAGCATTTCAGGACTGCTGGCAATAACCCCATCCAATGGAGAGGTAGACTGGTTTCCGGATAGCAATCGGTTTTCCGCTTCAATATCACTGAGATGGTAGGCGCGATCTATAATAACTTTAAGCACATCCGGGTCGATCGGTTTTTGATAAAAATCATAGGCCCCTTGTTCGATTGCCCTCAGAGCATTATCTCGATCATCGTTCCCTGTAACAACAATCACCTTGGTATTCGGCATTAATGACTGAATTTCAGCCAGCGTCGCAAATCCTTCACTGACATTGGTTGGATCAGGAGGAAGACCCAGGTCGAGTGTAACCACTGCCGGCGTAGAAAATCGTAAAGCTGCAATGGCTTCTTCCCGGTTGCTGGCTATCTGTACGTCATAATCTTCAAACGACCATTTCAATTGTTTTTGTAGACCCAGATCGTCTTCAATAATTAATAATGGCCTGGCGTTATTATCGCTTGTGTTCACATTATTACCCCGGTTAATTTTCCTATTGGTCCATGACTGGAATGGTTAATACAAATTCACTACCCAATCCTAGTCGACTATTCACTTCTACCTGCCCCCCCATCGCCTCGATAAACTCCCTGCATTCGTAGACGCCAACACCCATACCCGCATTGCCTTTTGTAGTAATAAAGGGCGTAAATAGTTTTTCTTTAATAAACTGATCATCCATACCGCATCCATTATCCATGACTCTGATCACCACGTCATTTATATCCGCATAGACTTCGACTTTAACATAGCCATCATCTTCAGTAGCTTCTTGTGCATTTTTGATGATATGACCCACGATCGAAATAAAACGATCATGGTTTACCCGTATTTTGACATTTTCCAATGAACAATGTAACTGCGGATGCGGTTTATAAACTTGGTGATTGCGTATAATTTCCTCCATGGCATCCTGAAGGTTTATAATATTTATCGATTGATCACTGAAACGGCCCTGCGTTAGTTGAGTCAGCATGCGACCCATTTTCTGACTGGCATGCTCCACAGTTTCAAAAGCATCATCGACAAATTCAGGGTTATGCTTGAATTTTTTTGCATTTCTGGTAATTAACTCCAGCTGGGCAATCAAGTTTTTCAAATCATGAACAACAAAGGCAGATAAGCGATTAAACACTGCGAATTTTTCCGATTTCGCCAATGACTCTGAGGCTTCCTGGAATGCCAAATAACTAACGGCTTGCATACACGCAGTTTTTAGCAAGTCACGATCTTCCCAATTAATGCGTGTAAATAAACGAGATTCAGCTAATACTAAAAATCCGTAGAGCTCTTCCATATGTCGTAGTGGAACA
>Ga0316205_10003330_pt1 | contig 15376 bp, 15 predicted proteins | sample 3monthpyrite_MG_FD_204941 | JGI IMG/M metagenome (GOLD analysis project Ga0316205, IMG submission 204941) | Microbial mat bacterial communities from mineral coupon in-situ incubated in ocean water Damariscotta River, Maine, United States -... | ecosystem: Environmental > Aquatic > Marine >... | reverse complement strand
TGGTGAGGTTTAACTTACCAGCCCTGATACTGTTTGACTCAGAGAACTTATAACTTACATAAGCCCATTCCGCTTCTACATTAAAGTTACTTGACTTTGATGTAGCAAGTAATTGAGCTGCTCCACTTACGCGATCACTAACCTTGGTACGTATATTGATACCGTATACTGAGTCATTTTCAAAACTGAGTTGTTCCGTTACCTTATCAAGGTAGCGACCATCTTCACTCATTGTAGAAGCGCCGATGGTTAAAAAGCTATTCATTTCAATATTTTCAATTGCCTGTGCTGATATAGATGCGCAAAACAGTGCGTAAGGTAAAAGCTTATGTAAGTTCATTATTTTCCCTAAATGATGGAAATTGTGTGATTGTACGTTTATGGGAAGTAAATAACTTTAAATGGCTACCCCATTAAACACTCGAGCATAAAGTATCATACATTAGATTATACTTATATAGCTTAAACGGGGGATTTATTGTTACACGAGTCTAATACTTGATTTGACTAATCAGTTTTATGCTTAAACCTGACCAACGTCAGATCAGGGCGGGGTATCTTACTAATAAAAAATGACAGCTGACGCCATATTGAGGTATCGAAAATTAACGATTCTGTTATACCTCAATACAGCTACTTCTGAAATTTTTTAATATATTTCATCCGTAATATAGATATAAAAATTACATACCTCTTGCTAAGTCTTTCTTTATGTCTTCAATATCTTCCAGTCCAACGGCCACACGAATTAAGCCATCAGCAATTCCAGAATCCTCACGCTGCTCAGGAGTTAAGCGACCATGTGTAGTCGTCGCGGGATGAGTGATTGTCGTTTTAGTATCGCCTAAATTCGCAGTAATAGAACAGATTTGGGTAGCATCAATTAATCTCCATCCGTCATCTTTTCCGCCCTTAAGCTCAAATGATAACAAGCCGCCGAATCCAGTTTGCTGTTTTTTAGCCAATTCATGCTGAGGGTGAGACGCTAGCCCCGGATAATAAACACGAGCTACCTGAGGTTGCTGCTCTAACCATATTGCCAGCTCTAATGCACTTGCACTATGTGCCCTCATCCTGATATTCAGTGTTTCAAGACCTTTTAAAAACACCCAGGCATTAAAGGCACTCATTGTCGGCCCTGCACTTCGTAAAAACGCATAAACGTCTGTACCAACAATTTTTTCAGTCCCTACAACTGCCCCGCCCATACAACGACCTTGCCCATCAATATATTTAGTCGCTGAATGAATAACAATATCAGCACCTAAACTTATTGGTTTCTGCAAAGCAGGTGTAGCCAGACAATTATCAACAGCCAATAAACATTCACGCTTATGAGCTATATCTGCTAGCGCCTGTATGTCGACCAACTCTGTTAATGGATTCGAGGGTGTTTCCAAAAATAATAAACGTGTATTGTCCTGTATTGCCTGCTCCCAACCTGCAAGATTAGATAAGTCTACAAAGGTAGTTTCAATACCAAGCCTGGCCATAAAGTTAGTGAATAACACGGTCGTCGTTCCAAAAATGCTTCGAGAGGAAACAATATGGTCACCTGTTTTTAAAATACCTAAACAGGTTGCCAAAATAGCCGACATTCCGGATGCAGTAGCAACGCAACATTCACCACCTTCCATGCGTGCCAGGCGTTGCTCAAACGTTCTTACTGTAGGGTTAGTAAAGCGCGAATATATATTTCCCGGTTGCTCACCAGAAAATCGGGCAGCAGCTTCTGCAGCGGACGAAAAAACAAAACTCGAAGTAGGAAAAATTGGCTCACTATGTTCCTGCTCCAGCGTACGCACCTGCCCTGCTCTTACTGCCTGTGTCGCAAAAGACCATTCTGCTTCTAAATCATCATAATCGCTCATTCTACTTTTCCCGCTTATTTCTCTTTTATAATTACTTTACAACCTTCATCTACCAGGTCAAATAATTCAATAACATCTTTATTTTTCATTCTTACACAACCATGAGATGCTGGTATTCCAATTTTATCCTCTTCAGAGGTTCCGTGAATATAAATATAACGTTGATAACTATCAATCAACTCCCCCTGATTATTATTACCCTTATTTACACCAGGCTCTTCTCCCTTCAACCAGAGAATACGGCTGCTGATAATATCATCGGGCAAATTTTCTTCAGCTGCTACAAGGTCATCCAATATACCTAGTGGCTGTCGTCCCACAAATACTTCATTAACGGAACAGCCTTTGCCGATTTTCTGTGCAATACTATGCACACCTAACGGGGTTTGATAACTTCCGTTTTGATTACCCGAACCTAAACTAGAAGTCGACACAGGGTAATCTGATATTTTATTTTTATCATGATCCATGCAATATAAGCGCTGCTGATCTATATTTACAATAATGTAACTAATACGTGACATATTTTAGTAACTGACAAAACGACATATTTCTATGCTAACACGCCTTTACCGGATTTCACTTCTTTTCTTGCTATCTGTTCCTGCTTATAGCCAAAACACGGACAACATCACTCTGTCACAACAAAGTCAGGTACATGACAGTTGCTTTAATATTGCCAAAAAACTATCAAGCGTTACATTTAACGAATGCCTTAAGATCAATCTTTTACCTTCTCAATACTTCTCTAATAAACAAAATAGTTTATTGATTAAAGAATACCCTCCTCTATTAGATAAAAGGCAACCTCAGGCAAAAATACTTATGCTTGGTGGCATCCATGGTGATGAGTATTCATCGGTAACAATTATGTTCAAGTGGATGACAATTCTTGATAAATACCATAGTGGTTTATTCCACTGGAAAGTTGCGCCACTGGTAAACCCGGATGGCTTATTGCAAAAAAAATCTCAAAGAATAAATGCTAATGGTGTCGATTTAAACCGTAATTTTCCTAATAATGGCAGCCCACAGGCCAGCCTTAATTACTGGAAAGATCGTGCATACAGCGATCCAAGGCGCTATCCTGGCCCAAGCCCAACTAGCGAACCTGAAACTCAATGGATAGTCAGGTTGATAGAAGAATTTAAACCTGATGCCATTGTGGCGGTCCATGCACCTTATGGTATTGTTGATTACGATGGTCCGCCCGCACCCCCAGCCCGTCTTGGGCATTTATACTTGAAACTTCTGGGCACTTATCCGGGATCACTGGGTAACTACGCCGGTTTACAGGAAAAAATTCCAGTTGTTACTATTGAATTACCCTATGCGGGCATCATGCCAAGCGATTACGAAGTGAGCAAAATTTGGGTTGATATGGTTAGGTGGCTTAGAAAAAATATTCCGCAAGAAATGAAACCAAAAGATTTAACGCAGACAAAATAAAGATACTGATTAGTAAACCCAAATCTCAGAACTTGCACCACAGTAGCGGCAAGATTTTAAATAATTAATTTAGTTTTTACTGTTATCTGCAAGTTGAGACTTGACCGGCATAGATATTTCATCTTCGAATACTATTCGCCATTTGCCATCGCTTTCTTTATTCCAATATTGTCGCTTCCAGCTCTGACTCGAAAAGTTATCACTGGCGTAAGTTTGTAAAAAAGTCGCAACCATTACCTCTTCATTAGGATGCTGTAACAAACTAACGTTAGATAATTGAACTTTTACGAAGGTTTTATGTTTTGCTATTCTACGTTTATGATCTGACCAGTTATTTATATCTTTTTTACCATTAGTGAACCTGGCTGAATAATGTTGTAAATAGCTATCTACATTCATACTCTCCCAGTCATTTCTCCACTGTTCATGTAACTGGCTAATTCTACCTTTATGCTGTAACCACTGTTCTTCACCAAGCCACTGTATGTTCTCACCAATTAACACCGGCGTACTTTTTAAATCTATATGTGCGCCAAGATCAAGTAAATCTTCATTTGGCAAAACGACACAGCCCTCTGAAGCTAGTGGTGGTCGATTGTAGGTGCCACTTCGCGTACCATGCAGCCATATACCATGCCCGGTTTTCCCATTTAGACGATCCCATGCATTAGGATAATTAATAGGATAAGCTCCAGCGCCATATTTATCTGCAAGTTGATCAGGTGCAATATAGGATTGAATGAAATATACACCTAATGGTGTTTTCAAATCGCCTTCAGATATCTTACCAGCCCCACTTCGCCCCATAGAGACAAAAAAATCATCCACCAACACAGGAACTTTTTGAGTGTTATCAAATAAATATAGGCGAGATTTGCTTAGATCAACAACAATTGCATAACGATAGAAAGCATCCAGCTTGGCCAGAACCATAGGTAAACTAGTTTTCACATGCTCATCATTTACAGCTTGGTAACGATTTTTTATTTCTGTAATAAGCAGGGATTTTTCCAGACTATAATCTAAATCGGATGCAGGGTTATTTAAGCCTTTTACTTTAGACATCAAAACGTCAGCATAAACCAGTTGAGCCAGTTTAAAATCGGGCATCTCAGAAACAAGATTTTTTAGTTTAGATTCCGCGCTATTTAAATTCGAAGACTGAATATCCTGAACAGCGTCAAGCAGCCGTGATTCCGGGTGCATGCTATCGATTGCACCTGCAGTTGCCAGGCTCATGCCCCAAGTAATTGACATGGCAATTGATATGACAGTTGAATAAAACACGGTAGATATAATGGAAACAAATTTCATTAATTTAAACACTTGTAACGTTTCGACCTGATAACTTTAACTGGATAACTTTAACTGGATAACTTTAACCGGGTAACTTGAGTTTAGTACTTTTTAATTGTTCTTTCAGACAGAATCAACCAGTTACCCTGCTGATTTTGCATATACATTTGCTTTAAAACCTTATCACTATAGGACTCTGAGCGATAATTTTGTATAAATTCAACCAGGGCATATTTTTCCTGTTCTTCAATAAAAACCCTTAACTGCTCAATTTCCACATTAACGCCTTTGGTAAACTTCAGGCGTCCACGTCTGATATTTTTCCATTCAGCATACGACTTTCTGGCATCAGACGGTATAAAGTCGGTTGAATATGATTTGATATAGTGCTCAAAATTACTATCAGACCACGCACGTGACCAGCCTAGTAACCGCTGCTTGATATGGTTACTGATATCATTCTGATTACTGGCCAAGGAAGTCGCCTGGGAAGTCGCCTGGGAAGTCGGCTGGGAAGTCGGCTGACTAATCGGCTGGCTAATATCTAAAGCAGGCCTTTCTACAATCACTTCCTTAATAACAATTTTTTCTACTTCTTTCTCAACTTCCACTTCTTTTTCAATAATCTTCACAGGCTGGTATATGGTCTTAATCAACTCCAGTTCTGGCATAGCACTTTGCTGATTCGAGCCCAACGCTTTATCGTAAGCCTGAGTTGCCAGGTATCCATACAGTTCTGATCGATTCTTTTGCGTAATTCGGTAACCAGGCGAACTAATCACGGCCTGCTCAAGCACGGCTATTGCTTCATCTGTTCGACCGGTTTTTAACAAAACTATTGCCAGATTATTACCCGGCTCAGGCCAGTGTTGATTACGTTTTATTAAGTCACGATAAATAGGTTCCGCCTGCGCCCACTGTTTTTGCGCAGAGAGCTGAACTGCTTTAGAAAACAGTTCTTTATCATCATTAATAATTTGCAGTTCATCAACATCCGCTTCAACTACTGTTGAAAACAGAGCTAATAGCAAATATATAAATCTACAAAACACACCGGAAATCTGTTGCTGAAAATTTTTATAGTCCATAAAAAATATATTAGTAAATTTTACTGATTACTGTATAAGTCGATTCCCGCCAGGTTATCTGCATGTTCACGTTTTGACTTAGACGCATCAGAACGTAAATCTTCCAGGTGATCAAGATAGGCCTTATCTACATCGCCGGTAATATACTCACCATTAAAGCATGAGCTATCAAAACTATGGATTTTTTCATTACCCTGCTTTACGGCATGAATCAAATCATCTAAATCCTGATATATTAACCAGTCCGCACCTATTTCTTTAGTAATCTCTTCGATATCTCGACCATCTGCCACAAATTCCTTAGGTGAAGGCATATCTATGCCGTATACATTAGGGTACCTGACCGGAGGCGCAGCTGATGCCATATATACATTCCTGGCTCCTGCATCCCTGGCCATTTGAATGATTTGCTTAGATGTTGTTCCTCTGACAATTGAGTCATCAACTAACAGTACATTTTTATCTTTAAATTCTAAATCAATTGCATTTAATTTCTGGCGTACCGATTTCTTTCGTTGAACCTGACCAGGCATTATAAATGTACGCCCAATATATCTGTTTTTGATAAACCCTTCGCGGTACTTCACACCTAAATGGTAGGCCACATCAAGTGCGGATGTTCTGCTGGTATCGGGGATAGGTATTACAACATCTATATCGTGATTTGGACGCTCACGTAATATTTTCTGCACCAGAGTTGTACCCATTCGTAACCGGGCTTTATATACAGATATATCATCAATGATAGAATCTGGACGTGCAAAATATACATATTCAAAAATACAAGGTGAGCGTTTTGGATTTTCTGCACATTGCTTACTTGAGAAATTACCATCAATGTCGATATAAATCGCTTCGCCTGGCTCCAGGTCACGCACCAGATCAAACCCAAGCGCATGTAATGCCACACTTTCAGATGCAACTATATACTCGGTACCCGATTCAGACTCACGCTTACCATAACAAACCGGCCTAATTCCATTAGGGTCACGAAATGCCAATACCCCTTTACCTACAATGGTCGCAACAACAGCATAACCACCAAGACAACGTTTATGAACAGCAGAAACCGCTTTGAAAATTTCTTCAGAGGTAACCTGAAGCTTATTTAAAGCCTGTAATTCATGAGCGAATATATTTAATAAAATCTCAGAGTCAGATTCCGTATTGATATGGCGCATATCATCTTTATATAATTGCGCCTTTAATTCTTCAGCATTGGTTAAGTTACCGTTATGTGCCATCGCAATGCCGTAAGGCGAGTTTACATAAAAAGGCTGAGATTCAGCAGCCGATGAACAGCCCGCGGTCGGATAACGTACATGACCTATGCCCATATTACCCGATAATTGAGACATGCTATCTGCATTAAACACATCACTCACCAGCCCATTACTTTTACGTAAATGGAATTTATTGCCTTCACTGGTGACAATGCCAGCAGCATCCTGACCACGATGCTGCAATATGATTAACGCATCATATAACAACTGATTAACAGGACTTCGGCCAACAATACCGACTATACCGCACATATAAACCTCAACAGCAAATTTGCTAAATATTTAGGGTAGAATATAAACATCTGGAAGCGCCTATATTCTGCTTATACAAAATTAATAATAGACGTTTTTAATAAGAAAAGTACTTAGCAACATCATCAGGTAAATAACCCTGCAGCCACAACGCCAACGTTTCAAACCTTTCAATTAAAATGGATGACTGCCACCAGTCATGGCTGGGTGCATTGGTTAAACCGGCTACAAAAACCAGTGCGATAACAACAACTAATCCTAGCGAACCACCAATAATCAAACCCAGCACCCGGTCTAGACCGCTTAATCCAGTTTTACTTACAAACTGACGTACCAGGAAGCTAACAACTGCTCCCACCATAATAGTCAGAACAAAAAGTATACCCATTGCCGCAGCCAGCCTCATAGGGGGCGACTCAATAGATGTTAGCATTGAAGCCGCAAGATTAGGCGCAAAACTAAAAGATATTGTACTCGCTGCTAACCAGGTACCTAATGCAATAGCAATTTTTGCAAAACCCCAGACTAATCCGAGTACCAGTAAAACAGCTATTATGGTAACTATTCCAAAATCAACAAGGGTCATTCCTTATTTCCTGCATTCATATTCGTAATATCAAATTGTCTCATGGATGCTGTACTAACATGCCTTTCATTTTTTCTTTTTTACTCAACTCAACCTTAATCTTCTCTAATTGTTGCTTGTCCAGCTCAGGGCCAATTCTTACCCGATATGTCGTTCGATTTGGTTTTTTCAACACATCAACATAACTGGCATAGCCTTTTGCTCTAAGCTTATCGCGCATAGCCTCCGCATTAGCTTCTTTTGAAAAACTACCTAACTGTAAAGCCCATGCGTGCACAGAAGACTCTTCTGATTTTATACGTTTATTTATAGTAGACTCAGAGTCAGGCGATTCCATATAACCAGCTATCGGCTTGAACTCTGGCTTTTCCGGTATTTCTACATCTTGACTATAACGCGATTTATGCCCGGCACCATCTAACCATTCGGGTACTAAAATAACCAGAATAGCTGCTAAAACAATAGCTCCGATAATACGCTTACGTAGTTTTCTATCCAATCCTGTTCCAGACATTAGTTGTCATTGTTTCGCTCAAAATAAGCTATGGCTTCAGAAACCGTATAAAACGAACCAAACACAATTATTCGATCATTTTCAGATGCCAAAGTTCGCGCTTTTATACACGCTTCAGTCACGCTTTCACAAACTGAGAGTTTAACATCAGTATGCGCACCACGCACAGCTTGAGCCAAGTTTTTTGATGACATTGCTCGACTTGTTGGGAGCTCACTGATCAGCCAGTGATCAATATCTATCTTAATAACCTCAAGCACTTTATCTACGGCCTTATCTGCAAGCATGGCAACCACCGCAATGGTTTTACCCTTTACAGGATTGTCACCTAATGTATTGCTTAGCATTCTGGCTGACTGCTCATTATGCGCCACATCCACAATAACATCAGGGCTTTCACTGATTTTCTGGAAGCGTCCTGCAAGACTTACTTTCTGCAACCCTGTTGCTATATTTACAGGATCAAGCTTTCTATCAAGCTGCAGCTGAGAGATAGCCATTATTGCCGCTGAGGCATTCTGCAACTGAAAACTTCCCTTTAAAGCCGGTACAGGTAAATCAGAATAATGAAGGTTATGCGCCTTTAATTGCCAACGCTCACTCGAGACACTCTGATACAAATAGTCTTTACCTAAAACAATTAATTTTACCTTATGCTCTTTAGCGTAATTCATTAAAGACTCAGGTGCTTTAAATATGCTCACGATTGACGGTTTATTAGACCGCATAACACCGGCTTTTTCTCTAGCAATAATCTCCACATCGTCACCTAGCCAGTCAACATGATCGATATCAACACTGGATATAACTGACACATCTGCATCTATAATATTGACAGCATCTAAACGCCCGCCCAGGCCAACCTCAAGCACAGCGACACTTACCTGATATTTTTTAAAAATAACTAATGCTGCAAGTGTGCCAAATTCAAAATATGTGAGTGCAACATCACCTCTGGCCTGATCAATTACATCAAATGCTTCACACAAATCTTCATCAGAAACAGGTTTCTGGTTAATTTTAATTCGTTCGTTATATTTAAACAGATGGGGAGAGGTATAACTGCCAACAGACTGGTTAGATTGTTTTAAAATCGATTCAATGAACGCGACAGTAGATCCTTTCCCATTGGTTCCTGCAACTGTAATCACCGGACAGAAAAAATCAGCTGAAAAATTCAAGCTTTTGTATACTTGAGAAATACGATCAAGACCCAGATCTATTTCTTTAGGATTAAGACTCTCTTGCCAGGTGAGCCAGTCTTGGAGTTTTTTATAGCGCATATTTTTTACCGCAAAGAAACGAGTAGACTAATTTTTAGCTATTCCTTCGTCTCTGCGTAGAGAATACCTATGCCGCGGGTTTGTTCTGCATCATACTTAACAGACTAGCTATCTTATCTCTCATATCACGACGATCAATGATCATATCAATTGCACCGTGCTCTAATAAAAATTCACTACGCTGAAAACCTTCCGGCAATGTTTCACGCACGGTTTGCTCAATAACACGCGGACCAGCAAAACCAATTAATGCATTTGGCTCACCAATATTTAAATCACCTAACATGGCCAGGCTAGCCGAGACTCCACCCATGGTTGGATCAGTCATAACAGATATAAAGGGAATACCGCGTTGTGACATCTTCTGCAACACAGCAGATGTTTTAGACATCTGCATTAGTGAAAACAAAGACTCTTGCATGCGCGCTCCACCCGATGCAGAAAAACAAACCAGAGGTATTTCATTTTCCAGGCAAATATTTGCAGCTCTCACAAACTTTTCGCCAACGACAGATCCCATAGATCCACCCATATATTTAAATTCAAACGCTGCTGCAACTAAAGGAATGTTCTTTACCTGACCTTTAATAACAATTAAAACATCATTTTCATTAGTCGTTTTTTGAGCAGCCACAATACGATCTTTGTATTTCTTGCTATCTTTAAACTTTAAGATATCAACCGGTTTTAAATTAGCCGCTATTTCTTCTCTAGGCTCATCATCAAGAAAATTTTCAAGACGTCGACGTGCATTCATGCGCATATGATGATGACACTTAGGGCACACATCATGATTACGTTCCAGTTCTGCACGGTACAATACAGCATTACATGAATTACACTTTGTCCACAGACCTTCAGGCACAGAACCCTTTTTGTCTGCATCATTCGCTTCAGTACGAATACGCGATGGCATTAATTTTTCAAACCAGTTCATTGTATTACCTTTACATTTGCAGTTTCGCATAAAAGCGAACTTATACAGCTGTACCGCTCATAATATCCATCATCGCGGCAACAGTAATTCCATTTACATTTAACAGCACCTACAGTTAATTATTATCCATTGCTTCACGCATCGACGACAGTAACGCGCAAACCTGTTTAGATATTTCTTTTGGATCATCTTGATTTTCAGCAACACGATTAACGATTGCACTACCCACCACAACTGCATCGGCAACAGCCGCTACCTGTGCTGCAGACTCCGCATCACGTATACCAAAACCAACACCCACTGGTATAGATGTGTGAGTACGAATTTGATCAACTTTCTTAACGACTGATTCCACATCTAAATTAGCAGAACCTGTAACACCTTTTAGTGATACATAATAAACAAAGCCACTTGCCTGGTCGCATATTAGCTGCATGCGTTCATCAGTACTCGTGGGTGCCAATAAAAAGATCATGTCAATTTGATTAGCTTTTAATTCTTTAATTAAATCTCCGCCTTCTTCAGGTGGCAAGTCAACCAGTATTAATCCATCTACTCCAGCGCTTCCCGCGGCTTGAGCAAACTTTTCATAGCCCATAACCTCTACAGGATTGGTATAACCCATTAACACTATAGGCGTTTGAGCGTCTTTCTCGCGAAATTCTTTCACCATTCCCAATACATCGGTCAAGCTAACATTATGTTTTAACGCACGCTCACAGGCCAGCTGAATCACCGGGCCTTCAGCCATAGGATCTGAAAATGGAATACCCAGCTCCAGTACACTAGCGCCGGCTTTCACCATGTCATGCATCAGATTTACGGTAACCGAGGGGTGCGGATCACCAGCAGTAATAAAGGGAACAAGAGCCGTTTTATTTGCCGCTTTTAAAGTAGCGAAACTTGCAGCTAAACGACTCACAGTTCTATGCTCTCAATTTTAGTGGTTATACTGGTATATTGACTCACAACTCAATTCCCTCAATCTCTGCAATGGTATTTATATCTTTATCACCACGACCAGAAAGATTAATAATAATAATTTGATCTTTATCCATTGTCTTCGCAAGTTTAGCACCGTATGCCAGTGCATGGCTTGATTCTAATGCAGGAATAATACCTTCTGTTAATGTCACTTCATGAAAGGCAGCCAATGCTTCTTTATCTGTTATCGCAACATAATTTGCACGACCACAATCTTTTAACCAGGCATGCTCAGGGCCAACACCTGGATAATCAAGACCCGCAGAAACGCAATGTGTTTCAATAATCTGACCGTTGTTATCTTCCATTAAATAAGTGCGATTACCATGTAATACACCGGGAGTACCCGCGCATAATGGTGCAGCATGATTAGGTGTTTCTACACCATCACCTCCACCCTCTACGCCGTATAGCTTTACACCTTCGTCACCAAGAAATGGGTGAAACAGGCCTATGGCATTAGAGCCGCCACCAACACATGCAACTAATGCATCAGGTAAGCGTCCCGCTTGATCAAAAATTTGGCGCTTTGCTTCACGACCTATAATGGTTTGAAAATCACGCACCATTTCCGGATAAGGGTGTGGACCGGCTACGGTACCAATAATATAAAACGTATTATCAATATTAGTAACCCAGTCACGCATGGCTTCATTTAAAGCATCTTTTAATGTTTTTGAACCGGAGGTAACAGGTACAACCTTAGCACCCAATAATTTCATACGATAAACATTAGGCGCCTGACGCTTAACATCTTCTTCGCCCATATAAACAATACATTCCATACCAAAACGCGCAGCAACGGTTGCTGATGCAACGCCATGTTGTCCTGCTCCAGTTTCTGCAATGATGCGCGATTTACCCATATACTTAGCCAGTAAGCCCTGACCTATGGTGTTATTTATTTTATGCGCACCAGTGTGATTCAGATCTTCACGTTTTAAATATATCTGTGCTCCACCAAGTTCATTTGACCAACGCTCTGCATGATATAAAGGGCTTGGCCTGCCAACATAATCAGCCAGGTCTTTATCAAAAGCCGCCTGAAAATCCGGGTCGTTTTTTACTTTTTCATAAGCCTGACGTAACTCTTCTATTGGCTCCATTAAGGTTTCAGCAACAAATTTGCCACCATACACACCAAAATGCCCACGCTCATCAGGCATGGAATAATAATCTTTACAAATATCTTCACTCATCTCGTTACTCACAATCGACTCGCTTAACTTCGCTCATCAAGTTCGCCATTAAATGTTTCTCTTTTATACCTGGTGCAGATTCTACTCCAGAGCTTAAATCGACCGCATAGGGTCTAATTTGTTCAATTGCCTCAGCTACATTATCAGGCTTTAGACCGCCTGCTAGAATAATATTTCTACGTAGTGCTTCTGGAATGGCTAACCAGTCAAAGGTCTCTCCTGTGCCACCGACTTTTCCTGCACCATGACTGTCCAGTAAAATACTACGGGCACTTGCATATTGCTCAAATAAAACACCTATATCAGCCTCACCCTTAACACCCAGAGCTTTAATATAAGGCTTGCCAAACGACTCACAGAAGCTGGCGGACTCAGTGCCATGAAATTGCAATAAATCAATATCTACTTCTGCCAACACTTGCTTTACCTGAGCTTCATCTGGATTTAAAAAAAGCCCAACTGTAGTTACAAATCCGGGCAAACTTTGACAGATAGCCTGTGCCTGCTGACTATTAATGTTGCGCGGACTTTTCGAGCAGAATACCAGTCCCAGCGCATCTACGCCTAATCGGGCTGCTTCTATTCCATCTTCAACACGGGTAATACCGCATATTTTAACGCGAGTTCTTGGATTCAAAGGTCTAGGATCATGTAAAAAACGGCATTTTAACAGAAAATAGCAACCATTTTACGAAACATCTCCCATTAATTATGCTTTTACACTGTTAATATTTTGGTTCCCTAAAACTTAATCGATTACCACCATGCTTTTAATCAGACAGCTTTGCATTAGCGTACTATTCTTTGTTTATTTTGCTCCGGCTTATTCAACAGACCTATATTATGGATTCCGTTTTGGCATGACGCAGTTTGACAGCGATATCGGCGCAACAACGGGAACAGCCAGACTAGAAGAAAATGATTTTGGTTATAAATTTTATATGGGTAACTCTATCAGTGAAAGCGCAGCCATCGAGCTGTTTTATACTGATTACGGTGAAGTTACTTTGGGTGGCCATGCTGGAGACACGTTTATTAAAAACGGGTCCAGCTTCAGCTTTCTGAATAACGACTCTGAACTGTCATCGGGACTGACCAGCTTAGGTATAAATGGTGTCTACAAATATTCACTTGGCAAGACACAGTCTCTGATTGGCAAACTCGGCTTAGTAGGCTGGAAATATAACTTTAAAATCCAAAGTCCAGTGGACAATATCTCAAACTCTGAAAGCGACTATGATGTTTACTGGAGTCTTGGGTTCCAGCAGGATATGGGGAAAAATCTTTCATTGCTTTTTGATTATGAAATGCTTGAAACAGATGATCTGGACTTAAATGCTTTAGGCTTTGCTATCCAGGTTAGTTTTTAATTACGACTCAAAACAATCTAAAACTACCTTCAAGTAAAAGCGGGCATATTAATTGGGGGAGCAATGCCTGTTTCTTCAGGGTAGCTAACTTTTACCAGATATAAACCCGCCGCTGGTGCGGTAGGCCCAGCCTGATTACGATCTTTACACTGCATCAAATCAGCCATCCATGTAATTGGCATCACCTCTTGTCCAATCATAATGAGTGAACCAACAATATTTCTCACCATATGATGTAAAAAGGCATTTGCCTCAATATCGATATAGATATAGTCGCCATCACGACTCACATTTATCCAGTGAACATTACGCATGGCATGCTCCGCCTGACAGGCTGAAGATCTAAATGAGGTGAAATCCTGCTCACCTAATAACGCCTGAGCTGCCTGATGCATCGCTTCTACATTAAAAGCGCCATGTTTCCAGGTTACCTTTTTACTTAAAACAGCGGGACGCGCAAGACGATTTAGAATGATATAACGATACTGACGCGCTGTTGCACTAAAACGTGCACTAAAATCATCAGCCACAGTTGTTGCCCAGACAGAGGCCACGTCATCCGGTAAATGGGTGTTCACTCCAAGAACCCACGCTTTTTCCTGTCGAGGCGCATCACATTCAAAGTGCACAACCTGTCCAGTAGCGTGCACACCGGTATCTGTTCGCCCGGCACAAACGATCTGTACCGATTGATTCGCTACATTAGATAAGGCTTTTTCAACACATTCCTGCACCGTGCGAGTTCCGTGCTTTTGCATTTGCCAGCCTGAAAATTCACTACCGTTATATTCTATGCCTAGTGCTATTTTCATGTATACCTACACCTGAATGCTTTACTTTTTTCCTGGAACATAACTATCCACATTCTATTTATATAATGATTTGTTATCCTGTTCTGGCACATGTCCATCGGGGAAAGAGCATCTTTCCCGCTCTGTCCCCTGTTGTGATGCCATCAAGAGTTTTACGAAGTCAATTACCTACGCTGTCAGCTTTTGGTGGTATGGGTTAAGGGGACAGAGCGCCAAAAAGCGGCGGTCTTTCCCCGAGGGATATGTTCCACAGCAGTGCGTATCTTTACCAGCTAATTAAACTGAAAAAGCTTGCCTCAAACTAAATATAGACAACAAAAAACGGCACCGATATAAACCGATGCCGTTTTGCTTTCTTAACAACCAATCAACTAACTCGCTTTTTGTAGCAACTCTTCAGCTTGTTGTTGTTGTTCGTCATTACCTTCAGCTTTCACTTCTTCGAGTATACT
>Ga0316205_10003329_pt1 | contig 15376 bp, 16 predicted proteins | sample 3monthpyrite_MG_FD_204941 | JGI IMG/M metagenome (GOLD analysis project Ga0316205, IMG submission 204941) | Microbial mat bacterial communities from mineral coupon in-situ incubated in ocean water Damariscotta River, Maine, United States -... | ecosystem: Environmental > Aquatic > Marine >... | reverse complement strand
CAGGCTTAACAAGCTGAATTATTACAGCCACCTTTTGATTTACATAAGCTGAACATAACTACGATTACAGCTACGGCAAAACTAATTCCTACATAAGTAAAGATATCCATTGTTATCATGGGTCTTACTCCGCTAATTAAACAAGTCGTAATATTAGACTATACTGATTCTTTAGACAACGCCCGTTTGGGTGATTTGCAAGCAACTTCACAAAAACTTAACAAAATCAGTATGATATGGATCAATTTGGCCTAAAAATTGGCTGATTTAGCTCGCATAAGCCCTTTTACACATCAGTGTCTGTTAATAGAACAATCTAGCTTGAGCTAACTATCATGTGTTAGCAGCCAAAATAAAGACTATTACGGCTAGAATTAGCAATAAAACAAGGGTTTTTACTAGCGTGTTTATTATGTGATTATTTACTTCTGACTGATTTACAGAGTCATTAATATGTTCATAATATTCAATTATATCGACTTTATTTTTGACTATGTGACTGGGGTTGTTAATTAATTTTATTGCTTCTTCACGTTGTGAATTGATATGAATAAAGATTCCCATTCCAGTGAAGCTGTGTCTACGCAAATTATTACTGTTTTCATTTGTAATAAAAGAAGGGATTCCATTGTCTTCTAAAAGAGACTTGATGTTGTTTACTTCAGCTTGATCTACAGATTGATATACAAGTTCCATTTTTATCTTTAACACATAACGCCTAAATTAAGGGGCAACCCGCTTTTTGGTTGTCCCGCTTAATGACTTGTTATGCTTGATAGTTTAGTCACTAAGAAACCACCATAAATTTCTCGACCAGTTACCAATACTTTGTCACCTTCTTTCGCGCTTGTTAAAGATTTTCCCCAAAGGCACATCTTATTGATATTAGGATGCTCAAAGGTGATTTCAGTACCCTTGCAGCTTCTAGCATTAACTTTAGAATTAATGTAAGTAACTGTTGTAGTTCTTTCTTCTTCCTTTCCTTCGACGAGCTTAACAAAAGTATGTGGTATATGGTAAAGCGTGAACGCAAGAAAACAATATGTAAAAACAAAAAACAGTAGACCAAAAAGTAAATAATACCTAACCTTATGTAATAGAGTCGATCTGGTCCATTTTTTCTGTGATGTTTTTGTCCTGTAATCAGATAGTTTTCGTTTTTTTAAGAACAGGTATGAAATCAAGATATAAATAGGTAACAAATAGTATATGACTAGATTTGCATACACTTCAGAAGGCGTATAATGAATTCCTGTGACGTAGAAAAACCATGCCATGTATGAAAATACTGCTATAACAACATACGTTCCTTGTTTGTCTTGTGCTAGCGGTGATTTAGGCCGAGACTTCTTTTCTGTTACAACATTTATAGCTTGTCTTTCAAACATCAAAATCCTTATTTTTTAAGCATAACGCTTAATAGACCCCATTATTGGGGTCTAACTCCGCAGAACATAGGTATGTTGTTGATTTTATTGTTCTTCGTGTGTAAAAGTACCCCCTTTCCCATTGTATTAAAAGGATTTTGGCTAATAAGAATCCACATCGGTTTATATCTGCTTTCTCTACAACTTCAAGCTATCTTATTCCAGTCGCTCACAATTAACCTTAACTTTGCTTTAAAACCTTTTTTAGAGCTTAAGGGTATATACATTCCATTTGCATCTTTTTTAATTTCACTGCCGGATGATTCACTCCAGGAATCATCACTGAAACTGTATTTAACGTTAAAACCATTCACACCTGCGGTAATTCGTATCACAACTGTATTTCTGAATAAATATTCCGCAGGTACTGTTCTATCAAAAAATAGAAAACCATCAATTTCATAATCGGTTGTTGATACTGCCAGATCTACAGAAAAAACAACTGACTTGCCTACTGTTATATTTCCGGACGAAAGAAAAGCTGAAAACATATAGGGAGAACGGGCCTTATTTAAACCATCTACGTTTTCTATTTTTAGTAATTCGTCAAAACCTCTAAGCACCGCAGAATAAGTTTCTTTACGACGTTCAGTTAATTTATATGAGATAGCGCCACGGGGAGATAATGTTGATTCAAAATAATAGGATGCTTTTACATCTTTTTCATCTTTAAGCGCTTTACGTACCGAAGGCGGTAAGGGTAATTCTTCTACTTCTATATAACCGTTTACCCGGTAATCACCAAATAGAAATCTTGTTAGATTTTGATAGCCTTCTTCAGAGTTTACAATACCGTAATGCCCGCTATGACTTCTGTGCACATAAGCCCTGGGTGATTTGGCGACCACCGCATTACTTATTTTAACTAATCCATCACTCATATTACCCGCCAGTTTACTGGACATGCCACCGGCAACGGTATAATCCTTATGGTTTGTACCGACTAAACAGAAAAACTTACTTTCATCGAATTGGCCGCCTAATGAATCAACACGTTTTGAATTGTCGGGTAACTTAAGATACTCGGCTATATTTCCGCGGTTAAAATTATTCATATCAAATAAACTAAGAAAACCGGGCACATTCATACCGGCCATTTCAATACCGTTATGGGGTGTTGCATAGGTAAACACTTTATCGACTAAAGATTTGGTATTAGCCGACCCAACTTGTTGGTTTTGTAAAAAACAACGACAGACCAGGCCACCCATTGAGTGCGCGACCAGATAAACTTTAAAATCATTAATGGCCTGTTGATCGCCCATACAAACCTTATCTCTAATTTCCAATATAAGATCATTTAACCCCTGAGCGGCCTGTTCTATGGATGCTACTTCTCCGCTGCCTAAATCAGCATCGGCCTGTTCATAATAGCGATAGACTGAAACACTTTTTACAGGTAGCTTCTCTTTTTTTTCATGGCCATGTTCATAAGCGTCAACATAACCATAGTCTTTCATTAATCTAATTAAAGGGGATTCAAAGATATGTCTTTTAACAGAGCCGTCCCAGCTTTGACGTAGTTTAGTTGCCCCAAGATTGAACCCCATGTAAGGCGTCGCGACGGTTTCTTCGATTTCGCTCTGGGACATTGCATAACCGCGAACGTAGATAATTGGATAAAATGGATGTTTTACTTGAATCATGGCACACCTTCCTTATCATTTGTATTACACTAATAAATACTCAATATTGTTCATGCTGAATATTAAAAACACTATATTTAAAACTAAACTTCTAACTATAAAATATTATAAAGCGGCAATTAAACCCGAAACCTTGCCCGCCGCTTTGGATACTTTTTTAACCAGTTTCGCGACTTTTTCTGTTCTTGCAGACACATTATTAATTGATGCTTTAACATCATTTGCCAGCTGTGTTGCCTCTTTTAAACTATCAATTGCTATTTGCAAAGCAGGCTCACCCTGATTGATTGTTTTATGGGCCAGTTCAGCTGCCAGGTCATCTAGTCTGTCTCGCTCATCTAAAACACTCTCTTTCTCATGCCCCTCCAGCAAGGGCCAAATATTATTCAATTCATTAATAGTAGCGCTTAATTGTTCTAGTTCAGTCATAATTCATCCTTTAAATAGTTTAGTCTTTACAAATAATCCCTTTTTTATCATCTGCAATCACTTCTGTTTCGCAATTAACCATTAACGCCTCAAGATCATCATAACTTTTATGTACAGTGACAATTTCTCCAATCGATTTAAATATTTTTTTGCTTGTGTATTGATCTTTCTCTAGCTCAGATTTCATTACTGCGTGGGCGTTCATTACAGATGTGATCGCATCTTGTGCCTGCAAGATGGTGGCACCTGTTGCTTGCATTTCAATATATTGACGATAGATGAAATCAAGTGACTTTTTTCTGGATGCAAAAGATTTTTTATCGGTTGTTTTGTTGTAATCTGCAAAATACCCCGCAAGCACCGTTCCACGCATCGTATAAATTCGACTTTCTAATGCGCTTTTTAATAATTGCTCGTTTATTATTTTACCTATTAGCTGGATTTGATTGTCAGAATTAATAATTATTTTTTTTAATGCCTTTGCTCTTTTATTTTCTGCATAAAAACTTGAAATTTCAGCTATTACCCGACTAATTTCAGCATTATTTTCATCACTTAATATATCGTCTGATGTTTCTTTTATTATTTTATAATTTTTATTCATACTTTTAAGTGATTTATTCAGCTTTAAACTTGCTCTGGCCATTTGCTCACGTGATCCAGCGGCTGCTAATTCTGTTAGAGAACTTGCATAAGCACCTAATGCATTATTTGCCTGATATAAAGCGAAGCTTTTTTTATCCGCATCTCTTATCAGTATGTATTTGATCGGATCTAAATCTGATGCAGTGTATTTTTTATTTCGCTGAGCCATTTTGGCTAATTGGTTATCAATGTTAGTCTGGTTATAGTCTGTAATAACCGTATCAATTTTAGAGGTGACATCAGCTGCCGCTACGCCAAACGCTTGAATTTGCCCTGTTGGTGTTGAAGCACAAGCCGTAATCAATAAGCTAGCCATAATAATGACTATATTTCGTTTCATGATGATCTCTCTTTTGATAACTTCTCTTTAAAGCAAATAGATGTAACATGCTTAGTCAACGTTAATAAACGTCTGCCAATTTATAAGCTGTGCACGAGTGAAAGCAATTACCTATTTATTGATATTGAATTCGGATATTGAATTCGATTTTTCAATAAATGATTTGAATCAATATTTACTTTAAGCCGCGCATACATCAAATATCCATATTCCCTGAAGACGCATGCGGGAATGAGCTTAGAAGTCTATTAAATTAAACCATCAAAAACAAGGCTAATAATGGCTTTATACCGCTTACTGACTCTCTTTAGAGGACTTAAAGTGAGCAAACATCAACCTGCTATATTTGATGACTCTATAATGCATATGCGTTCTAAATTGAGCTTATTACATATATTAAAGAGCTTCCTGAGGTATAATTTCATCCATTAATACATTTTTAAATATTTCTACGCTAAATTCTGCCAGGAAGGACTATGACAATTTTAAGCTTATTTCTCGTACTATTTATTGTCAGTACTATTGTAACCACTACCCTCTGGCTCAAAACCACCAAGAAACTTAAAAGTAATATGGTGATACTGGCCGACGGGCTGGAAAAGAACAGGGTCATTGAAAAAAGCCTTAATACCTCACAACGTGAGCTTAAAGGGGTGCTGGATAACCTTCAGGAGACCTACTATCGAACGGATCTAAATGGCGTTGTGCTATTCGTTTCCGACTCGGTAGAGCTATTGTTGGGTTACACGGCAAAAGAACTTATCGGGCAGAAAACCACCGATTTTTATGTAGACCCAGAAAAGCGTAATAAATTTATTGATGCATTAACACAAAACAATGGTTATGTAGAACAATACCCCTTCACTTTGCAACACCGTAATGGATCAACGGTATGGTTATCAACTAATGCCCGCTTTCTGCTTGACCAGGAAGGTAATGTTATAGGCGTAGAGGGCACTGGTCAGGGTTTCAGTGCACGTAAAAATGAAGCAGAGAATCTGATCAAAGCCAAAGATCAGGCTGAAAAAGCCAATAAAGCAAAAAGCCTGTTTTTAGCTAATATGAGTCATGAAGTGCGCACTCCCATGAATGGAATTATTGGTTTTACCAATTTACTGTCCAAGACTCAGCTTAATGGCGAACAATCTGAATATGTAGATACAATCAATACTTCTATGAAAGATTTGATGAGCATCATAAATGATATTCTGGATTTTTCACGTATTGAATCAGGAAAAACTGAGCTCATCACGCAGGTAGTAAACATCAATGAGTTTTTACATTCAGTAATCCGCCTGTTTTCTGAAGCGGCGAATACAAAATCGCTTAATCTTAGCTATCACCCTACCGGCTCAATTCCTGAAAATATTATTATTGACCCGTTAAGATTAAGACAGATCATCTCAAATTTAATTGGTAATGCGATTAAATTTACAGACCAGGGTTCGGTCACTTTAACCGCTGAAGTACTGAGTATTAATGATTCTCATGAATTAATTATTGAAGTTATTGATTCTGGCAAAGGCATACCACAAGAAGAGCACATAAATATTTTTGAAGCTTTCAATCAGACTAATGACTCAATTTATAAACCCGACTCAGGTACAGGTTTGGGTCTGGCCATTTCAAAACAATTAATCGGCTTAATGAATGGAAAAATGGGTGTTAAAAATAATCTGGATAAAGGTTCTAACTTCTGGCTAAAAATGCCTATTTCCATAACAAATAAACAACCTGAGCCCACCTTAATTCAATCAAGCTTTGATTCAACAGCAGATAAATACGCAGGTATACGTATTTTAGTTGCTGATGATAACTCAATTAATCGTAAGTTAATTAACACATTACTTACACAGCAGGGTGTTATTACTGAAGAGGCAGAGGACGGAAATATCGCCCTACAACTAGCCCAGTCAAACAATTACGATTTAATACTTATGGATATACGCATGCCGGGGCTAAACGGGATTGAAGTCACTAAAAAATTACGAACAACAAGTGAGCTACCTATAATCGCATTAACAGCTCACGCTCTACCTGATGAGCAGCAAACCTTTATTGATGCGGGAATGGATGCATGTTTAACCAAACCTGTTCTGGAACACCAGTTATTTGAACTTATGGATGAGTGGGTTCTGAAAGACTCAGCTTAGGCGTTTTATTCTCTGATAAAACCTGGCGTATTTTAGATTCCAGCTTTTCGTTTTGTGAACTTCTGAAGCCAGAGTGTTTATAAACTATTTCACCATCGCCATTTATCAAATAAAGACTGGGGACGACTGAAAGCTTATATAACTCAGGCACCTTACCCGCGGGATCATAAGCAATAGTAAAGTCTGCAGGTATTATCTTTAGAAAACGATCTGCTTTATCACGCTCTGTATCTAAATTTATCGCGATAACTTTTAAACCTTCTTCTGAATATTTTTCATGCATATTATTCATGAATGGAAATGATTGGCGACAGGGAACACACCAGGAAGCCCAAAAGTCTAAATAAACAACTTTTCCTTTGAAACTGGAAAGTTCAATTATTGAACCTTCACCCTGCAAACTAAAGTCTGGTGCTTTTTCTGCCATCGCGATATTAATAAACACAGCTGATACCAATGCAGTTATTAAAATTACGTTTTTAGTAAACCTCATCAGATATATATTCAGTATTTCCTTAATCGAAAACTTAAGGCAATGCATCTAAGATATCCTTTAACTTACTACCATCTTTATAATCTTCATTCATTTGTACAATTGTATTTCTATCTATAACAATTGTTGTACCCATCGTTGCATCATATAAATCTGTCACAGTATGATTACTATCATCAACCAGTACAGTTGATGAGCCATAGCCATTATCTAACTGGGAAGCACGGGCCACACTTACTAAGCCTGAAACATAATCGATGAAATAAAATTTAACATTAGGGTAATCAGGAATAATATTTGCTCGCATATGAGTCATGTGACTGTCGCATATGGGACACCACATAGTAAAATAAACGACAATTGCATCTGCACCCACAAGTTCAGATGACATGACAAACGTATTATTCAACGTATCAAAAACAGAAAAGTCTGCGGCTGTTTCCCCCGGATGAGAGCCAATAGTTGATGAATCAAAATCACCACGTTTATCAGAACCTGATGGATTAATATCATCCAATACGTCTGCACAGGCAGATAATAAAATTAAACTAATGAATAATAACGACTTAAGGAATGACATAACTAACCCCTATCGTAATGGTATCTGTAACAGGGAAATTAGAACCCAGACCATCATTGGTCGGTAGATGATTAAAAGCAGCTCTTACGATCCAGTCTTTAGCCATGGTTGAATAAGCAACCGCTATAGAAACGGATTGAGTATCAAAACCAGAAGTAGAATCTATCGAGCCGTTTATAGTCGCCGCATCTTCCTTTAAAGCTGCGTAGGTTAAGGTATAGGTTAGTGTATCCAGCTCTTCAAGTGTTTTACTATAAGAAAAACCTAACGAGCCAGAGGCACGGTTACCCAATTTGCGTCGATAAGGCTCTACGTATTTACCGTATTCCTGATTTACATCTCTTTCCAGATACATACCATATGAAAGACTTAACGAAAGCCCCCAGGGAAAAACTGTTTTATCTAACAGCATATTTGCATCTAAGCGATAAAAACCCCGCCCTGTAATATCAAAACTATTTTCGACATCATCATAGGGTGAGACACCGGTGGGAACAGTCAGGCTAGCACCAAAATAGGCCGCAGGCGTTAAGTCTTCGATACTATTAACTGCGTAAACGCATTTTATATCGTCAAAGTTTTCATACCAGAAACCAAGTGTGGCATCACCTAAACCATTGGTATTAGAACTCAAACCCGCATATTGATTATCATTCCATACATAAGGCATAACAATGCTGGCCTGCCAGTTATCATTAATACGTTTGGCATAACCCGGAGTGATTCTAAACTGATTTAAATCTGAACCTGGTGGATCATCAAGGTGCTCGCCATCCTGACTCCAGAAACCATGATATTGCTCATAACCAACTGAGACATCATACATACTGTCAAAAAACTTGGGCAGAACCAATGTAGCAGCACCGCCGCCACCGCAACAGGAAGCAGACCATGCAGAAGATGTACTCATTAAAAAAGCAGCCCCCGTAAGGAGGCTATAAAATACCTGTGCCTTAACACAGAATGAGGATTTCATTTGTCTCACATTAACAACCTACATGCTCATACCAGTTGTTACTGTGAAGGTCTGATAATCATTAACACCAGCATCTTCTATTAAACCATCCGTTGTTTTAACTTCATTAGTACCGTTATGGTTGACAGTTAATCTAACTCTTATTTGATCTTCTTGAGCATTTAATAATGAGAGTCCCGTTCTAGTAAATGTACCGTCACCATTATCATCTGCTGTGACCCAATTTGCTCCGTCATCATCAGAGAACTCAACAGTTATGGTATCTACATTGTTTCCACTTAGTGTACTGTTCTGATATACAGCGGGGAAACTCATCATAGTATCTCCTCTTGCAGCAATAAATACTGTGAAATCATAAGAGCCTGTTCCACCTGTTAAACTATCTTTAAAGATAAAATATGGTCGGCCAACCATCCCGCTCATTGACATTACTGTATCAGAAACACCTTTAAGTCTAACTTGAAGTGTGTCACCCATGGCCATCATTACCGTAGGATAAAAATGCGCTTCTTCACCGGCAACTGTAAACTTAAGATCCCAGAATCCCATAGACATGCCGTCTGCCATTTGAGAAGGCATGAGGTAATAAACAGTAACTGTATACACACCACCGGTCTCATCAACCACTGAAATAACAGGTTTTGGAGTACTGTGATTTCTGGTCGCCATATGCATCATCGGTATTAACATTGGAGCTGCACCAGCATAAGGTGTGTCATCACTCTTATTAGTAACGGTTATCTTGAAAGTAGACTTACCCGCCATGGCTTCCATCATGCCTATCTGCTCATAAACTATCTTATAATTATTAGTTAAAGCCACCTTAGCAAAGGGTACGTTGCCGATTTGTGCATTATCCAGGCCTGATAAGTTGTTAGTGTTAGCTTTAAAATTTATTAACGCTAAGGTGAAACGGTTCTGAATATCAGCCTGAAGATTAAAACCAGTTGTACCAATATTAATAATTCCTGAACTATCAACACCATCTAATACATCATCAGATAGATCTTTTGCCAGAGCAGTAAACATCGCAAACTGATCATTCTGTGACAAACCTAAATCCATGGCTAACTGACTAAATGCGGCAGCTCGAAAGCCCGATAATTTTTCTGCATCACTTGCATCTGTAGATGCTGTCATTGCATCAGCAGGTGTCACACTTGTATCGGGTATATAACCAAAAGCATTTCTGAAAATTTCCTGTGCCTGTGTCATGGTTTTATTATGATTCATAACAAGCTTGGCGATAATAGTTGAACCCGGTGTTGCACTCAGGCTGCTACCACTGCTTACAGAGTTAGCAGAAGCATACGCATACATCTCAGCTGCAGTTGCATCATTCCCGGTCGCTTCATCCATAAACGTACCACCAGTAGATTTAACTATTAAATCCTGAGATAAACTGGCATTAGGTATATTTAATGCGTACACCCCTTGAGTATTCGTACTCACCGGGCCTGCAACAACATTTCCATTAACATCAGTTACGCTGACCTGTGCTCCGTTAACTGGTGCAGCAACAATAGATCCACTAATGGCCGTTTCATTTGAACTACTGCTGGAGCTACTACACCCTGTTAACAAACTTATGGAACAACTGACAGCTAACGCAAGTGGAGCTAATGAACAAACTTTCATATGACACAACCTTTTCACTATTAATTTTATTTATTGATCAATATAGTGTCCTTAATACAAAGCACACTCTTTGAAAAATAAACGCTAATTTTTATTAAGTGAAGAGGACTCTACCACGATATCTAAAGTTTTTAGTTGGTGTGACAATTAGTCGCAGACATGAATCATAAAAAACAATAATAATTATTTAATCATGTAATTAATTGACATCAATCATTAGAATTTATTTTGAATACTATTACTATGGCGAGTTGACATTAATCTAAATTATTAAATAAAGCTATAGCTTGTATTGAGAGCGACGTTTAATCTTTGATCAATTTTGTGCTTAAATCTGTCTGATCATTTACGATGAAATAAAATAACAGCCAGATTCAATATTATATTTTTTTATCTATAAATAAAAATTTATGCTGCTTGTTGTTGATGCATCATAACTAATAACTGAGCTTCGGTAAGACTGATATGACACATCTCTGAAATACTCTCAGCAGAGTGTGATTTTTGTGCCAATTCGATTGCGTAAGCATAGGGAGAATTACTATTTATTTCACTCGACACCTCATCAATTCTTGAGGCCATTAGCTGCATCTGCTTTTCTAATTTTATAAAACGCTCACCCAAACCAATTGAACCCGCATTAAGCGCGGTGAGTTCGCTATTGACTTTATTGGTGCGCAGTGAAGATTGAATAGATAACTGAATTGATGTTAATTGTTTTTTTGTATAAACAAATAATGCCAAAGACATTAAAAACATCAAACTTGATAATAATATAATAAGTGCATTCATTTTTACTCTCCAGTGCCGACGCATTTAGAGAGTAAACCTGAAATCAGAATCCGGACATATCCGCCCATTCATCATCTGAGAGGAGCTTGTTTAAATCAACAAGAATTAACAGTTCCTCATTTCGGCTTACAACCCCTTCAATATATCGGGCTGTTTCATCGTTTCCTACATTTGGTGCAGTTTCGATTTCATTTGCATAAACATCAACGACTTCTGAAACACTATCAACAACTATACCGACAGTCTGGTTTTCAGCTTCGATGATAACTATTCGCGTGGAATCATCCATTTCTTTAGTTGGTAAACCAAATCTCATACGGGTATCGATTACTGTCACTACATTACCGCGAAGATTGATTATGCCAATTACATAATTCGGAGCACCAGGTACGGGTGCAATATCAGTTACTCTGAGAACTTCCTGAACCGACATCACGTTGATGCCATAGATCTCAAAATCCAGCCGGAATGTCACACATTGTCTGTGGTCAACATTCTCGTTATCATCACTCATTTTAAGTGCTCCACTTATATATTATTACTGCAGTTTATATGCCAGTTTTATTTGCCCATTAACATTCAATAGCCTACTGCTCGTTCTGCAACATTTAGTAAACTATTTTATCTTATTTTTATTTTAGTCTAGATAGCTGTAAACGCCAGCAAGTAGAGGACTAAATACCTACAGACTCAATTTAATAAATTACTTATCGTGGCTATTAAGCGCCCTATTTTCTTAAATTATTCTAAGCTACATCTATCAGTCATTCGCTGAAACCCCTGCTTCATAAGCTATTAGACTTTATTCGGTTAGCATTTGAGCAAAAACTTCTGTATCCATAATCGCGCAGAGGTGCTCTAGCGATGTACCCGACAACCATGCACGACTGGTTTTATTTTTACGCCATTTAACTTCATCCTGATTGAGCCAGATAACATCACCTATACTGCTGCAGGCCAGACCCCACTTATAATCATCAACTAACAGGATATGGCTAAGTCGACCGGATGCATTATCTTCAAGGTTTTTGTGACGGTTTTCTGGCATTACCAGTAAAGCAGTGTCAATTACCTTAATCTGATTTTGCAAATGCTGAACCAACCCTAAATACCATTCCGTTTGATTAGGTGTCTGGGTTATATTCTCATCCCAGGGAATTACGCTATTCAATTTAACCAGCGGTACGGCAAGATTTAAGCCTGACACTTTAAATAATAAACATTGGAATCGTGTTTCAGCCCAGTCAGGCACACCCGTGTCTGATACCAGCTGGGTTACTTCTTCAGGTTCTGCCTGTATTTCAATGGCTGTTTGTGTTTTTATTTCAGGCTGTATGTCTGTTTTTACTTCCGTTTTTACTTCAGTCTTAAGTTGAGTTTTAACCTCAGTAATCACTTCTGGCACTTCAGCGACTAACTGGTCTAAACCAACAACAGGCAGTTTTACTTCAGGTTCCACATGGGGGCGACTCGCTTCAATATCTGTTACTTCTGCTAACTTAACCGCAGTCGTGCTCGTCTCATTTGTGGCTGATACCTCTAAATCTTCATCAGGCACCTCTGACAATAATGATTCCAGGTACTCATGAATAGCCTGCTCCTGATCGGATGTTTTTTTAGTGGCATCACTCATGACTACCTCCCCCGGCTACCGACATATTATTTTCTTCATCTAGCTCAAGCAGAAAATCTAACAAGTGCGAGTATGCGCGTCCGCCTCGGCTACTGACTCGTTCAATGGTTAAAGGAATACCTTTTTGACTGGCTTCACGAAACTGGGTATCAACAGGAATGACACCATCCCAGATAGTATCTTTATATTGTGTTTTTAATGTCTTTAACGTTTCAATGGATGCATTTAAACGTTGATCATAAAACGTCGGCACTATGCTGTAACACACTTCTTTTTTTCGCGCTTTCTGAATCATTGATAATGTATGCACCATGCGCTCTAAACCTTTCAAAGCGAGGAACTCAGTTTGCACAGGTATAAGTAAGCGCTCACAAGCCGCTAAGGCGTTTACCATTAATAAACCTAACATTGGCGGGCAATCTATAATAGCCAGATCATAATTTTCATCCACCTGTTGTAGTGATTTTTTAATAACCAGCCCCATTCCGTCCTTAGTGCCTAACTGACGATCTAAAGTGGCCAGGGCAGATGAGGCAGGAATAAAATCTAAAGCCTTGAAGCGTGTTTTATGAACAGCCACTTTTGTATTTAAACTTTTTGTTAACGATTGCTGAAATAAATCATATGCACTGCCCTCGATTGCATCCGGGTCGAGCCCAAAGTAACTGGTGAGTGAGCCATGGGGATCAAGATCAACGAGCAGTACTCTATGTCCTCGTTTTTGCATTACGCCGGCTAAATTAACGGCAGATGTTGTTTTACCAACACCTCCTTTTTGATTAGCTGTTGCCCAGACTTTCATTTAGGGTGTACCAAAAATAGAACGCACAGGTTCAGCTGCCTGCAAATTAATAACAGGCGTAAGCGGAGTCTGTTGTGGTGCTACTATTGCATCAACCTCGTTATCAACAAACGGGCTTGAACCGGCAAAGGTGTCTTCTCCGGTCATGATACGAACCACTACTCGACGATTTTTCTGTCGATTAATAGCGGAGTCATTTGCCACTATGGGTCTAAATTCACCATAACCAATAGCCCCCATTCGTGCCGGGTTTATGCCATTTTGTGCTAATAACCTGACAACACTTGCTGAACGAGCAGCGGATAATTCCCAGTTAGTCGGGTAGCGGCCCGTATTAATAGGCACATCATCTGTGTAGCCTGATACGTATAATGGATTTTTAGTTGTTTTTACGACACTGGTTAACTCCGCTAATATGTTTGCGGCATCAGTAGATAAAAGCGCATCGCCAGACTTAAACAATAAGCTGGATTTAATTTCTATTTCTAACCATTTTTCATTGCCACTGACAGCGATCATGCCTTTTTTAACCCATTTCTGCAGGCGCTTATCTAGTTCTGCTGCCGTTTCCTGCATCGAAACCAATCCGGATTGGCCCATCAAACCCACAGCGATAGGTGCACGTTGAACAGAAATGCCCAGTTGAGAACCCACTGGAAATGGCGAATTTGTCTGGGCACTAAATGCCGTCATTACCGAGTCGGATAAAACACGATACTTACCCAGATTAACATTTGAAATTGAATACATCACAACAAAAAAAGCAAACAACAAGGTTATAAAATCGGCATAAGATACCAGCCAACGATCAGTTGACTCAGCTGGTTCAATATCTGTAATGCCCCGACGTCTCATTGTTTTTCTTTATTATTCCTCGTTATTAACACGATGTTTTAAAACATCAATAACTTAAATTCTATTTACCTGTTCGCCCTGTTTTTACCAAAGCGAGCAGGATAATACAAATACGTTTTATTTAAATCGTTACTAGACTAAATCGTTACTGGATTAATTTGCCATTGAACGATTCGTTTTTTATATTCGCCCTAAATAACTTTGTAGTTTTGCCTGCAAACTACGCGGGTTTTCACCTTCTGCTATACTGACGATACCCTCTAAAGTCATTTCAAATTGCACCGAATGTTTTCGAACCTGAGCCTTTAACTTACCCGCTATCGGCAACAGAATAAGGTTAGCTAATCCAACACCATAAATAGTGGCAACAAATGCCGTGGCTATACCGCTTCCCAGTTTCTCCGGGTCTGCCAGATTATTCATAACATGTATCAACCCTAACACCGCACCTAAAATACCAATCGTTGGGCTATACCCCCCCATTGATTCAAATACTTTTGCTGCTGTCATATCATCATGTTCAATTGTATTAATCTCAGTTTCCATCACATCACGAATGGTTTCCGGTTCATTTCCATCAACCAGCATTTGTAAGCCTTTTTGGGAAAATAAATCGGTTTCGGTTTCAGATGCATTTTCTAAAGCCAGTAAACCTTCCCGTCTTGATAACTGACTCCAGGTCACTATTTTATCGATAGTTGCATTAAGATCTACTTGAGGTGTGACAAAAACCCAACGCACAATCACCATTGAGCGCCAGAAAGTTGGAAGCGTGGTTTGTAATAAGACAGCACCCACTGTGCCACCAACAACGATGACAAACGCAGTTAACTGAAATAAATGGCCGAGGTGACCGCCTTCTAACACACTGCCACTTAATATAGCGACAAATGCTATAACGATCCCGACAATACTCAAGATGTCCATACTAAGTATTAGTAGCAAGTTTCTTGCCGATTTCTTTCAT
>Ga0316205_10003327_pt1 | contig 15393 bp, 13 predicted proteins | sample 3monthpyrite_MG_FD_204941 | JGI IMG/M metagenome (GOLD analysis project Ga0316205, IMG submission 204941) | Microbial mat bacterial communities from mineral coupon in-situ incubated in ocean water Damariscotta River, Maine, United States -... | ecosystem: Environmental > Aquatic > Marine >... | reverse complement strand
TATAGCTTCTTCTTTTTGGTCGTACTTTAGGTAAGCTTCACCAAGAGAATCCCATAAATTACCATCTTCTGGGAATAGCTTTACATTAAGTTTAAACAATTCTACTGCCCAATCTGGTTTGTCCTCTTTTTTCAATCTGCTATATCCCAATCGATTTAGTACGGCACGATCTTTAAATTCATTCTTAAGTTTCTCCTTCAAAAAATCTGGCAGTTTTTCTGCATTAGAAGATGGATTGTTTTTCATAAATTCATGAATTAATTCATAAATATTCTTAGAAATTGGTGTTGTAGTATAATTTGAATCAAAAATTACTTTACCTATTTCTCGAGCAACATTTTCAGATTCCTGACCTAAAAACACATTTGTTATGTAAATAACAACTACATCATCATCTATAAACCTAACAAAATCTGCAAAATACAGCCCGTTACTACCATTATGAGCAACGATTTTAGTGTCTCTATTATTTTGAGATATTGCCCAACCATATCCATAAAAAGATGTCTTTTTTACATTTTCAGCTACATATGGTGTTTCTTGAACAAGTCTTGTTTTTGATGTTAAAACTACATTGTTTTTTAAAGCAACATGCCATTTATATAAATCCTCAACGGTAGAATGTATGTCTCCCTTACCTATACTATACCAATGCTTATTGTTGTAAGGAAGATGTTGTTGGGTTGTTCCCCAATCTGTCCATTCCTCATCATCCCTGTTATAGTAGTATCCATGTGCAAGTCGTTCAGTACTAAAATTGATGCTTTTATATCCAGTGCTTTTCATTTGAGAAGGTTCAAATAAATAGTCATTTAGAAAGGAACTATACGTTTGTCCTGAAATCGACTCCAATATAACCGTTAACATGATATAGTTAGCATTTGCATATTGGTACTTTGTACCTGGTTTAGATTGTAATTCAGATTCGAAAAATTCTTTTAAGAACTGTTCTTTACTAGCCTCATTATACCTAAAACCACCAGTTCTATTGGAAATTCCTGATGTATGCGTTAATAATTGATGAATAGTTATATCGCTTTTGTCAATAGGTGACTGGGCAAAATATGTACTTATTTTATCTGATGTTTTAATTTTTCCTTGTTCTACGAGTTTTAAAATAGCCGATGCTGTAAATTGTTTTGTTACAGAACCAATATTAAAAACGGTTGATGGTGAATTAGGGATTTTATTTTTCCTATCAGCCCATCCATATCCTTTAGATAAAATAATTTCGCCATTTTTAGAGACTAAAACTACTCCAGAAAAGCCATTCGTAACGCTCGATTCCAAATACGTATCGATTCTATTAAATAGTTCTTTATTTGTGCTTTGAGAAAAAGAATTTGATGTTAAAAAGGTTATGAAAGTTAAAATTAGCGCTTTAATAGATGAATTCATTTTATGATTTTATGATTGATTTATTGATTAATAAGATTGTCAGTATTCTATTATGTTACAATTTTTTCAAACCTTTGATAATGTCGTAACATAAACAACTGTATATATTCGGGTTTTAAAAGTGCATATACTATGAACATATGCCGTAACATTCTTAATCCAATAACATGGTTTGTTAACAATGCAACCATTGGTTAAGGATTCATCTTTATTGTAGCACAATTAAAAAATAGTATTACTACCATGAAGCTCATAAAGAAACTGAAGAAAAGAACTGTTGTTTTAAAAGAACTCTTCAACACCAGGCTCTTTTATTTTACCAAACAAAACTCTCTATAACTTCATGTGTTTCATGGTAATTTAAATCCTTACCAAATCTTTATCCTTTCGTCTTCAGGTTTATAGTTTTGTTCACCTGGTTTAACATCAAAGGCTTCATAAAATGGAGTCATGTTCATCAATGGACCATTGACGCGCCAAATTGGTGGTGAATGTGGATCATTTTTAACGTAATTGCGTAAATATTCATCACGGGTTTTGACGCGCCAGATGCGGGCAATGGACATGAAAAAGCGTTGATCGGCTGTTAATCCATTGATTTTTTCATTGCTTTTTCCTTGTTCAGTTAGTTTAAACGCATCATAAGCAATGGCAATGCCACCGTTGTCCGCGGTGTTTTCTCCGACAGTTAATGCGCCGTTTAAATGTACGCCATCTAGTACAGTAAATTCACTGTAACGGTCGATGATTAATTGCGTTTTGGCTTTGAATTTTTCATAGTCTTCATCTTTCCACCAGCTTTTGACATTACCATCTTTGTCAAACTGTGCACCTTGGTCATCAAAAGCGTGGGTGAGTTCGTGACCAATCACCATGCCTATGCCACCATAATTGATGGCATCATCGGCATGTAAATCAAAGTAAGGAAATTGCAAAATTCCTGCTGGAAAGACTATTTCATTTTGTGGTGGGTTGTAATACGCCGTTACTGTTGATGGTGTTGTGTGCCAGGCGTCTTTATTGGGTGGCTTATTTAACTTTTCCAACTCGTATTGAAAAGCATTTTGGTTAAGTGAAATAATGTTCTCAAAATACTTATCCTTTTCAATGTTGACGTTTTTATATTCTCTCCAAACATCGGGATAACCTATTTTTTTGGTTATGGTGTACAACTTTTCTTTGGCTTTAATTTTGGTTTCATCACTCATCCAATCGAGATTATCAATCCTGACTTCAAAGGCTTTTTGTAAGTTGTTGACCAAATCTAACACGCGTTTTTTAGCGTCCTCATTAAAGTGCCTTTTCACATAAAGTTTTCCTAAAGCAAAACCCAAGCGCCAATCAACTTGTTGAACCATTAACTGAGCTCTTGGTTTTTGTACGGTTTGACCAGAAATCACTTTGCTGTATTCAAAAGCTGCTTGTTCAAATGGCTCACTTAAGGAGTCTGAATATTGATCTAAAACATTGGCTTTTAAATAGGTCTTCCAATCTTTTAATTTCACTGAACCCAACATTTTGTCTAATTTTTTATAATAAGCGGGTTGACGAATATTAACATATTCGGCATCGGCTCCTAAGTTATTGAGCAATTGCGTCCAAGCAATATTAGGCTGTTCCTTATTTAAATCGGTGACCTTTAACTTGTTATAATTAGCTTTAATGTCTCGTCTTTCTACTCGCGTTTTGTGCACTTTGGCTAACTGCTTTTCTATGTCATAAACCACTTTTGTGCTTTTCTTGGCTTTTTTGTCCCCAATTAATTCGAACAATGTCGTCAAATAGGTTTTATAGGCTTGTTGGATTTCTTTGGTCGAATCATCTTTGTTAAAATAATAATCTCGATCAGGCAAACCCAATCCCGTTTGACCAATATGTATCATATTGACCTTACTGTTTTCATTGTCTGGTGACACACCCATGCTGATGATTGAACTGTTGCCAGATTTAAACTCATCCGCTACAAATAGCATCAATTCTTCAATGTTTTTGATTGATTCGATTCGAGCCAGCAAGGGTTTAATCGGATCAAAGCCACGTTCATTGATCAGCTTTGTGTTCATCCCAGAAGCATAAAAATCACCCACCATTTGATCTGGACTGCCTTTTTTATGCGTTCCTGCAGAAACCTCTACCAGAATGTCTTCTAACAGTTTTTTTTGGGGGATATTTAAAAAACGGTAAGAACCCACACCGACTTGATCATCGGCAATAACCGCCTGATCCATCCAGTTTTTGTTTACATGATTGAAAAAGTTATCACCTGGTTTGATGGATGAATCCATGCCATCGAAGTCTAGTTTATTGTTTTGTTTAGCTTCCACTTTAGGAAAGATAACAAGGATAATTGTTATAAGTGAAATTGTGAATAGGTTTTTCATAGGAAATATTTTAAGTTTGTTAAAATTCTAAACAATTTTAGAATGGGCCAAATCATATACTAAAAATATAAATTTTAATATAGGCTAAAAGTACAAAGTTTTATTAATTAAATTCTCTTATATCAATTTATTTAGTCAGTATAAAAATGTGATTTGTCATAAGTCAGAGCCTATAACTCATATGAATTAACACACCCCTAAATCTCCTGTTGAGAATGGACTTTTAAAATCTAAACTTTGCAAAAAACTCATTTATTCCCCTCTTGAGAGGGGTTAGGGGTGTGTTTTTCAAATTTATCAATATAGTCTTCAATCACTATTAAAACTGACTCTATGCTATTCATAACATCTTCATCATTAAACCTTAATACTGATAAACCAACTTTCTCTAGTTCCTTTTGTTTTGATTGATCTTTATCATAAACATCTTCAAACAAATGTGTGTATCCATCTAACTCAATAACAAGCATTAAATCAAAACAATAAAAATCAGCAATGAAATTAAGTAATGGTTTTTGTCTATGGAAAGAATATCCATTTAACTGTTTTCCTTTAAGACATTGCCATAATTTAATTTCACTTTTCGTGCTATTGTTTCTCAGTTTTCTTGCTAATTCTTTTAGTTTAGATTTGTATGGAATAATTTTTCTCATATCTTTTACACACCCCTAAATCCCCTCTCAAGAGGGGACTTTTGATCCAGGCTAATCTTTAAGATCATCAAACTTGGATTTCATGGTTGGATTGTCGTGAGTGAGTTTTTTAATGGTTAAATCATCGGCTTTTTTATTTGCTAACCGCAAGTTATTCTCAGACGAGAGCAGGGCGTCTTTGGTTTTTTGTAAATGAATAATGGTTTTATCAATTTCGTCAATGGCGGTATGAAATTGGCGTTTGGCCAAATCATAATTTCTGGCAAATCCGTGTTTAAATGTGTCGATTTTTTCTTCAAAATTTGTGATATCTAAATTTTGATTGCGCATCAAAGCCAGTTCGGCTTTGTATTGCAGGGAGTTCATCGCCGCATTTTTCAATAATGAAATAATCGGGATAAAAAACTGTGGACGCACCACATACATTTTTGGGTATTTGTGCGAGACATCAACAATGCCTTGGTTATACCATTCATTGTCACTTTCTAATAACGACACCAACACGGCGTATTCACAGTTCTTTTGGTTTCGGTCTTTATCCAGTTGTTTAAAAAAGTCTTCGTTTTTCTTTTTGGTGGCCGTTTCATCGCCTTCATTTTTCATTTCAAACATGATGGAAATAATTTCATTGTCATCTTCATCAGTCTCTCTAAATATGTAATCACCTTTGCTTCCAGCACTGGCATCGTTATCTTTTTCAAAATAAGCCTTTTGAAAGGCGGTTGAGCGCAGTTTATTGAATTCAATTTCGCAGTGCTGTTCTAAGGTTTCACCCACCATTTTGGTCGAAAGCTTTTGCTTCATGTCTTTATAATAGGCGATGGCTTCGTCTTTACTTTTTAGCTCCGTGATAAACTTTTCATTCAACGACTTTTCTAGCAATTGCTTTTCAGTTTCTTTATTGTTTAACGCATTCTCTAAACTGTCTCTTTGTTTTTCAACCTGCTTAACCGCTTCGGAGACTTCTAACTTTTGATTGATCTCTGCTTGTTGAATTTTATTTCTTAATTCAACCAATTCAACCTCTTTTTTTGCCAATTCTTCAGCAAGCTTTGCTTCACTCTTGGCTTTTAACTCATTAATCAACATTTCTTTTTCGGTTAATTCCACCTGAAGTTTTTGAGTCAGCTCTACCTCTGCTAATTTAACCGCACTGATTTTGTCCCTTTCTGCTTGATCCATCCGAGACTGTAACTCTTCGTTAAACTGGTGATCACGCACCTGCTTTACAATATCAGCATATCCAGCAGCATCTAGATCGAATGTTTTATGACAATTGGGGCAGGTTATTTCGTTCATGTTTTTTTATGGTGGAAATTATTGGGTTATTGTAACACGAAGATTCACCGAGGAGGCATAGGCTTTTCAATGAAGTGAGTGATAATTAACTTGCTTGGAACCCACAAATAATTAATCCAATGGCAGCAACAAGTTGTGCGCCAATACATGCCCAGAACAGCAGAGGAGTGTTTTCACGAGAAACATCAAACCAAATCCACCAATCTAAAAGAAAAATGGTGTCTGATTCCTCGTTTTTATAATCCCAATAGGTGATTGCAAGTAGGATTGCCGCAAGTATAAAGTAAATATTCATATTCTTAATGTACCATTATCATATGTTCCCCACAATAGGCATTAAGTAATAAATATCAAAGGCAAAACACTGAAGTCGCAGAGAAGATATATAGCTCTTAAATTAATTTCCTTTTTAATGAATTAATAGGCATCGTTTTCATCTTGGACAAATACCGATAGGTCACCATCCAAATCCTCTGTGATGTTAAAAACAATGGGCTTACAACAAACTTGGCAATCTTCAATGTATTGTTGCCCTGATTCTTGGGGGTCTAAAAGCACCTCAATGGCTTCACCACAGTAGGGGCAATTTATCACTTGTTGTTTTAATGACGGCATAACTAATTAATTATTCTTAATGCCTATATTCTATCACAGTGTCTATTTGGGTATTTAAATATATCCGTTGCACAAAGAGAACATAGGTATTATCTATCAATAACCTTACTAATGTAAAAATTAAAACATTCTAATTCAAAATTCATGCGTAAAAGTTATTCTGCATACCTATCAAATGTTTCCCAATATTTATCAATATAATTGATATTTGATGTATTAAATTCTTTTGAATATTTTTCTGATACTTGAGACATAATTCTGCTGGGTTTGAAAAAATCTTTGCAAACAAAATAAACGGTTCTTTTATTACAACCAGTAGTTCGGCCAATATTTATATAACCAGCTTCTTCCGTGAGGTCTATCATCAGATCATCTTCAATTTTATCCATCAAGTCATAAGTCTCTTTATCAGGCATTCCATTGTTGTTATCACCTTTATAATCAATTATAAACTTACTAACCCAAGGATAAGCAGGTTTGTTTTCTTGATTAAGAATGGTTGTATTCATGATGGCTAGTGATTCATCGCCTTCTTTGTTCTTCATAGTAAAACTAGAGAATTGATCATTTTTTGTTGAAAATATGAGGCTTTGGTACTTCTCAATAAACTGGGTATGCCGTTGTTTTAGATATCCTTTTAATTGGTTGATTGGACGAATGTTTTTAATGTTTTCATCAAACCCAGTGACTTTAACATAATCTGTCTGAGTAACAAGCTCAAGTTCTCCAATATAATTGTCTAAAAAGATAAAGGATCCATTGGTGATTTGAGGCTTATTTTTATTAGTGTATTGTTTGTGCATAATGACTAAATTAATTTCTTCGGGTTTATTTTCTGAATGATCAATATAAAAAGATAAATTCTCTTGATTAAATTTAAACCCTGCCATTTCGATGTTGACATCTTTAATGTCTAATGCTGGTTTTAGGTTGGTAAACTTCCAGTTATCTAGTTTTGGTGCTCTTAATATCATGTCTTCTATATATGCCATGTTATTAATATTGCCATCAGCCGTTAATACTAGCTCTGCAGTTTTTTTATTATGCATACCAGCAAGATAAAAAATACCATTCCTAAGCTGTTTTAATTGAATTGAGAGTTCATTAAAAAACTTTTCTCTGATATTTTTGTTTTTTTTGGTCACATTATAAAATCTATTTTGATTTTTGCTAAACCAGTTCCAAAAATCATCAATAGTTTGAACTGGCTTGTTTTTATTCTTAAAAAGGTTTTTTATTATGCTCATGCTGTGGTCTCTATTTGTTAATGTTAATGGCTAAACAAGTCGTTTAATCACTTTTGCATTTAAAACCCTTCTACATCAAAGTCCATGCATTGTGTGTCGGTTTGAGACAATAAGTCCAATGGGGCTTTGATATTGGGTAACTCGTAGGTCATAAAATATCGACAGGTATTTATTTTTCCTTGATAAAAATTTTTATCGTCTTCATTAATGGCATCTGGCAAGTTTTTTGTGGCGGTGATGGCTTGTCTTAACCACATCCATGCCACCACCACATGACCAAAGGCATCGAGATACAATGTGGCATTGGCCAAGTAGGCACTGATGCCTTTTTTGCGGATTTGACTGTGCATCATGCCAGTGGTTTTGAGTAATGCATTTGAGTGGTGTTCTAGGTCATTGGCACATGCTGCGATTGACTCGATTGTCTTGGCATGGGCGATGGTTTTCATGATCTCAGTTGCCAGCAATTTGGCTGAGGCACCTTCGTGTTGGGTGATTTTTCGGCCCAATAAATCCAATCCTTGAATGCCTTTTGTGCCTTCGTGGATGGCGTTTAATCGGTTATCGCGATAAAAACGTTCGACAGGATAATCGCGTGTATAACCATAACCACCATAAACTTGAATCGCCAGTTCATTGGCACGAAGACCATATTCAGAAGGCCATGATTTGGCCATTGGAGTCAGAATATCCAACAACAATTCTTTTTGTTTTGCTGTCTCTTTGTCACCAGAATCATTGGCAATGATTTTTTGGTCGATGATTTTTGCACAATACAAACCCAATGCCAAGCCGCCTTCGGCATAACTTTTTTGTTGCAGTAACATGCGTTTTACATCTGAGTGTTCAATGATAGGAATCATCGCAGAACTTGGGTCTCGTTGCTCCAATTCTCGACCCTGTTTGCGCTCCTTGGCATAGGCCAGTGAATGCAAATATCCCGTATATGCCAACGATGTAGCACCCAATCCGACACTGGTGCGTGCTTCATTCATCATTTGAAACATGTAACTCAATCCTTTGCCAGCTTTACCCATTAAGTATCCAACAGCGCCGCCTTTTTCTCCAAAATTCAAAACCGTATTGACGGTGCCACGATAGCCCATTTTGTGGTTTAATCCACCGAGTGTAACATCATTTCTTTCGCCAAGACTGCCATCATCATTGACATTGATTTTTGGAACAATAAACAAGGAAATGCCTTTAACGCCAGCATCAGCTCCAGGAATTTTAGCCAAAACCATGTGAATAATGTTTTCACTGAGTTCGTGATCGCCACCTGAAATCCACATTTTACTGCCCTGCAAGAAATAACTGCCATCCTCTTGAATGACTGCTTGGGTTTTTATATCAGCCAAGGATGAACCGGCTTGGGTTTCTGATAAACACATGGTGCCAAAGAATCGGCCTTCAATTAATGGCTTTAAAAATTGACTTTGTTGTGCTTCATTGCCAAATGTGCGTATAAGGTTAGCCACACCATGAGAAAGCATTGGATAAGCCGATGTCGAAACATTGGCTGTGGCAAAAATAAAGCCCAAGGCATGAGTCACCAAATGCGGCAATTGCATACCACCGAGCTCATACTCAAAAGAGGCAGCTGGCAGTCCTGATTCAACATAAGCATCTAGTGCTTTTTTCACTTCAGGAATAATTTCAACACGACCATCTACAAATTGGGGTTCATTTGCATCAACCAAAGCGGCATGCGGCTGAAACAATTCTTCAGCCATGCGCTCGACTAAATCAATTAATGTTTCAAAAATATCTTTTGAATGGTCTTGGTATTTAGGAGAATCACACAGTTTCTCAACGCTTAAAACTTCGTATAATTGAAAGGCCAAATCACGGCGGTTGAAAGAATGGGGCATAGATTATATATTTGATTAAAAGATTATTATAACAAGACAGCATAACAAAGCAATATAAAGGGTTGTTAGCGTTGAAGGTGACTCAGTTAATAACCATGCCAATAGTCACCAATTGCGACAAATTAGAAACTGATGCAAAAAATCGCTGTCAAAAATATGAGTCTCTAAAATTTTAAAACCATATGAATGTTAAAATGAAAATACCAAAAGTATAAAGAATATATAATGAAATTAATCGCTGGCTTTTCAATTAAACTCATTATCTTACTGACGACATTTCAAGTTAGTGCAACATTTGCTACAAATGAATCAGATGATAGTCAAAAATTCAATAAACTAAAAAAATCTTTTATAGATTTAAATTTACCTGCTGTGCAATTACGTTTCCAGACCATGATAAATGCACAAATCAGCAATAACGACATTGCAAACCAGCAACTGGCTTTAACCAAAGTGTTGTCATTGAGTGATAATATTGAAACTGTAGATATCTGCAAAAAGATCGAATACGAAAAAATTAAATTTGATTTAAAACTCCACAATAGCCGGCTTAAATTACTCCAACAATATTCTGATTCAAATACCACTTATACGGGTTCAATCTATAAATTACAAAACGATAAGCAATGGTACCAACTCTTAACATTATGGTGGTTAGGAGAAGACATCAGCCCAGAGGCATTAAAAGCCATTGGCGCAAATGAATTTCATAAAGCCCATAAACTACTGACAAATGTTAAACGCACTCATAAAGATAAAAGTATTGAAAGTCACAAATCAAAAACCATCGAACAAGCTTATTTGAAGACAGAAAATACGGTAATGGATAATTTAGAGAAATTATTTAATCCATTACAAGAATTCAATCCTGTTCGTATTAGAAAGTCGAATCAAGGCCATGATTTTCCTGCTCCGGGCTATTATAATACGGTATCTGAAACATTTTATTACAACCCTCTAGATGAAAAATACAATCTCTCACAAGTCGATTGGTTGTTTATCCATGAAGCCATTCCAGGGCACCATTATCAGAATATAATTTCCGAAAAATATGGGGTGTGCAACGAACAATTAAGCACTCAACCAGAAATGGCTTTTACTGAAGGTTGGGCTGCTTATACAGAAACATTAGGCAAGGAATTAGGGTTATTTCAAGACCCTAATAGCCATTATTTCGCATTAAAATGGCAAGCACTTCGAGCCATGCGGGTTATTATAGATGTCGGGATACATGCCCAAGGTTGGAGCGAAGAAAAAGCGCAATCTTATTGGTTAAAGCATTTCCCAGAAGGCAAAGATGTGATGAATAGAGAAATTAAGCGCATTCAAAATTGGCCCATGCAAGTTAATACCTATGTATTTGGTAAGTATAAAATAGAACAATTAAAACATAAACTGAAACAATTACACGGCCAACAATTCAGTGAGGCTCAGTTCCATGAAAACATTATTTCACTAACTCGACTGCCATTGGTCTCAATCAATCACTATTTACGACTATTTGAACATCAAAACCAAGTCATACAAGACATCAGGAAAAATACATGAAAAAAATAAAATCATCCCTCTTAATACTGGCATTAATTTCATCACAATTCATTTTGGCCTCAGATTTATCAAAACCATTGCAATCAAGACCATTTCTTGGAGTAAGTGGCTCAATCGAACAGCCTAACTCAACTAATGAATATAATGGTGCCTTAATTGATAGGGTCATTCCAGGAGGAACAGGTGATGCATTAACATTAAAACCTAACGATTTAATCACATCAATAAACACAATCAAATTAAGAAGTTTTCAACATTTGATTGATACTTTAAAAAATATTAATGTCAATGATACTTTATTATTAGAAGTCACCCGAGACGATGAAAAAATACAACTAACTGGAAAACTAAAAGCGCGTCCTAAAGAAACAGTCAAATCAAGCAGCTCATACGAAATCTTTTATGACTCTGTGAATATTAATAATAATCGCCTTCGATCCATTGTCTATCGACCCAAACTTGCGAGTACAAACAAGCCGTTTCCTGCCTTATATTTTGTCCAAGGATACACCTGTGATTCGATTGATTATGGACTTATTCCTGAATTAACCAGTCACCAAATACTCAATACTATTGCTGAGGCAGGGTATGTTGTATATAAAATTGAAAAGTTTGGTATTGGTGATAGTATTGGAGACACGCAATGTTCACAAATTGATTTTAGCTCCGAATTGGCTGGTTTTAATGCGGGATTAGATGCCTTAAAATCTTATGATTTTGTTGATAAAAACCAAGTGCATTTATTTGGGCACTCCTTAGGTGGTGTTTATGCTCCTCTTATTGCTCAAAATTCACCTCTAAAAAGCCTCATCTCCTATGGGTCAGTAGTTAAACCATGGTATGACTATTTGCTAGATATTTACGCTAAACAGGCACTCATCTTTGGCACATCAAGTCAACAAGCCAAAGCCAATTCTGAAGTTGTTAAGCCATTATTAAATGACTGGTTAAAATCCAATAAAAAATGGTCAGAGGTTGTTGCATCACCAGAAAATAAAGCCGCATTAGCATCAAACTTAATTCCAATTCGCGAAGATCAAGTCTTTCAACGCCATTATACGTTTTTTAGAGATCTCAATCGATATGACTTTGCCCAAGCATGGAAACAAACATCAAGTCATGTTTTGGCCATACATGGTTCTCTTGACATCCAGGCCATTGATGACAAATGGGCAACTCAGATGACAACACTGCCTCAAAAAAAAGGATTAATAACAAAAAAAATCGTTTTAAACGGCACAGAACATGGATTCATGAAATATGACTCAATGGATGAATACCTTGAAGCACGCAATAACCGCAGTTATAACCCATCTCAACCAGGAACTCATTACGATTCAAGAGTATCCAAAACAATTATAGATTGGCTTAACTCTTTTAAAGAGGATCATTAATTAATGCCCATCAAACTGTGTTGCAAGAAAAATTTATTAGATGCTGTCATATAATTATATGAACTGGTGCGATATGTGGAGTATCAGGAAAAAAACAGTGTCGCCATTATACATGAGGCAAAATACATACAAGGACATGAAGTTATTGAAGGTTTTGATCTATATTTAAAAGTATTGCTACTCAAATGACTTGTCCACTTACGTTGTTAAATTTCAAGATAAAACTCTACAATTTAATCTTGCTTTTATTAATTGCTGTATAATCATAAGTCTTCAATTAATAGTTGGAACAAAATAATGGCTACACAAAAATGTCAATGTTCATGTGGTCACACAAAGTTTGAAGTCATCGGTGAGCCAAAATTTAGGGTCATCTGTCATTGTACTATTTGCCAAAAATTCAATAAATCAGCCTATGCGGATATTTTGGTCTATAAATCCACACAAATAAAAGCACCCAGTGAAGGTGTGGTTAATTTTGAAACGTACAAGCCGCCGCCCAATGTCAAACGAGGTCAATGTTCACAATGCCATCAAGCCGCTATTGAATTATTTGAAATGCCCTTATTTCCTAAGTTGACCATGGTACCTGCTCAAATGTTTGAAAGCAATGTTCAGCTGCCTGATGCCAAAGCGCACCTGTTTTACGAAAAACGCATTGAAGATGCGGATGATGAAGTTCCTAAACGGCAGGGTTTTATGTCCAGTCAGTTGGCTTTTTTTAAAAATTTATGGTTTGGGTAATTAAGAAACCTAAACAAAATTAATTTTGTTATATTATCAACCAAAACTTAAAACAATTTAAACAAAAAACAAATAGAAAAAATGAATAGAAAAAATATTGTAATCACAGGTGCTAGCTCTGGCTTAGGCATGGAAATGGCCAGGCAATTTGCCAAAATGGGCAGGAACTTAGGCATATGCGCACGTCGCGTTGAAAATCTTGAAGCGCTAAAAGGAGAATTGTTAAAAATTAATCCTGATATCCAAGTTGAAGTAGAAGCATTGGATGTGAATGACCATGACCAAGTCTTTTTGGTGTTCAAAAAATTTAAAGCAGCCTTTGGTGACATTGATCGCATGATCTTAAATGCCGGTATGGGTAAAGGTGCCAGTATTGGCACAGGTTACTTTCATGCCAATAAACAAACCGCTGAAACTAATTTTGTGGCATTGCTGGCACAATCTGAGGCCTCATTAGAAATACTGCGTGAACAAAAGCACGGCCATTTAGTGGCCATTTCCTCTATCAGTGGTTTCAGAGGTTATCGACGCGCTCTGACTGTATATGCCGCCACCAAAGCCGCTGTTACTAATCTGTGCGAAGGCATGTACATTGATTTAATGGGCACAGACATCAAGGTCAGCTGTGTACACCCTGGTTTTATTCGCAGCGAAATCAACGAGAAGGTAAAAAAAGTGCCTTTTATCGTGGATACCCAAACAGGTGTGAAAGCCATGGTCAAAGCCATTGAGAAAGAAAAACTCAACAGCCATGTGCCGTTTTGGCCTTGGGCGATATTGCGGTATGTGTTTCCGATTATGCCTAGATCAATGCTCAGAAAGATGTCGTGATAGAAAACCTTAATCATTTTATGAGTATGAAATTATTGAAAAGGGGTGTTGAGCCATTAAAGCCTATTTTTCATTATTTATTTTTAAATAATTTTTGATACCATTTTAGGTTTTTATTACTTTTAGATTTTGCTTGAATACATTTATTTAAATATTCTGCAAATGAGTCGGCAACATGAATTGGCTCTTGATAGTGAGTAACATATATTTGACCAGACTCCGTAACAAATAAATCATAACCTAGATACTCTTCATGAAAACCCAAGTAACAACATTTCATTCCCAATTGATTGCTAACTAGTTTAGTTAATTCATAATCTTCTGTAATTAAAAAATCGGGTTCTTTCTTTGGATCAATATCTTCAGGTTTTTCATAATTATAATAGTTTGCTCTATATAATTGTGATTGCCTGGACTCATCGACATCAAATGTGATTATCTCAATTGGTACAGAAGGTTCTCTTCCTTTAAATTCAATTTGTAATAAACCAAACTCGGAAATTAGCTCAATGGCTTTAGGAAACAATACTTTATCATTTGGTATAATTAATTTATTAAATATATTTCTACCTTGATACCAGCCACAAGTCTTTAAAACACCTTCTGTTAATGTTGAATAATTCATAGGTTGCTTGTATTTGATGTTTTTTTCATAATTTAAATTTTAGTTTATTGCCAATTGAGAATAAAGGAAATTACTCACTTATATACAGACCCCTTTTAAGTTATATGCGTATATGCAATAGGCCTATTCATTCAGAAGGCAAACAATCACCCCAGTCAACGTCCTCCATAGGCAATCTTGAAATCAGGTCATGCTCTTTTTGGTAAATAATGGTGACTGCTCCAGGATAATAAACGGTTGAAGGAAAGTTCAAATAAGATCCTCGAGATCCTATTGCCAAATCATCCTTGCCATCACAATCAAAGTCTCCAACAGCAAGTGAATAGCCAAATTGAAAATTTTCAGTAACAACACCAGGGTTGGACAGAGACGATTGGTCGAATTGTATGTCATTGTTGGTGGCCTGTAATCCGATATTTTCAACACCATAGATGATCGAAACAGCTCCTGCGTTTTGAACATTGCCGACATCCTCAAGGTAGTTGCCTACAATCAAATCATCGACTCCATCACTGTTCATGTCGCCAACTGCCAATACAGACCCAAAACGATCACCGCTTTCAGCGGCTCCGTTGATGCCATTGTTCCCTTGAAACAACAATTGATTTCCATCTGAAGTCAATCCCCCACTGAAGTCAAGTAAAGTTGTTTGATCCGATCCATACATGATTGCGACCGCTCCTGCATTTGAAATGGAGTTGTTACTGACATCTTCTCCAGGCACGCCAATGGCAAGATCATCATAACCATCTTTGTTAAAATCGCCTGAAGCCAGGGCATAGCCAAA
>Ga0316205_10003326_pt1 | contig 15395 bp, 11 predicted proteins | sample 3monthpyrite_MG_FD_204941 | JGI IMG/M metagenome (GOLD analysis project Ga0316205, IMG submission 204941) | Microbial mat bacterial communities from mineral coupon in-situ incubated in ocean water Damariscotta River, Maine, United States -... | ecosystem: Environmental > Aquatic > Marine >... | reverse complement strand
TGGAAGTGAGGTGTAATGAACCTATTACTTCGACAGGGAGTTAACCCATACTTAAAGATATTTCTGATGTAACGTTGTTTTACAGTAGCGAGTTGCCCCACCAATTACCGCGCGAGCGGTTTAGTCCTCTCGTGCGAAGTGATAAGTACCGAAAAATTTGCAATGTCAGCAACTGGTCAAATTTGAAACTACACCATTTGTCAGATTAGACCGGAACTCGTTTATTTCTCTGTCAGATCAGGTTTGATCTACTACAATTAAGCTTGTTAACACCAAGCGATTTTGACGTACTTTAATTACCAAGCGATTCTGTCGTAGTCGCTAATTACCAAGGGAAATTGACGGATCTACTTAATCAGTGATTTTCTAAATATTTCATATTAAATATTTGGGGAACCCAAAGGATGATTATTTTGGATTCCAAAGCTCAACTCACCGTCGACATTATTACTAAAGTTGCAGAAGGCAAAATTAGTATGATAAATGCCGCCAAGTTACTTAATAAATCCCGCAGAACCATTGAACGATACCTTAAAAAAGATCAAAAAATCGGGATTCAATTCGTTGTTCATCAAAACAGTGGGAAATTTCCAGCCAACAAGGTAGCTGATGCTGTTAAACGGACTGTGCAATCGCTCATCAAGGAAAAGTATTTTGATGTGAATCTTACTCACCTAGGGGAGTTATTAGAAGTTAATGAACAGATACTCGTCAAACAAGAAACACTCAGAAGCTGGGCTCATGAGATCCATCATGTTAAACGCGCTAAACGTAGACGGTTACAAGCCAGAAAAAGAAGAGAAACAATGGAATCACCTGGCTTGCTACTGCAAATGGACGGTAGCCCACATCGCTGGTTTGGTGATGAAAAGTCCTGCCTGATAGCGATTATTGATGATGCGACAAGCGAAGTACACGCAGAGTTTTTTAAATCAGAGACCACCCTTGGATGTTTGAAGGTGATGCGTGATTACATTGACAAAAAGGATTTGTTCAAAGCTCTTTACGTGGATAGAGCGGGTATATTTGGTGGGCCTAAACGGTGTAATTTTTCTCAAATGCAACGAACCTGTAATGAGTTAGGCATCGAAAATATATTTACAAATTCGCCACCAGGAAAAGGGAGAATCGAACGTTCATTTGACACCTTCCAGGATAGGCTCATTCCTGAACTCAGGCTCAATAAAGTCAACGATATGGACAGCACTTTTACCAATGCTTTGGCAATTAACCACAATGAATTGACAAGATGCACTCGACAGACCAATCACTGCGAGTTTTAATTTGAACCTAACGACTGCAGCACAGTTACAGTGTTGATAGCTAAGGTGTAAGGGAAATGGATTCTGGTTTAATTGATTGAGAGACAAACTTTTGCATTAACGGCATTAGTTTATTTACCGCAGCATTGGTAGCAACAACAGCACCGTATGGATCATTGGATATGGCAACTTCTTCAATATTTAATGTCTCACTTGCAATAACATTACGTTTACGTAAATCGATTAGTTGCATTCGCATGCTTAATAGTATTTTACTTTTATCATCTTCATACTCGTGAATTAAGGTGAGTAATTCAGTATATAACGCTAAGTCTGTAATGGCAGAGCTTCCACTTCTTACTACCGCACCAAACAGGTTACTGTTTTCCATATTTGAAATAACTAACGGTGTTAATAAATGTGCTGGTGTATCTATCCACACATTTTGGGAATAATATGAAACTTCGAATTTTTTTAAACTGTAAGCTATTCGGGTAGAATTAGAAAGATTATTAGATTGTACTGGATAAATTAACAAACTTGGCCCATTCGGATCGAGCTTTTTTTCTAAACTTTGTGGTAAGTGAAGATCATATCGTTTCAATATTTGCGTAGTAGCCGAATAATTTAAATTACTACAAGCTGTACTCATTATTACTGCACCAAAAAAAACTAATTTTAAAACATTATTTATTAATTGCACGATAGGCTCCTTTATTGCTCACCTGGACCGGCTTTTTCAACTTTACGACCAAATATAAACATATTCGGATTACGTTCAAAATCTTGTAACAAGCGATTTAATGCTTGAGTTGTGCGTTGTAATTCATCAAACAATTGTGCCATTTGTACCAATGTAGCCGCTGCAGAACGACTTACATCCTTTTGAGTTCCCAGCACAGCTTTATCAAAATTTTCAGTCGTTTTACCCAGTGTCACAAGAATTTTTTGTACACTCTGCATACTGACGGATGCATTTTTTATCACATCAGGAAACTCTTTTGTAGCATCTTTTGTATTATCCAAAATGTCTTCTGCGAGTTGAATATGCTTACTTAACTGAGTGATATGAGTATTCATCTGACTGGTCATTTGTTCTAAGTTCTGTAATGTGCGGTTAATTGACTGCTGATTACCTTCACTCAACAATATTTTGACCGATGCTGAAACGCCGCTAATTTCTTCCGCAATGGTGGTAAATTTTACAAACATGTCACTTAATGCCGTATCAAGTCTAACAAATAAGGAAGGTCCGGTGACGATTTCTGGAAGCGGTTGCTCATCAGTCGGATTTAACAAAGGTGCTTTTCGTGAACCGCCGGATAATTCAATATAAGCCAATCCAGTTATTCCCTGGGTAGCGAGTGTGGCTATTGAATCCTGTTTGATAGGAATATCTTCTTCGATATCCATCAATAATTTAACGCGTTCGGTATTTTCTGTGTCCAACGAAATTGAAACAACCTTTCCAACTTCGACACCCCGGTATTTCACTTGAGCGTTAGTATTGAGCCCCGCCACAGATTGAAACATGTACGACACATAAGTGTTATACGATTTTTTTTCGATGCCGACACCCAGCCAAAAAATCCAAGCTATTAACGCACTGCCAAAAATAACAACGAACAAACCAACAAGGGCATAATTCACTTTAGGATTCATTTTTTGGTCCCGGCTGCATGTCCACGCACACCCTGGAAAAAACGTGATATTAGTGGGTGTGGATTTTTAACAATTTCATTCATCGGTGCATAACTCAAAATACGTTTTTCTCCAAGAAAAGCCACACGATCAGTGACACGCCACAAGGTGTCTAAATCATGGGTCACCATGACAACACTTAAACCTAGTGAGTCTCTCAACTGCAGTATTAATTCATCAAAAGCATTCGCGCTAATGGGATCAAGTCCTGCGCTAGGCTCGTCGAGAAACAATAACGCTGGATCAAGCGCTAATGCTCTGGCCAACGCTGCTCGTTTTATCATACCGCCACTCAATTGAGCAGGAAAACGGTGCCCTACCTCTGGCTCTAAACCCACCAATGCCAATTTTAGGTGGCAAACCTCCATGATTAAATCATCATCTAAACTTGTATGCTCTTTTAAGGGGACAGCGATATTTTCTGCAACGGTCAATGAACTAAATAATGCACCATTTTGAAATAAAACGCCAAAATGACGTTTGAGTGAATTACTCTCCTCATAGCTTAATTGATGAATATTTTTTGCAAACAAATAAATAGAGCCTGCTGTTGGCTCTCGTAGCATAATCAATTCATGCAATAAGGTTGTTTTGCCTGTACCGCTGCCACCAACAATAGCGATAATTTCTTCTTTGCGTACGTTAAAACTAATATTTTCATGAACACAGAATTCGTCAAAACAAGTAGACAAATTTTTAACATCAATGATTATTTCCTGACTTGGCATGAAATTAGATACCCAACATACTAAAGACAATAGAAAAAACAGCATCTGCCAGTATGAGAATAAAAATTATCTGTACGACACTTATTGTCGTTTGCCGTCCCACACTTTCACCACTACCCTGCACTTGAAAACCTTGAAAACAACCAACAACCGCAATAATCATTGCAAAAACAGGCGCCTTACCCACACCTAAAAAAAAGGAAGTTAATGAGACAGCTTCTGGCAAACGATGTAAAAAACTATAAAAGCTCACATCGAGCATACTCGCGGCCATGACCATGCCACCAAACACCCCCATTATGTCGGCAAAGACAATCAATAAGGGTAAGGTAATCATTAAAGCAATAATGCGCGGTATAACTAAAATATCCATTGGTGCCATACCAATGGTGCGCATTGCATTAATTTCTTCAGTCACTTTCATGGTGCCTATTTGCGCGGTGAATGCTGAACCAGTTCGGCCAGCAATGATAACGGCGGTCATCATGGGTGCTAATTCCCTCAACATGGTGAGCGAGACTAATTCAACCACAAATATATTTGCGCCATAATCTTTTAACTGTGAACCACCTTGATATCCGATAACAATACCTAATAGAAAGGAGAGTAAGCCAACAATTGGAATAGCATAAACACCCGTATCCTCCATATGGCCCAAAATTAATTTCAATCGAAATTTTTTTGGCTGCAAAATGCTGGCGTAAAAATAAACAGCTAATTCACCTAAAAAACTGAGCAGCAAATGAGCTTGCTCAAAATGCCCCCAGGTTTTTTGACCAATGTTTTCCAGGAAACTGATTTTACGTGGCGCTTTACGAGCCGGTTGATTTTCAAGTCGCTTGGAAATTAGATCGTAAAGCTCTTGATATTCTTCTTTAAAGTGTATTATCGAAACAGTTTTTTGTTTTTTGTGGTTCTTATGATTTTTCTTTAGCTTTCGAATTAACCCTAATAAAATTAATGCGCCGCTGGTATCAAACGCGGTAAGCCCACTCGCATCGATACAAATTTGGCTTTTTTTGATTAAAGGAAAGCGTTCTAGTTGATGATCAATTCGCGCCAAATTGTGCGTTGTCCAGTTATCCTGGAGACGAACACATTCAGAAGTTGCATCAAATACTAGAAAGTCAATTTTTTCTGACATTTTATTAGAAGTTTACTAAGAGTTATCAAGATTAGTAGGGATAAATAGAAAACAATTCATTATATATTTGAACATTTTATATTTATCGAATTAACTTTAATCCATTTATTATTTGTTCAGTCTACTTCTTCCTTAAATTTAATATTTCTGTCGTACGTTCTCGTGTTTTCATACACAATGAGGCATCATCCAGTATAGACTGCCCAAAGGATGGGATCATTTCTTGTATCGCTTTTTGCCATTCGGCGGTTTTCATTTCATTGGGAAACATATGTTCTATTACCTCAAGCATTACAGATACGGATGTGGACGCACCAGGAGAAGCACCCAGTAACGCTGAAATTGACTTATCTGCCGAGCACACAATTTCAGTACCGAATTTTAAAACGCCGCCCTCATCTTTATCTTTTTGAATAATTTGTACTCTTTGACCTGCAACTGTTAGTTCCCAGTCGTCTATCTGCGCATTTGGGTAGTAGGCAAGTAATTCTTCAAATCTATCTTCACGTGTTTGGGCATTTTGTTTAATGAGGTATTTGGTAAGATCTATATTTTTTACACCTGCAACAAGAATTGGCCAAACATTGTGTACTTCAATAGATAATGGTAAATCCAGATAAGATCCATTTTTTAGGAATTTTGTTGTAAATCCTGCGTAAGGGCCAAAAAAGAGCGAACGTTCTCCATTTATTATTCTAGTATCAAGGTGTGGCACAGACATTGGTGGCGAACCAACAGCTGCTTTTCCATAAACTTTAGCTTCATGTTGGTTAACAACCTCATCATTCGTGCATCGAAGAAACTCACCACTTATTGGAAATCCCCCGTAGCCCAAAGATTCTTCTATACCCGATTTTTCCAGCAATGGCAATGAACCTCCGCCGGCACCGATGAAAACATAATCTGCTAAAATTTCTTTATTTTCTTCAGTGGAAAGATTTTCGATTTCAAGTTTCCAATGGCCATCTTTTACTTGGGATAAGTCCTTTATTTCGTGACCAAGAAAAACTTCAACATCTTCATGGCTCTCAAGATGACCAATCATACTCTGAGCTATTAAACCAAAATTTACATCAGTACCGATATCCATTTTCGTTGCAGCAAATAATTCACTATCGACTCTGCCATCCATCATTAGCGGTACCCAATCTGAGATTTGAGTTTGGTCACAGGTAAACTGCATATCCTGAAATATTGCTTCTTTTTGCATGGATGAGTAACGCTTTTCAAGAAAATTGACATTGTCTTTTCCCCATACAAAACTCATATGTGGTATGTCATTGATGAAGGGTATTTCATTAGAAATAAAATGATGTTCTGTCAAGTAAGCCCAAAGTTCCTTGGATATTTCAAAACTGCTGGCTATTTCAAGGGCTTTACTTATATCAACTTCACCATTTTCTAATGGTGTATAATTGAGCTCACAAAATGCAGAATGGCCAGTCCCCGCATTATTCCAAACATCAGAGCTTTCAGCGGCTATTTTATCTAAACGTTCATATATGGAGATATTTACGTCAGGCATCAATTTTCTTAATAATATGCCTAAAGTCGCACTCATGATACCAGCGCCAATTAGGACAATATGAGTGGGTTCTTTATTCATAAACCTCAAAAAAATTATTTTTCCAAAATAATATGCAATGGCCCAATGTATTAAATATCATCCTATGTGTAAATACCAAATCATTAACAAGATATTAAATCTTGATCTTTACATTTCGGTTTACAAAGTAGCTAATAAAGTAACAACCATATCCATTTCATTAGGTGGTTCTAAACCAACACCAAACACAATGAATCACGCCAATTCATAGCCACCACTGTAGCGGGTATACTATAACCGATCAATGAGAGCATTAAATAAATATCTATGATGGATTGTTTATAAAACAGCCTAAGACATCGGTCGAGCAATTTATATTCAATCTATTATTTCAGATTTGAATTTACAAATTAAAATGAATTTTGTTCAATCGTATCTAATGACCAGCAGAGTCTAATGTGAGTCTTCAATGAGTTAAGTCAATGCTTATTAGAATCCGTATGTAAATTAATTTTAAACTCGCTATTAATCCTTAACCGATCAATATTTGTGACAAATATTCTATCTAGATGAACATATCTTGCAAAACTATTCGTTTACAAGACACCAGAATTACCTATCATTACTTTCTCATAAAACGCCATTAATTTAAGATTCTTGTTTTTCTATATAGGCAATTCTTTGTACAACTCGTTTGCCTTGCCTATAATTCGATTTTATTGATTACTTTCTAATCATAAAATAAAATGACTGCCACTTTTATCTACCCACAAACCACCCTGCTGAGCTTCTTTATCCACATGTTGCTTCACTTCAACTTCGGTTCCATGAAAGCGAGCAAACTCTTTATTTTACTCAATGCATCTCTTTTTTACGGTTTTACCTGACAAAAACTACGTTAATGCGTTTTCGCTTAATATCGCTTCACCGGCAGGACGAAATCATCGCTAGCTAATTGGACATCATTAAGAATAATGCCAACACAGTTAATTCGCCTGGTAATCCTCCCTAAAATTAACAGATTTAATTTACCAGCGATTAGGAAACTTGTAATGCTGTGAATGAAATTATATAAGCGTTATTTGGGAATTGTTTGTTATAATTCCTACACGCAGTTTTGTTGCATGTTAGACTAAATCACTAGTTTATTGGAAAATTGAAAACATACTATCGACTTTCAAAGTTTGATTGCTCATTACTTAATTTATCTAAAGAGTGTGAACCGTATTCTTGATGTGCTCGCACAACAATTAAAATTAGTGGTGATCTAGCCATTGCCAAATTAATGGACACCTGGGTTAGCAGTGATGTGAGTCAAAAGGCAGAGATGATACGTGATTTTATTCGAAAAGAAATTAGAGAGGACATTCTACAATAGATCCTGAGCAAACAGAAGAACGCAAATGCATATAATCTAGTTACATCATAGACAAATATCCCGCCAATTTTCAGTGCTAAAATTTAACTAAATTTCGTCGAGTTAATTTAAAAAACTACCAAGGTTTTTCATCATATCCCGTTGACTCTGTATTTTAGAACACTAATAGGATAAGAACATTATGGAAATTAAAATAAATGATTAAACAACTTCTGACAATTGGATTTCTCATATTCTCAATTGGATCAGCCAACGCGAAAAACCTACTCGCGATTAAATTTGAACTCATCCAAGATAAAAAAATACTTGAACGAGGCAACACTTTTGTGGCACAAAAAAAGAGCACTTGGAAAAAAGGTCACACACAAAGATATATTAAACTGAACTGCCATCAACTTCCTTCAGGAATAATTGAAAAAAAGATTACCTCGGAAGATCATTTTACAGGATTGCGTGTAAGCCATCAAATCGTCGAAGAATATGTTGAATTAAAGGTGGATCGCAATATCGTAAATTCACGCTTAAAAGAGATACGTGCATTAAATAAAAACGACTGCAAAAATTTGGCTCCGATAATGACTAAAACCTCAAAAACCTATCTTTTTCCTGCCAAACCCGGTATAGATGAAACTCGATTGTTTAATAACAACCTGAAATTCAGAATTATGATACGTTCAATTCGTGGCGCTCGCTAATCAAAAACCTTGATTTAATCACAATAGAAAACCATCATGCGCACAACCGAAAACCAAAGAATCATTTTTCTTTTCTCTAAAAATCAATAATCACTACTGACTTCACTGTTGAATTATTTATGTGGAAAATTGAAAAAATGCTATAGGCCTGAATTTACTTCATTCCCAACTAACAGTTAATCTTAAAGTAATTACAGACTAATTCACTCTGAAATACACTGCGCTCTTATCACAAAATGAATACTTATAAATTGTTAAAAATTATGAAAACAACGAAAATAACATTTTAGTGCTATAACACAAACGTAATTATTACAGGTTTTATCTTCATAAATAAAGTATAATTAAATCTAGAAAACTTTCCTTTTCTAGAAGGCGAGGCAGGAGTGCTACGGATTGACATGAGCATTGAATAGCTTAGTTCAATGGTCAGAAATATTAAATTCGCAAAACAGTTTGATAAACATGTTTTGATCGAAATAACTAAATCGAGAAATTTTATTCAATTCAAATATTGATCCTGTGATGTATTGTAAAATTAACCTTATGCTAACAAATAAACTATCAAATCAATTTTTTCGATGTGACATTAAGCGGCCCTATTGATTTTAGTGGAATTATAAATTTGTCGATGCACAAGAGGATTATCTGAGGTAAAAACCATGTCGATGTACGCGCATGGAGTAGTATTTAAAAAGAAAAAAATCTTATTTTATCATGAGATTATTACTCCCCTATTCTCTGCTTTATTATCCACCGCAAGCTTTGCATCACCTCCGGTTCCCTATGGTGCGTGGAATAATCAAGGGGGAAATATACGTGCTAACTGTCCTGCTGGATATACTTGCGTAGACAATGTTAGCAGTAATAATATGTTGCAAAGAATCATTACCCGAAACGCTACAGGTGATGCTTATGTTCAAGTAATTGTCGATGATAATTCAGGTAATAGTGAGTGGAACAACGAAACATTTGTTAATGCAACGAATCTTGAAGGATTACCAATTCCCATGGTTGATCCCGATGATCCGACCATGACACCGGGTATCGTACCGGTGCTTGATCCTAACAATGTAGACGATATCACCGTCAACGATATGAATACACGTAATAGCGGTGTTGCTACACAAATGAATATCAGTCAGCGGGGAGTAAATTCAACAAGCTTTGATTATGCTTATTACGTTAATTCCGGATGGGCAATGGATCCAAATCAGCCATCTCTAAACTTGGATTTTCACGTGGTTGATACATCGCCGCAAAACGTCACAAATGACTATCAATTTTCCCTCCAACAAAAAACTGATGCCCAAGGTCGTGTCACGGGCCAAATCTATGGCATCGATGCGTTAACAACAAATTCCGGGGTGATGTCTACAGGCAACGGTGGTGGGCGCGATGATCATATGTTTGTGTTAAGGAGAGCAAAAGGAAATTATATTTCAGCAGGAAGTGCCAATCTTCCTCCTCCCAATAACGGCGGCATGGGTGGTATGGGCATGGGAGGTGGTACTCTTGTCAATCCCGCTAATGGAGCGGGTGCGCCACCAGATGGTATCTTACCCAATCCTCAATCCGGCGCATTTCCGCAGCCGCCTGGCGGAGAGACTGGGAATCCTATGGGAATGGGGAATAATAGTTCTGCTCCGGGCGGTTCCGTTGCCTGGAATACGGGTAATGAAGTTCAAGTGATCTGGATTGGTCAAGTTTGTCCAGGATGTGGAATTGCAGGCATGGGAATGGGTGGCATGGGTGCAGCGCGAGGCATCTATTCTTTCCAGCAGTACGAAAATATAACAAACGGATCAGCAGCCGCAACACAATCAATCGTTAGTTCCTCACCTATTATCTGGAGCAACCCTCCCTTTGGTCCTGCACCCCCTGGACTATAATCATTAACCACTGATATTTTTTGCAAATCATTTAATTCAATGGAATAAAATTTAATTTTATGCCAAGTAAAAACTACAACCATTTTATTTTTCTAAAGACTATCATCAACAATATAATCATAAAACTCATCACTCCCGGTAAAATAAAACAACCAAACTGTGAGTGAAACTCAGGCATATTATCAAAATTCATACCCGATATTCCGGCAAGAAAGCTAAGTAGAACAAATATCGACATTATGATCTGATTTAATCCATGTGAAGCCACAAAAATGTAACTATCAATGAGATCTAAGGCAGCTTCATAATATAGAAATGACAAGTCTTGTTTGCGTTACTGTTGTTCACTGACATCAATGACTTCCTGACTACGGCCGCCAATAGTAAAACGAGGAATCACTGCAGCAATTTCCGGTGTATTAATGCCCGTAATATTTATTCGAATGAACATAGATCTCGCCCTCTGGCGCAGTCGTTTTAACAACAGATTTCGCGATTGTTGGATTTCTGAGCTTTCTTGGCTAAACCACTATTTTTCTTTTATAATCATACCTTTCATTTAGTTTTCATCATGAAATAACAAGTTTAATAATATCTACAGGATTTGAAACATCACTATTAAGTGCTCTAACTATTAAAAAACATCAATTCCTTCAATAATTCTCTTATTCAATTTACAAAAGACTTATAATAAATTTAGTTTTTGTTAATTGCGGAATAAAAAGAAATGAGCAAGCAATCACCAAATTCATCTTCACATTGGCACTCTCGTGATATCGAGATTGTGTTTCAGCAACTGTCTTCATCTATCGATGGACTTACACATGCAGAAGTCACAAAACGACTCGAAGAATTTGGCGCCAATCGTTTAAAACCTGCCAAAAAGAAAGGCCCTTTAACACGCTTTCTTGAACAGTTTCATAATGTCCTGATTTATGTACTTCTCGCCGCTGGTGTTATTACCGCACTATTGGGCCATTGGGTGGATAGTGCTGTTATTGTTGGTGTAACAATCATCAACGCGATTATTGGATTCATTCAGGAGGGTAAAGCAGAAAAAGCCTTGGATGCAATTCACAATATGCTTTCACAACAAGCACTCGTTAAGCGAGATGGAAAATTTATTAATCTAGCCGCTGAGCAATTAGTTCCTGGCGATGTGGTTTTTCTGCAATCTGGCGACAAAGTTCCTGCTGATTTGCGAATGTTCAAAACGCGCGAACTACGCATTGAAGAAGCTATGTTAACGGGCGAGTCCGTGCCTGTCGAAAAAAACACAGATCTCGTTGCTGAACAAGCCACCATTGGCGACAGAAAATGCCTCGCCTACTCTGGCACATTAGTCACATATGGCCAAGGGCAAGGTATCGTAATTGCCACTGGTGATAACACAGAAATTGGCCGCATCAGTGGCATGTTACAAAACGTAAAAGTACTTACTACACCATTGTTACGACAAATGGACACTTTTGCTAAATGGCTTACAATCGCAATCGGCATTATTGCAGGACTTACATTTACCTACGGTGTATTACTAAAAGGTTACACCGCCAGCGAGATGTTCCTTGCTGCGGTAGGTTTGGCAGTAGCTGGCATCCCCGAGGGATTGCCTGCCATTATGACAATTACCTTAGCGATTGGCGTTCAACGCATGGCTAAAAAGCACGCCATTATTCGCCGTTTACCCGCCGTAGAAACCTTAGGCTCAGTCACCGTAATTTGCTCAGATAAAACCGGCACACTTACTCGCAATGAAATGACAGTACAAACTCTGGCAACGGGTGACGGTACCTTCGAAGTATCCGGTGCAGGTTATGCTCCTCATGGCAGCTTCCGATTTAATAACGTTGACATCACAACTGAGGAATTTCCATTATTAAAAGAAGTCGCCCAAGCCGCTTTATTGTGCAACGATGCAAGCTTATCAGAAGTTGACAATCAATGGCTGATGCAGGGGGATCCCACTGAAGGTGCATTAGTAACATTCGCCTTTAAAGCAGGTCTGAATCACAATTATTATCAATCTCAGTTTCCGCGTACTGATGCTATACCTTTTGAATCGGAACACCGTTTCATGGCGACCTTACACCATGATCACGCTGGACATGGCTTTATCTATTTAAAAGGTGCTCCTGAACGTATTATTGAAATGTGCCATCATCAACGCATACGTGGCGATGATGTACCCCTGGATAAAGCGTATTGGGAAAATTGCATGGCAACGATGGCAGGAAGAGGACAACGACTTTTAGCCATTGCCTTTAAGCCTGTCACTTGCGAATTACAAACGCTAAATTTCAGTGATGTTGAATTTGGTCTAACGATTTTAGGTATCGTCGGAATCATAGACCCTCCTCGCGAAGAGGCAACACAAGCAGTTCACGCCTGCCAATCAGCAGGAATACAAGTAAAAATGATTACTGGCGATCATGCTATCACCGCAAGTGCGATAGGTGCACAAATGGGTATAGGAGATGGTACAACCGCTGTTAAAGGTTCGGACTTAGATACCTTTAGTGAAGCTGAGTTACGACAAGCTGTTCGTCAAGCAGATATATTTGCACGAGTTTCTCCAGAGCAAAAATTACAAATAGTCACTGCGTTACAAGTGAGTGAAGAAGTGGTTTGTATGACGGGCGATGGCGTTAACGACGCGCCCGCATTAAAACGTGCAGATGTCGGGGTTGCAATGGGTCTCAAAGGTACTGAAGTTGCGAAAGAATCTGCAGAAATGGTGCTGACTAACGATAACTTTGCATCCATTGCACACGCAGTAGAAGAAGGACGAACTGTTTATGACAATCTAAAAAAATCTATTCTATTTATACTTCCCACAAATGGAGGTGAGGCGCTTACCCTTATTGCAGCCATTGTCATGGGCCGCGTGCTTCCAATTACTCCTGCTCAAATTTTGTGGGTTAATATGATTACTGCAATCACATTGGCGCTCACCCTAGCATTTGAACCCGCAGAACGTAATGTCATGATGCGAAAACCACGTAATCCAAAAGAACCAATTCTATCTGGTTTTCTAATTTGGCGTATTGTTTTTGTCTCACTAATTATCGTTATTGGTACATTTGGATTATTTTTATGGGAACGTGATCATGGCGCCTCCATTGAGCTTGCTCGAACAATCGCGGTTAATACATTAGTCATGTTTGAAATATTTTATTTATTTAATGTTCGACACTTGCTCGCTCCATCTTTAACATTTAGGGGGCTTACAGAAAATCGCTATGTATTATATGCTATTAGTCTATTAATTATTTTTCAATTAGCCTTTACTTACCTGGGACCCATGCAAACTATGTTTGGTACAAGCGCAATGAATATTGATGCATGGCTCCGAGTTATTGTGATTGCGTCTTCGGTTTTATTTCTTGTAGAAATCGAAAAATTGCTATTCCGAAAAGTATTGAAATCAAGGCAACACGTAGCTTAAAAAAACAGAACAAATGAAAGTAGTTAGTTTAGGTTTAACACCAAGAAAATAGCTTATTTTGCTTTTATGGACGTTGTATCATGGGAGTCGACGCTTAAACTAACAAATAACTGATGTCGAATCACACAATCCATCTATCTACAGCAAAATGATCTAGATTTAAAAGGACTAGGAAATGCAAATATATTTTTTTCTGCTACGTACCCTGTTTGCATCGAAAAATATTTTTATTCCTTTAAAAGAAAACCTTGGTGTATTGCGTTCATTGGATAAAAGTATGGTTTTTCAGCCGACGTTTGCGTCGTTGAGGAATAAATAGAGATATAGCCAATGTTTGTACTCGTGATAAATTCAGGCAGTTCTTCCATTAAATTTCATGTTTTTGAATTAGAAACTGAAACACTGTGCTCAACGTGCACAGTGGAGCGCATTGGCCAAACAAATAGCTTTTTTAATTGTCACAATTTCCTGCCAGGTAATACTCAGAAAGATTACTTAGATAACCTCTCCATTATTGATCATAAAGCTGGCTTGGAATTTATTTTTAATTACTTGAAAAGTAATAATCTTGATAAATGGTTGATTGCATTACACGCCATCGGTCATCGTGTGGTACACGGAGGTGCAACTTTTGATAAATCGAGAATCATTGACGATAACGTTATCATTGAAATTGAAAAATTAGTGCCGCTTGCACCTTTGCATAATTCCGCAAATTTGACCTGTATTAAATTCATGCATCAGTTATGCCCCAATACGCTTCAAGTTGCTGCATTCGATACTGCTTTTTTTCAAGCGTTGCCAGCTCATGCAAACCGTTACGCAATACCGGAAGATTTATACACAAAACATCACGTACGACGTTATGGTTTCCACGGTACTTCACATAACTTCATCACTAAACAAACCGCACAATATTTGCAACGACCTTTGACAGAATTAAAACTAATTTCCCTACATTTAGGAAATGGTGCTAGTGTAGCTGCTATACACAATGGTATTTGTATTGATACTTCAATGGGCTTTACGCCATTAGAAGGACTTATGATGGGAACACGTTCTGGTGATATTGACCCCTCAATTCCTTTTTATCTAGCTAAAACACTGAAGATGAATTTGGATGAAATTGAGACTTTGCTAAATAAAGAAAGTGGTTTTAAGGGTCTGTGTGGTGTTAGTGACATGCGAGAAGTGCATAAGCTTGCAGAGAGTGGTAATAATCAAGCTCAACTTGCCATTGATATGTATTGTTATCGAATATGCAAATACATTGGTGCTTACTATATCGCCCTGGGAGGCCTGGATGCGCTGACCTTTACCGCTGGTGTTGGAGAGAATGATTCAGAAATTCGCCAATTAATTTGCAATAATTTGTCCGTAATCGGCATAACTATCGACAAGCAAAGAAACAATAACGATATTTGCGTGTCATATCATATTAATAAGGAAAATAGCAAAATATCCGTACTAGTAATTCCTGCTGATGAGGAATTGGAAATTTTTCGTCAAGTTTTATCAGTTACTAGGGAAACTGGCGTTTAAGCATCACATTCTTTAAGCAGAAATTAAACGTTCTGAAATTGGGTTTCAATAGACATTGAATA
>Ga0316205_10003324_pt1 | contig 15399 bp, 16 predicted proteins | sample 3monthpyrite_MG_FD_204941 | JGI IMG/M metagenome (GOLD analysis project Ga0316205, IMG submission 204941) | Microbial mat bacterial communities from mineral coupon in-situ incubated in ocean water Damariscotta River, Maine, United States -... | ecosystem: Environmental > Aquatic > Marine >... | reverse complement strand
GACAGCCTGCCGGGCTTCGACGTCTGAACGCTGTGCCCTCGGCGGTCCTCGGGATGAGCGTGGTTGGGGAAAGACGAATCACAGGCGCCTTTCCCCGGGTTGTCTCAGGCGGCGAGGGCGGCACGGGTCCTGCCGATCATCAGCGCGGCGCGGGCGGCTTCGCGGCCTTTTTCCACGAAATGCGCCTTGTAGATTGCGTCGTGATGCGGTGTTTCCTGATACTGGTGCGGGGTCAGTGACACCGAAAGCACGGGCACACCCGTGTCCATCGCGGCGCGCATCAGGCCATCCACCACGGCCCGGGCGACAAAGTCATGGCGGTAGATGCCCCCATCCACCACGAAGGCCGCCGCGGCCACCGCCGCATAGCGCCCGGTCTGTGCCAGGTCGCGCGCCAGAAGCGGCATCTCGAAGGCACCCGGCACGTCGAAAACGTCGATCTGGCTGTCGGGGATGAGTTCGGCAAAACCGGTGAGCGCCCGGTCGACGATCCCGATGTGCCAGTTGGCCTTGATGAAGGCGTAGCGGGGAAGTGTCATCTTGGTCTCCTTTCATTCTGACACGTCCCAAGGCATCAAACGAAAGGAGGGCGGGCACGCGGCCTGCATCCTTGTCGCTCTCTTTCATCCGGACTGTGACCGTCGGCTCTGGAGTTGCACCAGATCTGCTGGACACCCCGAAGTTTCGGGGCCGCTCGCGGGCTTCGGGGCGCGCCCCGTTACCGCCGGTGGGGAATTTCGCCCCGCCCTGAGAGTGGGCGCAGGATGGCGCAGGGCAGCGGCAGGGGCAAGCGCGATTTCTGTGACGGAAAACGGCCTGAAATCTTTGGAAGATTTCAGGCTGGCCCTAGCTCAGCAAGGCGACCGCAGGCCGGATCATGCCGGTAACGAGGCCGCGGTGATTGCGTTGCGGGGCATTCATTACCTTGCGCGTGGCGGGATGGCCGGCTTCGAGCACGCCGAGCCGCACCAGAAGCGCCGCGATCGCGCATTCCGAGGCGCGTGTGGCCCCGTCGGTTATCTTGAGCGCAATACCGATCTGTTTGCCGGGAATGATTGCGATGTAGAACCCCTCGGCCCCCGTCTTGAGCGCCACCGGCTCGGTGCAGGCGCGCATGAGTTCCGTGCAGGCGCGGGCCTCGCCGGCCACAAGGTCGGGATGCGCCATCATCGCCTCGCGCAGCCTGACCATCGCGGTCTGCCGGGCATCGGCACCATCGGTGGCATTGGCGAAGGCGGCCATGGCCCGGGCCATGCCGTGCAGCGTGCCGACGTGGTTGGGGGCAGAGCAGCCGTCGATGCCGTAGCCGGGTGAGGTTGCCCCGGTTACCTCGTTGAAAGCGGCAAGACAGGCCTGCTGCACCGGGTGGTCGACCTCGACATATTCGGGTCCGGCGCCAAGGTGCTGCGCGAGGGTCAGGAAACCGGCATGTTTTCCCGAACAGTTGTTGTGGACCTGGCAGGGCGTTCCATTCGCGCGCAGCATCGCTTCGCGTTCGGCCTTGCCGTCGGGCAGGTGTACGCCGCAGCGGAAATCGTCGTCGGTCAGACCCAGATCGGTCATCCAGGCGGTGACGCGCGACGTGTGCGTCTCGGCTCCGCTATGGGAAGCGCAGGCCAGTGCAAGTTGCTCGGGCCTCAGCCCGTGCGCCGCGGCAGCCCCGCTTTCCACAAGCGGCAGGGCCTGGATCATCTTGGCGGAACTGCGTGGCAGAACCGGTGTTTCCGGGTCGCCCCAGGCCTCGTGAATGACCCCGCCGGGACCACAGATCACCGCGTGACCGATGTGCACGCTTTCGGCCAAGGGACCGCGCCAGATTTCCACCAAGGGCACAGCATTTTTCATCTTCGTTCTCCCGGCAGAGCGGATGTGCGACTTTCCGCCAATTCAATCTTTCGTTTCTGGTCAGTTTCAGGCTATTGTTGCAATGTCGAGCAGGACTTGGCCGTGTATCACGGAAAACACCCTGAAAAGGGGGCTGATACGTGTATAGCGGCTTGCGACATTGAGGCAAACGGACAGCTTGGAGGCTGGACATTCATGGTATCAATAATCAAGCGCGGTGCGTGTGTGGCGGCCCTGGGCGCAGTTTTCGCTGTTACGGGCCTTTCGGCTCAGGCGCAGCAGGAAAGTACCAACCAGGTGGCAGCCAAGACCGCGTGGAGCGTATTTGAAGACGCCAACCCCAAGGAATGCTGGGCCGTGTCAGCGCCCACGGAAACAGTGAATACGCGCGGTGGTCAGGTGGTTGCGGTGCGACGCGGGTCCATCCTTTTGATGACGTTTTTCCGCCCCGATGCCGGGGTCAAAGGCCAGGTCGCCTTTACCGGCGGTTATCCCTTTGCGGGCGGTTCGACCGTGTCGATGAAGGTGGGATCGGACAGTTTCGAGCTCATTGCCGAAGGCGAATGGGCCTGGCCTGCAAACACGCAGGACGATGCCAAGATCATCGCGGCCATGAAGCGTGGTGCGAATGCGGTGCTGACCGCCCGGTCCAGTCGTGGAACTCAAACGAAGGACACCTTCTCGTTGTCGGGCTATACCGCCGCGATTGGCGAAGCCGAGCAGCGCTGCAAGTAAGCCCACCCTTGCCAAATTGAACGCGCTGGCGCGCGCGCAGGATGTCTCGTCCCTGGCCCTCCGGGCATGTCCTCGAAGAGCATGGCGAGGCGACGCCCACGTGGCGACCGGCGCGTGTCTTGCAGGCGTTCAAATTTGGGTATTTGGAACCAGAAAGAAGCTGTTTGTGTTTCTTCTGGCCTGAAATATCCCGGGGAGTTCGAGGGGCTGGCCCCTCGAGTAAAAAACGTGCGTGGCGCAGCCATTCCTTTGGATCGGAATGGTCCGGGTTTTCTTTGACCGAAAGCTGGTATAGACGGGCGGATCACGTTGTTGCTTTGAGGCTGCCATGTCGTCTGACGCGCCCATCACCCAGGATGTCCTGACCATTCCGCGCAAGCTGCCGGAGGGGTTGGTGAATCTTGTGGGGTTGACGCGGGAGGCGCTGCGCGAGGTGTTGATCGCGCATGGCACGCCGGAAAAGCAGGCGAAGATGCGGGTCGCACAGATATGGCAATGGATCTACCAGTGGGGCGCGCGGGATTTTTCGGCAATGACCAATCTGGCCAAGGCCTATCGGACTGAGCTGGCCGAAAACTTCGTGATCGCGCTGCCCGAACTGGTCAGTCGCCAGGTCAGCGCGGATGGCACACGCAAGTACCTTGTGCGCATCGCGGGCGGGCATGAGGTCGAGGTTGTCTATATCCCCGAAGCCGATCGCGGCACGCTCTGCATCAGTTCCCAGGTGGGCTGTACGCTGACCTGTTCTTTCTGCCACACCGGCACGCAGAAGCTGGTGCGCAATCTTACGGCGGGCGAGATCATAGGGCAGGTCATGCTGGCGCGTGACGATCTGGGCGAATGGCCGGAGCCGGGCGCGCGAAAGGACGAGACGCGGCTTTTGTCGAATATCGTGCTGATGGGCATGGGCGAGCCGCTTTATAATTTCGAGAGCGTGCGGGACGCGATGAAGATCGCCATGGACCCCGAAGGGATCAGCCTGAGCCGCCGCCGGATCACGCTCAGTACAAGCGGCGTGGTGCCGGAGATTGCACGGACTGCCGAGGAAATCGGCTGCCTTCTGGCCGTCAGTTTCCACGCGACCACGGACGAGGTGCGCAACAAGCTGGTGCCGATCAACAAACGCTGGAACATTGAAGAGCTTTTGGGCGCGCTGCGCGAGTATCCGCGGCTCAGCAATTCCGAACGGATCACCTTTGAATACGTGATGCTCAAGGGTGTGAATGACAGCGACGCGGACGCCCGTCGCCTGGTGCAGCTGATCAAGGGCATTCCGGCCAAGATCAACCTGATCCCGTTCAACGAATGGCCCGGCGCGCCCTATGAGCGCAGTGATTGGTCGCGGATCGAGGCGTTCGCCGACATTATCTACAAAGCCGGGTATGCCAGCCCGATCCGCACCCCGCGCGGCGAGGACATCATGGCCGCCTGTGGTCAGCTCAAATCCGCGACCGAGCGCGCCCGCAAGAGCCGCGCCCAGATCGAGGCTGAAACCCGCGGCGACTGAGCCGCCCGAAGTTATCTTTGAGTCTCCCCATTCCTGCCACCTTCGCGTGGAACGCTGCGCTCACCGGATTTTAAGATTTCGGTGTGTAGCTTGAAAGCGCAAAGGAGGGTAAGGCAATGGTCTATGTACACAAGGATCCAACCGTCGAGGCGGGCGTCATGGCGCTGGTGCTGCGCGAGAAGCGCAGGGCCCGCAGCCGCAGGGACTGGGAAAAGGCCCTGCAAAGTTTTGGTTACGGCTTGGCCCGGACGAAGCATGGTACCTTCGTGACCACCCTGCCGCATGGCGTCGAAGTGTGTCGCCTGCCGGGCGGGGCCGCGATCTGAACCTCTGGCCGCGCCTTCGCAATGGCGTCGTCACCGGGTCACTCGGTCTCCGGTTTGAAGCCAGGCGCGACCGCGTCTGAGAACGCCATGGACGCGTGACTTCTGTGCCCAACAGATCATTCTCTCGCGGCCCGGCACTGGGCTTTTCCGTGTCTTTCGGAATTTACTTTGGCGCGAGGGGTGTGGTGAGGATTTCCCCAAGTGTCTTGCACGGATTTTTGCGGCCCGAGGGCATGTCAAAGCGTTGTGTCGAGGTCCTGTATTGCGGCTTTTGGCGAAACGCGCGGAAACGATCATATGCCGCGCTACGTTCACACCCTCCAAGCCGCCGATCGGCTTTGGACACGAACAACCTGCAGACGTTACACGGCCAGTTTTCAATTCATGGCTGTCCTAGCCCGCCGCCCGCGCCAGCGCCTGTTCCAGATCGTCGATCAGGTCGTCGACATCCTCGATCCCGATCGACAGGCGCAGGAGCGCGGGATGCACCTTGAACCCCTCGCCCGAGACCGTCTTGCGGTGTTCGATCAGGCTCTCGACCCCACCAAGCGAGGTGGCGGGATAGAAGATCTCGCAAAACCGCGCCACGTCAATTGCCACGTGTTCGCCTCCCCTGACGATGATCGACAGCATCCCGCCAAAGAGGCCTCCCGTCTGCCGCGCGGCAACTTCGTGCCCCGGATGCGATGCCAGCCCGGGGTACAGCACCGTCTCAACCGCATCATGCCCCTCGAAATGCCGCGCCAGGGCCAGCGCATTCGCCGTGGATTTCTCGTAGCGCAGCATCAGCGTCCGCATCCCCCGGATCAGCAGCCAGGCATCAAAGGAATGCAGCACCGTGCCCTGCAATTTGCGCCGCTCTGCCAGCGCCTCCCACCAGTCCCCGGTCTCAGGCACCGACAGCGCCCCGGCGGTCACATCCGAATGCCCGTTCAGGTACTTTGTCGCCGAATGAAACGAGATGTCCGCACCCAGCTCCAGCGCCCGCGTGGCGCATGGCGGCGTGCCCGTGCAATCCGTGAAAAGCCGTGCGCCCGCGTCATGGGCAATCCGTGCCGCGGCGGCAATATCGGTCACGTCCCAATCGGGATTGTTCGGGCTTTCCACCCAGACCAGTTGGGTCTCGCCCTTGCGCACCGTTCGCGCCATATTCTCCAGGTCGCCGGTCCGGTAGTGGCTCACATCGAGCCGCCCCATCGCCTTACAACGCTGAAACTGCTGCAAGACCCCGTGATACATAACGTCCGGCACAACCACATGCGCGCCGGTATCCATGAGGTCGATCACCGCAGTACAGGCCGACATGCCGCTGGCAAAGAGCATACAATCAGCAGCTCCTTCGAGCTCCGCAATGATCGCCTCGGCATGTTCCGTGGTCTGGTTGGTGTCACGGCGATACATGTAGTCCCGCCGCACCGCATAGTCGGCATCCCGCGCGTAGGTGGCCGAAGGCTGGATCGGCGGCACGATGGCCCCGGTCTCTTCGTCCAGAAACCTTAGCGCCTGGGCCAGTTTCGTGGCAGGTGAAAGCGGGCGGTTGCGGCGGTCAGACATGGTGAGCCTCCTTTTCGGAAGCAGACCCTACGCCGATCCAGCGCAACCGCAAGAGGCTCAGCACAGCGGGTCCGGCGCGATATTGCCGCCGCAGACCAACACCGCCACCCGCTCACCGGGCTCTGGCACATAGGCCCCGGAGGTGAGCGCCGCCAGGGCCGCCGCCGCCGCTGGTTCAACCAGTTGACGCATCTGCCGCCAGAGCAGGCTCTGCGCCGCGGCAATGGCTGCATCCTCGACCAGAACGGACTGTACGCCCTGCGCCTGCGCGAGCTCCAGACAGATCGTCCCGACCCGCCGCGCGCCCAGCGCATTGGCCGCCACGCCGGAGACATCCACATCCACGGGGATACCGGCCTCCAACGCGGCATGAAGCGCGCGACAGGTTACCGGCTCGACCGCCACGACCTTGCGCCGACCACCCAGCCAGCCCATCGCCCCCGCGACAAGCCCTCCACCGCCCACCGCGATCAGCACCGTGTCGGCCTCCAGCGCCTGCGCCTCCCATTCGGCCATGCAGGTCCCCTGACCGGCGACGGTCAAAGGCGCGTCATAGGCATGTACCTGCATGGCTCCTGTCGCGGTCTCCCAGGCCTGGGCGCGCTCCAGCGCGTTGGCATAGACCCCCGGCACCACCTCCAGGTCCGCGCCCAGCGCCCGGATCAGCGCGATCTTGGCCGGTCCTGCCAGTTCCGGCACGAAGACCCTGACCCGGTGTCCCGCAGCCCGCGCAGCCCAGGCCACCGCGACACCGTGATTGCCGCCCGAGGCCGCCACCAGCCCGGCTTCGGGGACGTTGCCGGACAGGACCGTGTTCATCGCGCCGCGCGCCTTGAAGCTGCCGGTGTGCTGCATCTGCTCCAGCTTCAGCGCAACCGGTCCGCCATCCCAAATCCCGTCCACCACCATCACTGGTGTCTCGCGTATGTGCCCCCGCACCCGCGCGCGCGCGGCCTCGATTTCAGAATTCCAGTTCATCCCGCGCCTCTTGCTGGCCAAGTCGCCGCGAAACCTATACCCCTTGTCGGAAAGACCCAAGCAAGGATCGAGCACGATATGAATGACGACCGCAACAGCCAGTTCCGCGACGCGCATTCCGACAGGACAACCGCCGAACAGGTCCCCGATACACCGCAGACCCGCGCGCCCGCCTACCGGCTTGCCTTCAACGATCCCGATTTCATGTGCCGGGACGAGCTACGCCCGGTGCGCCTGCAGCTGGAACTGCTCAAACCCGAGATGATCCAGAACGAGCGTGGCATCGAAAGCACCGTCGTTCTCTTTGGCGGCGCGCGCATCCCCGAGCCCGCGAAAAAGGACACGGCGCGCACCAAGACTCTGGCCAATCTGTCGTCCTTCTACGAGGAAGCGCGCAAATTCGCCCACCTCATGACCGAGAAATCCATGGCCTCCTACGGGCGTGAATTCGTCGTCGCCACCGGCGGCGGCCCCGGCGTCATGGAGGCCGGCAATCGCGGCGCGGATGATGCGGGCGGCCACTCCATAGGGCTCAACATCGTGCTGCCCCATGAACAGGCCCCCAATGCCTATGTCACACCGGGCCTGTGCTTCAACTTCCACTATTTCGCCATCCGCAAGATGCATTTCCTGATGCGCGCCAAGGCGATCTGCGTTTTCCCCGGCGGCTTCGGCACGCTGGACGAGATGTTCGAGGCGCTCACACTGATCCAGACTGACCGCATGAACCCGGTACCGTTCCTGCTCTTTGGCGAGGAGTTCTGGCGCTCGATCATCAACTGGGAAAACCTGTCCGAGGCGGGCACGATTTCCGCCGAAGACCTCGACCTCTTCAAGTTCGTGGAAACCGCCGAAGAGGCTGCGGGGATCATCGAAGACTGGTACGCCGAGGACGCGTAGGGCGGGGTTTACCCCGCCACCTGCCGCATCAGACTTCGGCGGCCAACCGCGTGAGCATCCGCCCCGGTATCGACGCCGAAGGGTGTTCGCCGATCACCACGGCCCCCATGCGAAGGTAGAAGTTCAGCGCATTCGGATCGGCATCGATGATCAGCCGTGCGGCGCCTATGTCGCGTGTCTGCTCCAGAGCCCAGGCATACAGCGCCCGGCCAACTCCATGCCCGATCCAGTCGGGGTCCACGAAAATCGAAAGATCACCGTCGCCGTCCAGCGGCGTCACCTGGCAGACACCGGCCACATTGTCGCCCTCTACCTCGCCCACGCCGATCCGGCTGGTTGCAAGGTCCGCAGGAGAAAGCGTCAGCTCCTCCCGGCACGCCGCCATGAAGGCCGCATCATAGCCCCAATACGCCTTGGAGCGGATGCACAGATCGCTCAGCGCGGCCAATTCCGCCTCGCGCGGTGCGCGGATCTTCACCATGTCCCAACCTCCCGTCGGTCCGGATCACAGCATTCCGCAGCCTGTGCGAAAAGAAAACCTGTTTCAGGCAGGCAGCGCGCAGATATGGCGATTCTTCACCAGCGAGGTGACAAAGCGCCCCTCGGAGGTGTCACGGATCGCATAGCCATAGCCCCTCAGGCGGTGCAGCCATTCGCGCTCGGACACGGCCATGGCGCGCTCGCGCATCACGATATCGAGCACTTTGCTCTCTTCGATCGCGTTCATATGTGTCATCGTTTCCTAACCTTCCACAGTAGTTTGATTTCGAATGGTTATTTTCCGGAAATGGCAACAATTCAGTCGGAATGTGGCCGCCAAAAGAAATTTCCTCCCCGCACGGCCACATTTTTTGTTTGACCTGACGGTCCCGGCCCATCTCGCCGCACCACCTCCTCTCACCGGGCTGGAGCCATGACGGGAGCCGCGACACCGGTGAAAGGGTCAAGCGCAGGCCTCCGGTACCGCATTCCACGTGGATGCAGCCTCCCGGCTTTGAGGCTTGAGACGCTCGCGCGCCTGCCGTAGTCAGGGGGCATGAGCATCACCTCCTTCACCGTGGCCATCGACGGCCCCGCGGCGGCCGGAAAGGGCACCGTGGCGCGCGCACTGGCCGCGCATTTCGGGTTCGCGCATCTCGATACCGGTCTGCTCTATCGCGCGACCGGGCTGCTGACGCTCGATGGCACCGATCCGGTCACGGCGGCAAAATTTCTGAGCCAGGACGACCTGTCCGACGAAGACGCGCTGCGCACACCGGACGTGGCTCAGGCCGCGAGCCGGGTGGCCGCAATCCCGGAAGTGCGGGCCGCGCTGGTGGATTTCCAGCGCGCCTTTGCGGCCCGAGCAGGCGGCGCGGTACTGGACGGGCGCGACATCGGGACGGTGATCTGCCCCGATGCGGATGTGAAGCTCTATGTCACGGCCTCGGACGAGGTGCGCGCCGGGCGGCGCTATCTTGAGCTGACGGGCAAGGGGCATGAGGTGACGCTGGACCAGGTGCTGGCCGACCTGCAAACACGCGATGCGCGGGACAGCGCCCGGGCGACGGCACCTCTGAAGGCGGCAAATGATGCGGTTGTGCTGGATACGTCCGAGATGTCGATTGAAGATGCCGTGGCGGCAGCGATTTCCCAAACAGAGCGTCGAATGGCCGAGGGCCGGTAGGCAGAGAGACCTCGGATTGGCGTCTTCCCAAAGTTGAAGGCGCTCTGGCTTGGCGCAAGGTCGCTAGGGGTCCCCTCATCGGATATGCCCCTTGATCCTCGCCGCTGTTTCCCCTATACGCGCGCCTGTCGATAACGGCGGGAAACGCTGAACATCCAGGAGATCGAGCAGGGTCGGACACACCGGCCCTCTTTTGTTTGTTCGAACCCGCCTGACCAACGCAACCTGAAAGACCGGCGGAGACAACCGCACGGCCCGAAAATCACTAGTTAGGATAGAAACGCCACATGGCTCAGAACGCATCCATGGAGGAATTCGAAGCCCTCCTGAACGAAAGCTTCGAAATGGACACGCCCGAGGAAGGGTCTGTTGTCAAAGGCAAGGTCATCGCCATCGAGGCGGGCCAGGCCATCATCGACGTCGGCTACAAGATGGAAGGCCGTGTCGAACTCAAGGAATTCGCAAATCCCGGGGAACAGCCTGAAATCGCCGTTGGCGATGAGGTCGAGGTTTACCTGCGTTCGGCAGAGAACGCGCGCGGCGAAGCGGTCATTTCCCGCGAAATGGCCCGCCGTGAAGAAGCCTGGGATCGTCTGGAAAAAGCCTATGCCGACGAAGAGCGCGTGGATGGTGCCATCTTTGGTCGCGTCAAGGGCGGGTTTACCGTCGATCTTGGTGGAGCCGTGGCCTTCCTGCCCGGCTCTCAGGTCGATGTGCGCCCCGTGCGTGACGCGGGCCCGCTGATGGGCCTCAAGCAGCCCTTCCAGGTTCTGAAAATGGACCGTCGCCGGGGCAACATCGTCGTGTCGCGCCGTGCGATCCTCGAAGAGAGCCGCGCCGAACAGCGCGCCGAAGTCATCGGCAACCTCACCGAAGGTCAGGCCGTGGACGGTGTCGTCAAGAACATCACCGAATACGGGGCCTTCGTGGACCTTGGCGGTGTCGACGGCCTGCTGCACGTGACCGACATGGCCTGGCGCCGAGTGAACCACCCCTCCGAGATCCTGTCGATCGGCGAGACGGTCAAGGTTCAGGTCATCAAGATCAACAAGGAAACGCATCGCATCTCCCTGGGCATGAAGCAGCTGCAGGACGATCCCTGGGATCTGGTGGCTGCCAAGTACCCGCTGGACAGCACCCATACGGGCCGCGTGACGAATATCACCGATTACGGTGCATTCGTCGAACTGGAGCCCGGTGTCGAGGGTCTGGTTCACGTCTCCGAAATGAGCTGGACCAAGAAGAACGTGCACCCTGGCAAGATCGTGTCGACCTCTCAGGAAGTCGAAGTCATGGTGCTGGAAATCGACAGTGCCAAGCGCCGCGTCAGCCTTGGCCTCAAGCAGACCATGCGCAACCCGTGGGAGGTCTTTGCTGAGACCCATCCCGAGGGCACGCAGGTCGAGGGCGAGGTCAAGAACATCACCGAATTCGGTCTGTTCGTGGGTCTGGATGGCGACATCGACGGCATGGTCCACCTCAGCGATCTCAGCTGGGACGAGCGTGGCGAGGACGCGATCCAGAACTACCGCAAAGGCGATGTGGTTCAGGCCGTCGTCTCGGAAGTCGACGTCGAGAAAGAACGTATCTCGCTCTCGATCAAGGGCGTCGGTGGCGACAAGTTCGCCGAGGCCGTTGGCGGCGTGAAGCGCGGCTCGATCATCACCGTCGAGGTCACCTCGATCGAGGATGGCGGTATCGAGGTGGAATTCGAGGGCATGAAGTCCTTTATCCGCCGCAGCGACCTGAGCCGCGACCGTGCCGAGCAGCGCCCCGAGCGTTTCAGCGTCGGCAACAAGGTCGATGCGCGCGTGACGAACGTGGACAGCAAGACCCGCCGCCTGGGCCTTTCCATCAAGGCGCGTGAGATTGCTGAAGAGAAGGAAGCCGTGGAGCAGTTCGGCTCGTCCGACTCGGGTGCATCGCTGGGCGACATCCTTGGCGCTGCGCTCAAGGGCGACGACGAGAAGTAAGCCTTTTCGGTTTGAGATTGAGGACGGCCCTGCCAGATTGGCGGGGCCGTCTTCGTTTTGGCCGGGGCAAAGATTCTGTGCCTTCGGTGAGGATATTTGTGGCAAAAGAAAGGGATCAGGGTCAGGCGGGAGACGGGCCATGGACGTTGCAAGGATCACGCCCACCATCGGTGCGGAGATAACCGGGCTCGACCTGTCGGGGCCGTTGGGCGAAGAGGTACAGGAATCGCTCTACGAGGCGCTTATTGAGAACCTGGTGATTTTCCTGCGCGGGGCGGAAATCACTCCGGATGCGCACATGGGCTTTGCCCAGTGCTTTGGCGAGCTGGACGCGCCACATCCGATCTATCCGCATGTCGAGGGGTATGAACGGATCGTGCTTCTGGAAAATGACAGCGCCGCGCCGCCCGACACAAACAGCTGGCACACGGACCTGACCTTCAGACCCGAGCAGCCCTTCGCATCGGTTCTGGTGGCGCGGCAGGTGCCGATGGTGGGCGGCGATACGATGTGGTCGAGCTGCTATGCGGCCTACGACCGGCTGGCCGATGGGATGCGGCGCGATCTGGAAGGGTTGGAGGCGATCCACGACATGGGCGATTTCCGAAACAATTTCACCGAGGGGCAGGGTGGCAGGAGCGCGGCCGAGCGATTGGACGAGGGTATGGCGCGGTTCGGGCATTGTGTCCGCCCCTTGATCGGCACGCATCCGGTGACGGGGCGGAAGTTTCTGAATTTCAACGAGGCATTTGTCACGCATATCGCGGGGCTGACCACGAGCGAGGCGAACACGCTAAAGACATGGCTGACCACTCATATGAACAAGCCCGAGGACCAGATGCGCTGGCGCTGGAGGGTTGGCGACCTGGCGATGTGGGACAACCGGGTGACGATGCATTACGCGGTGGCTGACTACCTGCCGGACTGTCGCCGCATGAACCGGATAACGATCGTCAATGACAGGCGCGTCGGCTGATCCCGGATGCGGTATCAGGCGCCTCGTTTGCCGTAGTAGAGGCCGACCACGTGCTCGGCCTCCGCAAAGAAGAGCCAGCGGGAGGCGAAGATGCCGATGATATGGCTGATGATCGCGAGTGCGGCTAAGACGTGGCTGAAGGGCAGAACCAATAGCAACACCGGCACGGCATAGCCCAGGATCAGCGCGATAGCCCGCAGTTTTTGCGCGTGTTTGCGTCCCACCACATGCACAAACTCACGCAACAGGTAATTGGTGCCGGTATGCGGCGGCTCGAAGGCGCGCACCCGGCCGATGGAGCCGAGGCCCGTGGCGGTGGCCAGATTGGTGCCGCTGTCCGAGAAGGCCTTGTCCCCTTGCATCCACCACAGGACCTGAACCACGGCCGCTATGGGCAGCAGAATCAGGACAAACCGGGTCTGGCCCGCGAGGAGCGCACCGCCCGCGACCGAGATCGCGAGGTAGAGCGCCGAGGTGAGTGCGGTGTTCCAGCGCGGAATGGTCTTCATCTGCGCGTAGATCATCGAGGTGGTATAGACGGTGGCCAGCGACAGCGCCGCGCCGAGCAGGCCAAGGACCACCACGCCTGTGCCGAGAAACACTAGGCCCGCGCCGAACAGCGCCATGGTGACAAGCGCCAGAACGGCGGCGATGCCTTCTCGTGACAGCCAGGAGCTGCGCCATTGGGAGAAGGCCTTCCACGCGCGTTCGGGGTGGCCAAGGTGAAAAGTCGAGGAGACCAGCCCGCCCACAGCCAACGCGTAGGCGATGGCAAAAAAGGTGAAGGCTGTCCAGCCCGTGACCGGCGGAAACCCGAGACCCAGCCAGAAAAGCAGGCCGAAGCCGAGGCCCGAGAGCGTGGTGAAAACGATGACGGAAGGGGCCGGATGCATCAGAGTTTCTCCAGTGTCTTGTCGAGCCAGCCGAGAAAGCCGGTGGCCTCTTCGGCGACGGGGGCAAGGAAGGGGGCGAGCACGTCAAGCTGGCCTGCGTCGTCCATCTGGTCCTTGGGCCGGGGCGGCAGGTAGCGGTTGACGGGTTTGGTGCCTTGTTCCGGCATCAGCTCCATTCCGCCGCGCTCGGCTGTCAGTTTGCTCACGTTGCTGTCGGGGTCCGCGAAATCGCCGAAATGGCGCGCGCCTGCCGGGCAGGTGCGCACACAGACCGGGACGCGGTCCATCTCGGGCAGATTGTCGTTGTAGATGCGGTCCACACACAGCGTGCATTTCTTCATCACGCCTTCTTCGGCGTCGAGTTCACGCGCTCCGTATGGGCAGGCCCAGGCGCAGAGGCCGCAGCCGATGCAGTCCGTTTCATTGACCAGCACGATCCCGTCCTCGACCCGCTTGTAGCTGGCACCCGTCGGGCAAACGGTGACGCAGGGCGCGTCCTCGCAATGCAGGCAGGATTTGGGGAAATGGATGAGCTGGGCCGCCGGTTGGACCTTTGCCGAGTCCGCGAGCGGCTGCACCTCGTAGCTGTGCACGCGGTTGAGGAAAGTGCCGCGCGGATCGTCGCCGTAAGGGTCCTGGTCCGACAGCGGCGCGCCGTAATTCTCGGTATTCCAGCCTTTGCAGGAGATCACGCAGGCATGGCAGCCGACGCAGGTGTCAAGGTCGATCACAAGGCCGAGTTTTTTCTGGGTGGAGGAGGGCAGGGTGGTCATGCGGGCGCTCCGTGATTTGTTGGTGTCGGAGCGGGGGCCAGCCCCCGCACCCCTGGGATATTTTCAGCCAGAAGAAGCGGTGTGCCGGCGCTTGTCTGCGAGCTGGTGTGTGTGGAGACGAACCAGATGAACGATCTCAGACGCGGGCCGACGCAGGCGGCGATGGCCATAGGGATGCGATGGTTGGGGGTCATTGGCCCACCTTCCAGGCGAGCTTGTCGGGGCCCTGTCCTACCGGGGATTTGATCGGGGGCAGGCTGGGCTGGCATTCCGCCGGGGCGTCGGTCTTTTCGATCTTCACGCGCAGGTCGAACCAGGCGGCCTGACCGGTGACGGGGTCGGAATTGGCCCAGCGCAGCCCGTCGCCCCTGGGCGGTAGCAGCTCGTGGATGAGGTGATTGAGCAGGAAGCCTTTGGTGGCCTCGGGGGCATCATTCTCGAGCGCCCAGGTGCCCTTGCGCTTGCCAATCGCGTTCCAGGTCCAGATCGTGTTTTCGTTGAGCGCGGCCATATGGGCGACGGGCACGGTGATCTCTCCGTGCGCGGAGGTCACGCGGGCCCAGTCGCCATCCTCGAAGGCGTTTGCCTCCCAGAGCCTGGTCGGCACATAGAGCGGGTTATGCCCGTGGATCTGGCGCAGCCACGCGTTCTGGGTGCCCCATGAATGATACATGGCCATCGGGCGCTGGGTCAGGGCGTGGATGGGAAATTCCCCGGTATCCACATGATCGTCCTCGAAGGGCGGATACCAGATCGGCAGCGGGTCAAGCGTGTGCCTGATCCTCTCGCGCAAATGATCCGGGGGCTGGCGGTCGCCATGGCCCTCGGCCGCGAGGCGGAATTTCTGCATCGGCTCGACATAGAGATCGAAGATGTAAGGTTGCGGGCTGTCATAGAGGCCCATTTCCACGGCCCAGTCCTGATAGGCCGTGTTCCAGGGCTTGTAGTAATTGGCGCCCTCGGGGATGTGTTTGACCATGAATCCGCCGTTCTGGATATAGCTGTCCAGCTGCGCCTCGTTGGGGCCGCCGCGGCCATGGGTCAGGCCCTTCTCGCCCATGCGCCAGCCTGCGAGTGGCCCGATACCGGGTTTGCGCTCGTGGTGCACGATATAGTCGGCGTAGTCAGCGTATTTCTGGCTGCCGTCTTCGTTGGTGAAGCCGGGCAGGTTGAGGCGCGCTCCCAGTTCGCAAAGCACCGACTGGAAGCCGCGCACGTCGCGGTCGGGTTCGATCACGGGCCAGCGGATCGCGTCGGCAGCGGCATCGGCCTC
>Ga0316205_10003323_pt1 | contig 15410 bp, 5 predicted proteins | sample 3monthpyrite_MG_FD_204941 | JGI IMG/M metagenome (GOLD analysis project Ga0316205, IMG submission 204941) | Microbial mat bacterial communities from mineral coupon in-situ incubated in ocean water Damariscotta River, Maine, United States -... | ecosystem: Environmental > Aquatic > Marine >... | reverse complement strand
GTTGTTGAACCAGAAGTCCCTTTCATTGTAAATCCTTCACCAGCAAGTAATGATGATGTCTCATCAATAGGTTGCCACGCAGAATAATCGTCTTCAGGTCCATAAAACTTATACATCCAATAGGTACTAAGTGTTCTTGGTGTTGTAGGCGTATCAGAATCTGCTGCTGTATAAGCTGCATTAAATGTTAAGCCTAGATAACTAGCAGAATTTGTACCATCATTCAATATTCCAGTTAAAGTATGATTAGGGTTGGCACTAGCAATTCCTGCGCCTCTTGTAACGGTATTACCAGTTATTGGACCTACCGAAGAAGACCAATAATTATAATTAAACCCATTGGCTGTTCCTTGTTGGTCTCTTTCTATATAACCACCACTATCTGCATCAAGAATACTCCCTTCGGTTTGTATTAATTGTGATTCACCTACCAAATCAATGACACCATCAATTTCTAAATAATGTGAAATTATTAGTGCTTGACCAGCATTATCTTCAATTGGAGTAGTAGCTACTGGGTCGGCAATAGCTAATGTTCCAGCTGTTTGCTTTAATCCTAAAAGTGTGATATCCCTATCACCAGAAGTGATATCATGTCCTATTTCAACAATATTCCAGTCAATCATTGTAACACCATCAATACTTAAAGAGTTTGGCATAACTTGGTCGGCACTATTGCTCCAAGTTGTAGGGTTGTCCCATGCGCCATTTGCCACCGAAACATATGGTAAAGGTGTTGTTTGGTCATCAAGTATGGTTTTGGTTTTGTTGAGGTAATTCAATCTTAAAAAGTAACGGTCGTCGGTTAACCCTTCAATTGTGGAGCCATAAAACGAATTAAAATCGTAGTAAACTCTTAAACTACTCCATGGAATATTTATTACTTCATTACTTGAAGATGCTTGAGGCAGTATTTTTCCATCTACATAATCGGTACCAGCTATATCAAATCTTTCAATTTCTTGGTTCATCAAGTATCGTACTTGAGCTTCTGATAGTGCAATATCCCAAACATAGACCTCATCAATTTCACCCAATAATGGATTGAAAACAACATTTTTATTTGTATGTACTACGCCAACAGAAAAATGATTGTAATTTGGCGAAGGATGTACCACATTTTGAACGGATTTATCCAACACACCATCCACATACATTAAAAGTGTTCCACTATCGTAGATATATGTAGTATGATGCCATTTACCGTCGTCTAAATCCATGTTTGAAGTATACTTTGGTGTTAACGCATCATCAATAAAAACTTCAACATTTCCTGTTGTATTTAATCTAATTTGAAGTTTATCTCCTTTAGCCATAACAGTTCTATTACTTGCATTTGCAGCAACTTTTATCCAAGCAGAAATAGAGAATGAATCCACATTTAGGTTGAGCAAATTATCGCCAACCAAAAAATCGCCCGAAGCTATACTTATAGAATGATTTTCAGATAATTTGGGTGTTACTCCAAATGTAAAATATTTGATCCCTTCAAAATTATACCATGTTTCCAAGTTTGATCCACCATTGGACCTTAACGGAATGACATCAATAATATCACCATTGGCAAAATTGGCATTATCAGCCACAATCAAAACATATTCTTCGGTAGCTGTTTTTGTAAAACCACTAAACGCTGCAGATGGAATAGAAACATAAACTGTTTCTATATCGCCACCAGAACCTAATTCTATAGATTCTACAATTTTCCACTTTCTGTCAATACGAGTTAGTGATGTGGTCACTCCTGAAGCAATAGTGACTGTATTTGTATTGGTTCCAGTAAAAGCGCCATTATTATTTCCCCAAACCAGAAAGTCGCCATCTGCAACAAATTCGTTTGGGTTTGCACTATTGGTAGCCGAAACCCCTCCCAAACCAATGGTTACAGAGTTTGTATAATTAATGGATTTTGATTGTTTCTGGTTTAAATCTGAAATTGAGTCTCTTCCAATTCCTGCTACATCATAATTATATCCAGCGTTTACAGTAGCATCCCAAACTTTAGTGTTAAAAGAATTTATATAGTCCTTTTGAGCTTCAGCTGAGGCGCCTAAAGTGATTCCAAATTTAATTGCTAGATAAGACTCTACTTTTTGTCTATCGGCATCACTTAAACGCTCAGCAAATGTAAATATCTCTGCCACTCTGCCATTTAAACTTCCAGCAAAATCAAAGTTCTTTCCTACCCAATATTCACTTCCTACTATATTAGTAAAGGCAACATCCGAAACATTATTTGTTGTTAAAACATTGGAATTGTATAAAATATCTTGTTTGTTTGGGGACGACGCTGCATCGTTCCTAATGTTTATAATTCCTGGGCTTGCATAAGACCCTGACGTAACAGCATCTCCATTATAACTTCCACCTGCATCAACATCCTGATTGTACGATAAAACTTCCCCTGTAAATTCTGATGAATAATCTCCAAAACCAATACCAGTAATATCACCAGCACTTCCAGAATCAACTCCTGCGAAAATTGTGTTCCTTGCAGAAGCACTCGTCATGGTTGCGTCTGGTACCATTACAATAAAAACATCGTGATTATAGAAACCGCTTAATGTAGCATTGTTATTGAACATATATTGTTCTGTAGCTGCGCCATTTTCAAATTTAACCACTGGGTTAAAATTAATATTATCTGCTGGTGTATCTAAATAGGTTGGTTCATTTCCAGGTACAGTTGTGGCATCTTTGCCATTGGTTCCTAAATCCAGCCAATTGGTAAGACTTGAACCTGATTTAACAATCCCTCTTGTAGATTTTAGCCACAGTTTAAAATTTGATGTAATACCTCCAGGTCCTGGAATGCTCTCATTAAACATTTCGGCTTCAACAATTAAAGAAAAGGGGTTAATATCTGGGTCATTACTACTAACACTAATGGTTGCGGTTTGAGTCCCTAAACCTCCATTTGGAGCTGTAAATGTTATATCTAAATAAATGCCATAATAAGGAGGAAGTCCCGTAAATGAAATAATATTAGGGTCTGGGTCTTGATCATGTATTGATGCTACAGTAAAATCAGGATTATTGCTAACTATATTAGTGATATTCATTGAACAACTACCAATATTTGCAATTAAATATCTCCTTGTCACCGTATTGCCTTCATCAACAACGCCAAAGTAGGTTCCATTAGTATCTGATGTGGTAGTATCCGCATCATTTATATCTTGCCATGGGTTACCACCTAATACATAAATTTCGGGTGACGAAGTAACCTCTAACGTAAACGTAAAGTCTGGCTGATTTCTAACTTCAATAGTAACTAAAGTCGATACAGTGCTGCAACTAGGGCTTATATTTTGTATTTCAAAATCTAGATTTTTATTACCGTTGCCATTACAGGATATTTGTTTTATGTTCTTTCTTGGATTGTTTGGAGTGATATCAAAATCGATTGTATTTGATATATCAACATCTCGAACTCTTAGTCGCTTGCTGTTTTTACAACTAGAGGCATCAATATTGGTTATTCTAAAGTCGAGGCTTGTTCCGGCATTTATAGTAATTGTAGTTCCTTGAGTAACTATAGCTCCACCAATTACTTCCACTTGCATTGTTTGTGAGTAAGCAGTAGAGCTAATTAGCAGCAAAATTACTAATATGTTAAAAGCCAGATTCTTAGGGATTTGGGCTATTTTCATTATTAATTATTTAGGGCGATTATTATATTTAAATTATCGATTAAATACAATAAACATCGATAAAAGTACAATAATTTATTGGAATTCCAAAAAAAAGAAAAAATTGCCCATAAAAAACTTAGATAAAATTATTTTTGAATATCTTTATATTGTTATGATTTAACACCATGGGATAATTAAAAGAAGGGTTGCCTAATTTAGGCAGCCCTTTTATTTTTTAAGAATTCTTGCTAGATTACCTAGCTTGTATAGAATTGTCGCTCGAACTCTATTAATTTAAATTCAACAATAGAAATATTTTGTTGGGTTAATATGGAGGACTATCTTAAATATCTTCTAAAAACAAAAAAGCATCCCAATTTTCAATAAAGAAAAAAGGAAAGCCTTTCATTGGAATACCAAATTTACTTCGGTATTACTACTTGACACATTTCTGTGTCACAACACAACATCTTAATATCAAAAAAAGCCTCTTGTTGGAGAGGCTTTGTTTGCGGTCTGGACGGGACTTTAATAATCAAATTGAACATTAAGATCCTGTTTCCAATTTTAAGTAAGAAAACACTACATTTGTATAGAATATTTTCTAGGATCTGGCCTATGCGACTGACTCTAATATTGGTTTTTCTTATTATAAGTATTAGTTATGGACAAGACGAATTGACCCCAATTAATACAACTTCCTATGGACTTAACAACCATACCAACAGAGATATCTCTTATTTTACAGAAAAGGATAATGCTGACAATATAATTAACGTAGGGACTACAGAACGTGATTCTACACATACTGATTTGGTAGTGACAAAATTTAACAGTGAACTAGATTTAACTTGGCAACGCCGATTCTCGCTTGATACTGACCAATCTTACGACAATCCCTTGGACATGTATATAGACAGTAACAATAACATCATTATTGTAGGCAGAAGTGCCCTTAATGGTTCAGTTGGTGGTGGACTCTTATTTGTTGTCAAATATGACAAGGATGGAAATTTACAATGGTACAAAACCATTGGAAACATAGATGGGTCAGACTATTATGATTTTTCCAGTTATGACTCCTCATTTGTGGATGACGCTTTAAGGGTATCATATACACGCTATGGTGAGTCCAACAATTCACCCATATATCATATAACCTTTGATGACGCTGGAAATTTTTCGGAAGTCCTCACAACCAGCTTCGTCAATCAAGGCACTAAAAACACCTTTAAAGATGGTGTTTTTTATAGTCTAGTAAGAATAAACGAAGATGATGGCAATTTTAACGAACAATACTATCTTATCAGAAAATCGGCAACAATTGAAGAAATCTATCATCTTAATTACGAGGACAACTTTGTGTTCCAATATTTTACTTCGGTTTTGGATTACTATGATTTATATGTCGACGATCTCGAGAATTTATATTTAATCAAGTCAAAAGTTGAAGGAACTGGCAACGTTACCTACACAAAAATCAACAAAGGAGGTAAAATCGTATATTCTGTTCAATTACTAGAAAATATATATCACATCGATAGTTATTTGGATGTTGATGATAATCTGAATTTGTTTTACTATGACATCGACAGTGAAACCGTTGAAAAACGTATTGTTGATGATTTAGGGGGTGAGAGCACTCTAAACCAGATTACTTATTTAGATTATTTGGGGGGTGATTTAAAAAACGGCGATGCCTTCTTTCTAGCCAGCACCAATAATACTATTAATCTTTACGATTCGAACCTTAATCCAGTAAATTCATTCCAGTATTCTAACTTTTATGAATTGTCTGATATCGTAAAAATAGACGATACCAACATTGCAACTTCAGGTACCATTTACGATAAAATGTATCCGGAATCCGATTTTCTTGCGCAACGAAATATTTATTTAGAAAAAATCAATATTACAGGGGTTGAAAGTAATTATATGTTTTCTGGCGAAGGAACTTCAAAAGTAGTTAGACCAATGGTTCTTGTGGATCATGATAACAATTATTGGATACTTTCGGAAGAGCAAACTGGGCCCAACAATTGGCAGATTGGTGGTTCACGTGCACCAATTAATAGAAGTGTATATAAGTATGATAGTGAATTAAATCTATTATGGCGAACAGAGTTGTCACATGTCCTTTTTACCGAAAGTGATTTTCTCCTTGACAACCAAAACAATCTCTATATCAATACCAAAGGACCGGGACCTAATGGGTATGGATATTTTGTTACTAAAATTTCACCAGCCGGTGATGTCATTTTTCAGGAGTATAGTAGTGATTATGGTGCTAGACAAATACATTTAGATAAAGATCAAAATGTGGTTCGTGTAACCTGGCCCATAAGAAATCATAATACTTATACAGATGAAACACATATATATACTCATGACGCAGAGACTGGTGAGTTATTAAATACACTAACTATACCCGGTTACGAAATAATAAAGTCATATACAGATTCAAATGGTGATTCGTATATGTATATGTATGCCGAAGAAGACCCCGACAGTAACAATGAACATAAATTAAGATTATATAAGAACCTGAATGAAGTATTTACCATAGACCCTTATGTTACCGGACTCAATGGTGTGTTACAAGTTGGAGTTCATAATTCGGATATTGATAATGAAGGCACCTTATTTATTGGTTCAAATGGTGGACACGATGACAATCGCATTCATAAAGTCACACTAAGTGGAGACTATCAATATATTGATATTGGGGACATCCTTACAAGAATAACCATTCTTGACAACGGTGACGTATTTTTTATGCAAGAATTCTCCAGTGACGATGGTAAATTATTTTTGTATGATAACGATCTGAATCTGCTACAGGAATTTTCACAATATTTCTTTAAGCATTCAATTTTATTTGAATACAAGGACTTCTTGTTTGTTAATGATTATCCTTTTCACGAATACACCGATTACTACGTAAATGTTTTAAACAGAGATGGACAGCAAATTGATAAATTCCATCTACCTAGCAATTTGAGTTATGCGAAAATAGATCAAAACTCGGATCTCATTTTAACGGGAACTTTTGGTCAACAAGTCTATTTATATTCATTTTATGGATGGTTCCGTGGGTTACTTCATAAATACTCCTATGATGGGCCAATGGATAGTGATGGAGATGGTATTGGTGACAATGTTGATGAATGCCCCGATACTCCTAGTGGCGAAACTATCAATGAATCTGGGTGTTCACAGAGTCAATTAGATGACGATAACGATGGGGTCTCTAACGATATTGATCAATGTCCAACTACACCAGAAAATGAAGCTGTTAATGAGCATGGCTGTGCCGAAAGTGAACTAGATGACGATGGTGACGGAATAACAAATGATATCGATCAATGTCCAGAAAGTGTACTTTTAGATTTGGTTAATGATGCTGGATGCTTTTTCTTACCATCAGATAATTTTATTATTCAAACAGTGGGTGAAACATGCCCAGACAAAAAGAACGGACAGATCATCATTAACGCAACAGAAAATCTTAATTATGTTCTACAAATTAATGGAACCAATTACGATTTCACCTCAACATATACCATAACAGATCTAGCTCCTGGAAATTATGAAATGTGTATTACTGTTCCTGAAGAGGGATACGTACAGTGTTATAACCTAACGATAGAAGAAGGTGAGAATGTTGCTGGAAGAATAACTTCTGCAGCTAATACAGCTTCCATTACCATGGACCAAGGAACAGCTCCATATACTGTATTTAAGAATGACCAAATAATACTTCAAACCTGGGATAACATATTTACAATTCCAACTCGGAACGGTGATCTGATAGAAGTTAAAACTGCACAAGATTGTGAGGGGTCATTAATAAAGCGTATTGGAAAATCTGAACAATTGATGTTTTACCCAAATCCAACAAATGATTATTTAAATATTATAGGTTTTTCTGGGACTAAAAACAATGTAACCGTTAAGGTTTTTAATATACAATCACAATTGGTTTTAATATTAAACCCGCAGATTATCAATAACAGCATTCAGCTTAGCTTGCAAAACCTTCCCTCAGGAATTTATTTTATTAAATTAAATCAACTAGAATCGATAATGTTAAAAGTAATCAAGGAATAATATGAAATATATTTTTAAACTTTTAATATCATGTTTGATCCTTTTTTCATGTAGCAGTGGAGGACCTTCAGATGATGGTCCAATAGTAACACCAAACAATGCGCCATCAAAGCCTTCTTTGGTTTCTCCATCGAATAATCTCTTATGTGTTGAGAATGTATTAACCTTTAACTGGAATGCTTCAGTAGATCCAGATGGTGATACTATTACTTATAAAATTGAAATTGCCACAGATAATTCATTTAATAACGTACTACATTATGGTAACACGACTTCGACTAGTTATCAAGCAACTTTATTAAAGGGCACTGCTTATTATTGGCGTGTAATTGCAACTGATGACAACAACGCTTCAAGTGATTATTCCTCAGTTTTTCAATTGTATACTGAAAATGAGGGCCTTACTAATTACTTGCCTTTTTCTCCAGAACTAATATCTCCAAATAATGGAGAAACTGTTTCTGGTGAAGTCATTACTTTACAATGGGAAGCCAATGATGTTGATCAAGATGATTTGGTATATGATATTTATATTGATACAGTCGACCCTCCAATTACACTAGTTTCAGAAGATCAAACTGAAACTTCTTTTGATTTTAATCTTTCCGCTTCTACAATCTATTTTTGGAGAATAGTTGTTAAAGATGAAAATGGTGGAGAAACAGTAGGTCAAGTTTGGAACTTTAATAAAATTTAGATTAACTACTACCTTCTTCTTTTTGTGATTATAAAAGGAAAACAATGAAAACATCTCTAAAACAAAAAAGCCTCTCCAATAAAGGAAAAGCTTCTCAAAGGTCTGTTTCCAGACTACTTGCCACATTTCTGTGACACAACACAACTTTGTTAAATTACTAAAAAAGCCTCAACTAGGTTAAGGCTTTTAGCAATCTTGCGGTCTGGACGGGACTCGAACCCGCGACCCCCTGCGTGACAGGCAGGTATTCTAACCAGCTGAACTACCAAACCGTTGTATCCCGATAGCTATCGAGATTGCGGTTGCAAATATACACTGCATTTTTTATATCGCAAATGTTTTTCTGAAATTTTTCAATAAAATCGACTTAAACAAATTTCTGTCGTTCTAACATATACGTGGTTAGTATTTTATTGAAACTCTCATTTATATTAGCTTCTACATATTTTATTTGATATTGTCCACATTTCAGTTTTATATCTGCAAAATAATTGGACACAGCCTTTTCATAATTTTCCTTAATGTTTTCAGCATATAAATCAATATGTTCACCTGTTTCAACATCCACAAATCGTTTTGGAGAATTATCGAAATCAAAATTAAACTCCTTTTCTTTATCAATCACATGAAACAAAACAACCTCATGTTTATTATACTTTAAATGTCTCAAGGCATCAAATAGTTTCACTTCATCAATACCATCCTGAAACATATCAGAAAACAAAAATATTAAAGAACGTCTGTGAATTTTTTCAGCTATTTGGTGTAAAAATTCATAAGTGTTCGTCGTTTTTTGTACTGATTTGTTTACCACCATATTACTTAGTTGATCCAATAACATTCTATGATGACGTTCACTCCCTTTTTCTGGCGCATAATAATCATAGGTGTCACTATAAATGCTTAAACCAACCGCATCTCGTTGCTTTTTTAAAATATGCATAATTGATGCTGCTGCTAAGGCAGAAAATCCTGTTTTATTTAATGAATCTATCCCAAACTTATTAATTTCAGGGTAATGCATCGAGCTGCTATTATCGACAATTAAATGACAACGTAGGTTAGTTTCTTCGTCGTAACGTTTTGTAAAGAGTTTATCTGTTTTGGCAAATAGTTTCCAATCTATATGTCGAGTACTTTCGCCTCGATTGTATATTTTATGTTCCGCAAATTCTGCTGAAAACCCATGAAACGGACTTTTATGCATACCAGCTATAAAGCCTTCAACTACTTGTTTAGCCAGTAATTCTAGGTTTTTAAAGCCTGATGTTTTATTTACTTCGTTTTGTAAATTCATTAGCCCATCTGTCGTAAACGACATCTTCCCTAAGGGAAGAGTTAAATATATCAATTAATAAAAACTATCTTCTAAACTAAAAAAGGTTTGCTTATTAGGCAAACCTTTTGTGTTTTCTTTTAGACTTTTTTATAAAAGTGAATCGATTGCTTCTGTATAAGCATTTTTTGGAGCTACGCCTACTTGTCTTCCTACTACTTCTCCATCTTTAAATACTAAAACCGTTGGAATGTTTCTAACACCATATTTTGCTGCAAATTCTTGATTTGCATCTACATCTACTTTTCCAACAACAGCTTTATCTGCATATTCTTCACTTATTTGGTCAATAATTGGTCCAACCATTCTACATGGTCCACACCAAGCAGCCCAAAAATCTACCATTACTGGCTTGTCACTTTTTAAAACCGTTTCTTCAAACGTTGCATCTGTTATTTCTAATGCCATAATATTTTAATTTAATTGTGTTTACTACTAATTTACCTGCCTATCTTCGGCAGGCAGGTATGCAAAATTAGTCAAAAAAATTACCAAAGCTTACAAACTGACAATTTGTTTTAACTATGTATGTATTGTTTCCGTTTATTTATAATTTTTTGGGCGCATAAACCAGGCTTTCGGCAGTCGCTTTTTGTTTTTTTTAAAACAAAAGAGCTTCAACAAATGCCTCAATCCTTTGCGCGATATTCTGTGTTATATTAAGATTCCTGCCTTGTGCCATTGCTAAAGCTAAGGCGAAACGCAGTCGCAGGAATTCTAATTCAACTTATAAAACACCTGTTGCCTTTCTAGTTCTTCTAATAACTCTTGTGATATTTTCACTTTTTGTTTTCTGCTAGGCATCTGCAATTTTATTTGCTCTTTATTATCGTAAATAACAAAGTTTAAATGATGACTGCCTTCATGCATACCCAATAACTCTTTAATGTTTTTTATACGCTCTTCTTTTATGTCTTTAATATCAAATTGAATGGACAACTTCTTCGCATAAGCATCCATGACATCATGCAATAACTGAAAATTATTAAACTGAATTCTTGGTTCTCCCTTTTTACCAGTTTCTCTATTTACCCAACCTTCTCTAATAAAAGCTCTAACATACACAAAATTACTAACCATTAAAAAATGCCTGAATTTTAAATATTCTTCACCAAAAATCCTGAATTCAAACGATTCTGTATAATCTTCAATAGTAAATAACGCCCAACCTTTTCCTTGTTTGCTCACACGATGTTGTACATCTGTCACCACACCACCAAAGGTTAATTCTCTATTTACATAGTTTTGAAGGTCATTAAATAAAGACACCTCAGCATTACAAAAGGTATTCATTTCTATTTTGAAATCATCCAGTGGATGGCCAGAAATATAGATTCCTACCACTTCTCTTTCTCTTGCTAATTTCTCCATGGTTCCCCATTCTTCACAAGGAGGCACTTCTGGTTCTGGAATTTGTACATCACTCGATTCGCCAAACAAACTTACTTGAGCTGAATTTTCATTTTCTTGATATCTGTTGGCATATTTAATTGTTTTTTCTAGAAAAGTGATGCCATCACCTGTATTATGAAAATACTGGGCACGATGTGTATCTTTAAAACAATCAAATCCGCCTGCATTTGCTAAGTTTTCAAACGCTTTTTTATTGGCTGCACGCAAATCGATTCGTTTAGCCAAATCGAAAATAGATTTATAGTGACCATCTTTTTTTCTGTTCTCCACAATGGTTTTTACGGCACCATGACCTACACCTTTTATAGCTCCCATTCCAAAACGAACAGCGTTATCTTTATTTACCGAGAATTTATAATATGATTCATTCACATCTGGTCCAAGCACATTTAGTTTCATGCGTTTACATTCTTCCATGAAGAAGGTTACTTGCTTAATATCGTTCATGTTATTTGACAACACAGCTGCCATATACTCCGCAGGATAATGCGCTTTTAGGTAGGCCGTTTGATAGGCTATCCAAGCATAACAAGTTGAGTGCGATTTATTAAATGCATAACTTGCAAAGGCTTCCCAATCTTTCCATATTTTCTCAAGCTTTTCCTTATCCATGCCTTTAGTAGCAGCTTGCTCAATGAATTTTGGTTTCATTTTATCAAGCACTGCTTTTTGCTTTTTTCCCATGGCTTTACGCAACACATCAGCTTCACCTTTTGTGAAATCTGCCAGCTTCTGAGACAAGAGCATTACTTGCTCTTGATAGACTGTAATACCATAGGTTTCCTTAAGGTATTCTTCCATTTCAGGAAGGTCATACTCAATGTCTTCATCACCATGTTTACGAGCGATAAAACTTGGAATGTATTCCATTGGACCAGGACGATACAAAGCGTTCATGGCAATAAGGTCGTCAAAAACCGTTGGTTTTAGATCCTTCATGTGCTTTTGCATTCCTGGAGATTCATACTGAAATATTCCTACTGTTTCTCCTCTTTGGAATAGCTCATAGGTTTTTTCATCATCTATCGGAAAATTATCAGGCTCTAGCTCAATACCATGTTTTGCTTTTACAATCTTAACTGTGTCTTTTATAAGTGTCAAGGTTTTCAAGCCAAGGAAATCCATTTTTAACAATCCAGCATCTTCTACAACAGAGTTGTCAAATTGAGTAACATACAAATCAGAGTCTTTTGCAGTGGCAACAGGTACATAATTGGTGATATCGCTTGGTGTAATAATAACTCCACAAGCATGAATTCCAGTATTCCTTACCGAACCTTCTAAGATTCTTGCTTGATTAACGGTTTCGGCTTCTAAATCTTCACCATCAGCAATATTGAGCAGTTGATTGACTTTTTCTAAATCTTCTGCTCTAAACTTTTTGCTTAATTCCTTTTCATCAACCCCAAAAATTTTATTTAGTTTGGACATGGTTGGGATTAGCTTCGCTATTCTGTCCGCATCAAATAATGGTAAGTCCAACACTCTTGCAGTATCACGAATGGATGACTTTGCTGCCATGGTACCATAAGTGATGATTTGCGCGACTTGATTAGCACCATATTTATTAATGACATAATCCATAACACGACCACGACCTTCGTCATCAAAATCGATATCGATATCTGGCATACTAATCCTGTCTGGATTTAAGAAACGCTCAAAAAGTAAATCGTACTTTAAAGGGTCTATATTTGTAATCCACAAACTGTAAGCGACTACTGAACCTGCTGCCGAACCACGACCAGGACCAACAGATACATCCATATTTCTGGCTTCACGAATAAAATCTTCAACAATTAAGAAATATCCTGGATACCCTGTGTTTTCAATGGTTGCAAGTTCAAAGTCTAAACGTTCTTGAATTTCTTTTGTGATTTCATCATAGCGTTTTTTTGCGCCTTCGTAAGTAATATGCCGTAAATAGGCATTTTCCCCTCGTTTACCACCATCTTCTAAATCTTGTTCATCTTTAAATTCGTTTGGAATACTAAACTCTGGTAATAAAACATCTCTTGCGAGTTCGAAAGCTTCAACTTTATTTACAACTTCTTGAATATTGATAATCGCTTCTGGAGTATCCTGAAACAAAGTTTTCATTTCTTCAGAAGACTTAAAATAGTATTCCTGATTTGGTAAACCATAACGATAACCTCGACCTCTACCTATTGGAGTGCCCTGTTTTTCGCCATCTTTAACACATAACAAAATATCGTGTGCATTGGCATCTTCTTGCTCACAATAATAATTGTTATTGGTAGCAACTAGCTTAACATCATGTTTTTTAGCAAACTCTTTTAGCACTAAATTTGCTCGTCGTTCATCTTCTTGATTATGTTGCATGATTTCTAAATAGAAATCGTCTTTAAATTGTTCTTTCCACCAAACAAGGGCTTCTTCAGCTTGTTTTTCACCAATGTTCAATATTTTACTTGAAACCTCTCCATAAAGATTTCCTGATAAAACAATAATATCTTCTTTATATTTTTCTACAACAGTTTTATCGATTCTTGGTACGTAATAAAAACCATCTGTATAGGCAATGGATGCCATTTTAACCAAATTTTGATAACCATTTTTATTTTTAGCGAGCATGACTATTTGATAGCCATAATCTTTGTGAGATTTGTTTAAATGGTCCTCACACACAAAAAACTCACAGCCAATAATGGGTTTAATTTCTAGACCAACTGGAGACTCACCTTTTTTAAGAGCGTCTTCGTTTTGCTCTTTGATTATTCTATTATGGGTTTTTACTTCTTTTACAAAGTGAAATGCTCCCATCATATTGGCATGGTCTGTCAAAGCCACAGCATTCATATTGTGTTTTGCTGTTGAAGCCACTAAGTCTTTAATACTTATAGTAGATTGTAAAACTGAAAACTGGGAATGATTATGTAGATGAACAAAATTTGCGTTTTCTAATTCAGATACATCAACTGTAGGTTTTTTAATTTCAACTTCTTGGGCTTTTTGAAGCTGCTCATGGATTTTAGCGGAAGCCTTTTTAAGATTAATATGTTTTAAACCTATAAGCTGAATCTCTTGTGGATTAGCATCAGTAAATTTCTCGAAGTAGTCTGGTTGAACATCTAATTGTTCTTTGGTGTACTGCTTTCTTCTTACTAATTCAAAAAAGCAGCGTGTGGTTGCCTCCACATCAGCAGTTGCATTATGCGCTTCGTTAAAAGCTTCTCTAAATAAATATTCGTGCAACTCGGTAAGTGTAGGCAATTTGAATTTTCCGCCACGACCTCCAGGAATCTTACATAATTCGGCAGTATGTTCAGTACATGTATCTAAAACTGGAAGTTCCAATAATTTAGTTGTTGCATCTTCACGGAAAAACTCGCAACCCATAATATTTAAATCGAAACCTACATTTTGTCCGACAACAAATTTTGATTTACTGAGTGCTTCATTGAATTTTTCTAAAACTTCAGCTAGAGGCAAGCCTTTTTCTTGGGCTAATTCAGTAGAAATGCCATGGATTTTTTCGGCATCATAAGGTATATTAAAGCCATCAGGTTGTATTAAGTAATCTTGATGTTCGATACAGTTTCCCATAGCATCATGCAATTGCCATGCAATTTGGATAGCTCTAGGCCAATTATCAGAATCAGTAATTGGAGCGTCCCAACGCTTAGGCAAACCTGTTGTTTCTGTATCAAAAACTAAATACATAAATGAGTTTTAATGTGAAAATTAAGAACCTTAAAAATAGGAATAATTATAAGTTTAAAAATGGAAAGTTATGAACAGTTTTAAACAAAATTAGATAAGAAATTACTATTGCAACTGAGATAATCCACCAACCAAAGGAACTTTATAAAATACACCTTCATTGAAGTTAACCACATTCAAGCCATCAGCTGTGTAAGCATAAAACCAAAACGTGCCGTAAACATTCTTAGGGTCATCATTATCAATATCTTCAACAATAATTTCTCCACTTGTTGGATATAACCCAATGCTGGAATCTGGTGCGTTTTTTGTAGAATATGTCGTTCCGTCTGCAGCAATAAAAATTGCTACATTATCGCTTTCTAAGCCTAGATCAAACGTTCCTGGTGTATCACTTGTAGTAATTAACTGAATTGTTTCGCCTGCATTTCTGCCCTCAATAATAAAGCCACCATTATCAATATCTGCAGCAAAAAAATCCGATCGCCACAACTCATTCTGTTTATTTGCTTGCATTGCAGGAGAATTGAACCTG
>Ga0316205_10003322_pt1 | contig 15412 bp, 19 predicted proteins | sample 3monthpyrite_MG_FD_204941 | JGI IMG/M metagenome (GOLD analysis project Ga0316205, IMG submission 204941) | Microbial mat bacterial communities from mineral coupon in-situ incubated in ocean water Damariscotta River, Maine, United States -... | ecosystem: Environmental > Aquatic > Marine >... | reverse complement strand
CATAAATACCTTCTTGAAGCATTTCATCTGCGAACTTTTTCGCTAGCGATGCTTCACCTAACATCACTGGAATAATAGGATGCTCGCCCGGCAAAATATTAAAACCAAGCGACGACATTTTTTCTCTAAAATATTTGGCGTTATCATTTAATTTGGATCTTAGCTCGTTTCCTGATTCCAACATATCAATGACTTTAATACTCGCCGCCGCAATCACAGGCGCTAGCGTATTTGAAAATAAATAAGGACGAGAACGCTGTCTTAACCATTCGATGATTTCTTTTTTACCGGAAGTATATCCGCCAGATGCGCCGCCTAAAGCTTTGCCTAATGTACCAGTGATAATATCCACTCGATCAATAACCCCACAATGCTCCGGCGTACCTCGTCCGTTTTCTCCCATAAATCCAACCGCGTGAGAATCATCCACCATGACCAGCGCATCATATTTATCTGCTAAATCACAAATAGCGTTTAAGTTGGCAAGATATCCATCCATAGAAAAAACGCCATCAGTGGCGATTAATTTATATCTCGCTCCCGCTTCATTTGCGGCTTTTAATTGCACTTCAAGATCTGCCATATCATTGTTGGCATATCGAAAACGCTTTGCTTTGCTCAGTCGAACACCATCGATAATAGAAGCATGATTAAGCGAATCAGAAATCACCGCATCTTCATCGGTCAATATCGTTTCAAATAATCCGCCATTCGCGTCAAAACATGATCCATATAAAATAGTGTCTTCCACTTTTAAAAATTGGCTGATACGCTTTTCAAGTGTTTTATGAACCGCTTGAGTTCCACAAATAAATCGCACCGAAGCCATTCCGTAGCCCCACTCTTCAAGCGCTTTTTTACCCGCTTCGATCAATTCTGGAGAGTTCGCCAATCCTAGATAATTATTTGCGCAAAAGTTAATGACATTTTCACCGCTTGTGACATGAATATCCGCTTGTTGTTGAGAGTCGATGATCCGCTCATCTTTGTATAAGCCAACTTCATGCAGCTCATCAATTTGATTTTGCAGATTTTCTAGGAAAGGTTTTTTCATAATGCCGCCTATATCAGATAGAGAGTACCCGAAAGAAAGTATCAGGTCGAAAGTGAGCAAACAAAGTTACTCGTCTTTATAGGCGGCTAATTTTACAGTAAATAGGTGGAAAACCAACCATTATGGCTTTGAGTGTCGCGGTGTTGGTGAAATATTTTAGCTTGCAACCGCCAGATTGGGTGACTCCTCACTCATTTTATACTGTTTTTCGATGTGTGCCTTAGTCGACTCGAGAGTCTCTGGCAGTGATTGTTCGAGTTTATTGCGCATCACCAGACCATGCAAGATTTCACCAAATAAACCAAAACGAATATCATAATCTAGGGTAACCTCCAACTGCGACATATTATCGCTAACCGACTCTATCCACCAGCTACTTTGTGATGCGTCCAATGGACCAAGTGGTGTCACTGTATAAACAAACCCTTTACCTTCCTGCCATTCGGTAACTGATTCTTCAATGCTGCCAAAACCTTCTATTTTGCAGTATCGTCCAGTACCAACACCGGATTTTTGGTCGCTTAAATAATGTGATTTTGTTACCGCTGGAGCCCAATCGCTCACATTGCCAAAGTCTTTCAACACATCCCACACGACACTAGAGGGCGTATTGATAACGATTGAGGTTTTTACTTGATATTTTCGTGGTGTTTTTTGCTTAGCCATTGAATTCTCCGATTTAAATAGTGGAAACCAAGCTATTTTATCAATAAAATGCTGGATCATAAATATACATATCTAGCCACAGATGGTGCGTTTAAGCACCAGTATAAACTGTAACTTTCGTACAGCAACTAGCTCACAAGGGTTGATCGACTTACATTTGAGGATATTATGACTAATTGGGACGATGCTCGATTTGTACTCGCTTTATCGCGAACCGGCACTATCAGAGCTGCCGCTAAAATCCTGTCGGTTAATCACACAACCGTTTCAAGAAGGATCGCGGCGATGGAAAAGCAATTATCCGCAAGACTGTTTGAACAAACCACCCAGGGCTATGTATTAACTGCATCCGGTCAAATTATTGTGCAAGCCGCAGAAACAATGGAAGATTTAGTACATGGATCTCAACAACAAATCGAGGGCGCTGATACCGCATTATCAGGCGATGTACATATTCATATACCAGATATTTTTAATGATTGGGTATGTGAGCAACTCGCACCATTTTCACGGCAACATCCAAATTTAAGAATTCATGTGAGTAGTGACACAGCGGTCGCTAATTTGGCTCGAAGAGAAGCTGACATAGCCTTAAGATTTACCGATTCGCCACCCGAAGATATGGTCGGACAAAAAGTCTGCAAGATGCCAGTTGCCCTGTATAAAAATGTCGACTTTGAATTCGACCCAAACAAAGATCTCGCAGGCTATCCTTGGGTTAGATGGTCAGATGTTTTTAGCGGTTCAAGAGTAGAAAAATGGATCAGCAAAAAAAGCAAGGACACCAAAAATGTCACCCGAGTATCAACTTACGGAACACTCACTTCGTTTATCAGACACGGTGCGGGGATCGGCTTATTGTCGCCTTGGTTTGCTGAAAATGATCCAAAGTTGGTTCAGCTGACACCCATAATTGAAGAGTTATTGATGGATGTGTGGGTTTTAATTCATCCGGATCTTCGAGGCGTGAAACGGATTAAGTCGATCAAGGATTTGTTGATTGAGTTGTTTGAGAGTAAAGATAAGTTGCCTTGAAAATTCAAATGCCTCGCTTACGCTATAGAAACCGATCACCTGCCACATTCAAATCACGTCTTATTAGATATCAACTATTAGCTTTTTGCCATAGCTAGCTTTTTGCCATAGCATGACATCCGTGATACCATGACTCCATGATTGTTTCCTTTAAAAACAAAGCAACAGAAGATATATTCAACGGATTAGCATCCAATATAGCAAGAAGATCGTACCCTCAAGGAATATGGAGAGTCGCAGCTAGGAAACTTGAACAATTAGATTCTGTTACTGTGTTAGATGATTTGAGAGTTCCTCCCGGGAACAGATTAGAAGCTTTATCTGGAAACCGAGCAGAAGAATTTAGTATACGCATTAACGAACAGTATCGAATTTGTTTCAAATGGGGTGACGCCGGACCATTTGATGTAGAAATTATTGATTACCATTAGAGGTGTAGCTATGGTTCGCATACCAACAAACAGAGTGCCAACTCATCCTGGAGAAATGCTCCTAGAGGAGTTTTTAAACCCTATGCAAATTACCCAGCGTGAATTAGCTGACGCAATCCACGTTCCTTATCAACGGGTAAACGAGTTGATAAATCAAAAACGCGGAGTCACTCCGAGCACAGCTTTGCGATTAGCGCGTTTTTTCGATATGTCGGCTGATTTTTGGCTAAATTTGCAGATCCGCTGGGATCTTTATAAAGCCCAAAAGGCAGAAAATGATGATATTGAGACTATAAATGACTTTCGCCACCTACAAAAAAGAGCTTAATTTATTGGCTGGCACTATACATTTAATACTTGAATCAAAAGCGCCACACATAAACCCAAGCCAAAAATGTAAGTCCCCATAGCACCTAACAACCTTGGCGGATTTCGCTTTGCTAAAGTTTTAGGAAAAATCATTCCTATTGCAAAAGAGTATCGACTGATGGTCACTAAAACCATGCACCATATCACCCAAGCCGGTTGTTGAGATTGACCTAAAATGTAGATGAGCAACGCTAAAAACGGAGCGTATTCCATGGTGTTGCCATGCGCGCGCAAGGTTTTGTGCAAAATATCTTCAGGATCATTTGAACTCCCATAGACGACATCATTTCTTACTCGTAATGATGAAACCGCAAATCCTAGCCCAATACTTAAAAAACCCAATAAAGCGATACACATTAATGGAATTGACATATTTGTTCCTCTGTTTGTTTGATTTAGTACTAAACGCAAACTAAATATATCCCTTGACAAAAATCTATCTAAGCGCCATAACGGACAATAAAAGTCCAATTCAGCCATTTAGTCATTTAGTCATGGAAAAATTTTCGGAGAAACTATGAAACAAGTCGTTATTTTGGCGGGCGAAGGTTGCTTATTTTCCAGCGTTGGCGGTCCTATGGATATGTTTATCCAAACCGGGGTGTTATGGAATGGTATTTTAGGAACCACTCCCTCGCCTTTTTTTGAAGTGAAAATTGCAACACTAGATGGACGTCCAGTTATAGCAACTAACCAAGTTCCAATCGTTCCTCATTGTTCAATCAAGAACATTGAACACGTTGATCTTATCATTCTTCCCTCGCAAGGGTTTCAACTAGACTTGCAAGATCCTACTCTAATAGAAAAAGTAAAATGGTTAAAAACATGCCACAAAAAAGGTGCGGATATTGCGAGCGTTTGCACTGGTGCTTTTACCCTCGCCGCAACAGGACTTTTAGATGGCAAAACAGCGACTACTCATTGGGGTGCGGCAAAAGCGTTTAAGAACCACTTTCCTAAGGTTGATTTACGCACAGAGCTGATGGTCACAGACGAAGGTAATCTATTTTGCAGTGGAGGACTGACAGCAGATTTAAACCTAGCCATTTATTTGATTAATAAATATTGCGGACGAGAAATCGCACTCCAGTGCTCGCGATGTACTTTAGTTGATTTAGATCGTTTATCGCAATCGACGTTTTCGATATTTATTCCAGAAAAAAACCATCAAGATGCTGAAATTTTGAAAATTCAAGAATGGATTGAGCAAAATTTAGATCGGAATTTTTCTATTGGAAAGCTGGCAGAAAAGGTAGCTATGAGTCCGCGTAATTTTAACCGACGATTCAAACAAGCCGTTGGAGAAACTGCACTAACCTATTTGCAGCTAGTCAGAATTGAAGCTGCTAAAAAGGAACTCGAAAATGGACGACGTACATTCGATGAAATTTCGTTTAATGTTGGATATGAGAATGTCAGCTTTTTCAGGCGAATCTTTAAACGTGCGACTGGACTAACTCCTGCGGCATATAGGAAGAAATTTTTTCAGTATGTTGAGGTGTAGTTTTCAATGGACTTAAGTAGGCACAAAGTAGGTTAACAAACCCCAACATTTCGAACCTAATTAGTCCGTTTATGTTAGAGTTCCTTTGTCACTCGCAACCTACTCCTTAGTCTGATTTATCCCGCCGAAAGTGCTGCGTCCATTTCTTCATTGGTCACTGCACCGCCGTCAAAATTCCAGGCACCGTCGATAGCGTGAACAACATTAATAAAAATTCGGTCTCTTGGAACTTTACCTTCTGCAAGATCAAAAAGTGCATCGGTACAATCTTTAAAATGACCAACTTTTATTTCACGATCATTAAAAGCAAACGCAGGTGTACGCCACTCAATCCAAATTGCAGTAGATTTTTCCCCGCCAGTAAAAGTACTATCTTTTGATAAAATATTCACCATCGAAGTGATGTTTGGCGTCATAATTTTACTGCCACTTAAACCATGCCATTTGAGCATCGATTCGGTGATTGTTTTAACCGCTTTTTCGATTGAGTCTTGCGATAAAACACCTTCAGTTGTGGTTAGTGTAAAAGGCATATTTTTTCTCCTAAAATTATTAAGTCGTTTTGTGTTTGTATAAATTTGAACTTGAATAAAAATATAAATATTAACGAGCAGAAATTAACTCGATTTTATAACCGTCTGGGTCTTCGATAAAGGCTATCACTTCACGATGACCAGTTTCATCCACCGCAAATATCATTGGTCCAGGTTGCCGAAGAATTTTCACACCCATTTCTTCGAAACGTTTACATGCGGTGTCGATATATTCTACCTCCAGCGCGATATGACCATAACCATTTCCATGTTGATAATTTGATTCATCCCAGTTGTAAGTTAATTCGATCACCGCATTTGATTTTTCGTCGCCGTAACCGAGAAAGACCAAAGTAAATCGCCCTTCGGTAAAATTTTCTCGACGTAGTTCTTTCATACCAAGTGCGTCACGATAAAACGCTACAGAGCGTTCAAGATCACTTACTCGATACATGCTGTATAGAATCCGAGAAGGTAAAACTGAATTTCGTGTTTGATTCATATTATTTATTCTCAGTTAAATAAAGTTTATTTACAGATTTTTCCGCTGTAACGAACCTGACCTTCCATGTTTTTTAGATCAACCAATCCATAGCTATTAAACGTTCCCTTATATCCTTTAAGTACGCCTCGAGAATTTCCTTCTTGCACATCGTAAGTTATTTCAATCATATAACGGTCTTTTTGACCCTCGACTCGCGTCAATATTCCTAAGTCTTTAGTATGTATAAAGCCCCCTTTGTCGTTCATAAAATAGTGTTCCATATCCATTTCTAATCCCGTTTTGGTTTCTCTTTGTGCGACAATTTTCCCGGATGTCGCTTCAACACTTCCGCTCAAAGCAGCGACAATAGTGGTCGTGCCATCATTTTGCGCGACGAAGTTAGCGATCGCTACCCCACCAATAGGCATGCAGTTTCCTTCATCTGCGTAAGCAGTTGAAACGCCTGCCAATAAAAGCGTTGTGAAAAGTGCAGATAGAGCCGATTTTTTCTTTAACATCATTATTTCCTCAGTTGTTTGTTGCGGATTAGTTGTAAATAAGCTATAAAGTGACAACAAATATAACGATCACTATATCGCGCAAAAGAATTAAAACATAACGATCGTTATATCGTCAAGCAAATTATAGTGATCGTTATATTAAATTTGTGTGTGGAGATAATATGTCCGAAAATTCGACTAAAGCATTAACCAAAAAACAGCAAACTCGACAACGCATTCTAGACGCAGCCAGCCAGTCTTTTAGAACTCATGGATTCGCCGGAATAGGTGTAGACGGGATCGCCAAAGCTGCCAAAGTGACATCTGGCGCTTTTTACTCCCATTTTGGTTCAAAAGATGGCGCATTTTCCGTAGCAATAGATGCCGGGCTTGATGAAGTAATCGCTGCATTACCTTATTTTCAAAAAAATGATGGAGATAAATGGGTTGAGTCTTTTGCTAATTATTATATTGGAAAAGCGCACCGGGATGATTTAGCCAACGGCTGCGCGATGACAACTTTATCACCAGAGGTTGTACGCGCAGCACCGGAATTTAGACTAGCGTATGAGAAAAAAATGAAACAGATTGTTGATATTATTTCAAATGGTTTAGAAGGAGACTCTATAGAAGAATGCCGTGCGCGAGCTTGGGCGATGTTAGGGACTTTGATTGGTGGACTGACTTTATCTCGCGCTGTTAAAAATAAGAAAGTTGCGAACGAGATTGCTAGTTCGATTAAGTATGCGGCGATTGCTGCTGCTGGGAAGGTTAAAAATATATGAAGCCCTCTGAGTCGTGTCGTATATCACATCAATCTTTTTTATGCGCTGAATTATTCGTGGAGATTAAGGTAATCAATTGAAATCACTAATAGCATGAGTTTTACACAATCCATTCAGTTAAGGTTCAGATCAAAGCGATAATCTATCTCTTCTAATAAAATATTCGAGTGTTTTATAGTGAATAAATTACTTCCCATTATCCTTATAATTTTATCAATCACGTTTACGGCAAACGGCAAGGCAGACCAGGATAATCCAGAAAATAATGTCCTCACTCCAGATGAAGCGATCATTGGTAGCGAATTAATTGAGTTTCCGAATGAGTCTCGGATCTATCCTAATATAAGTGATTTTAAACTTTTGAATAGTATTATTATGAGTAACATGAAAGGTGAGCGATGGGCGACTATTACTGTAAAAAATGAAGCTCACGGTAAAAGGACGTTTAATCAGGACCAGGTTTTAGCGCTATTTGCCGATGGAAGTCGTCACTTTCCTTTGTCATTTACCCAGGAATTTAAATCGCAACAAACCATTTCAATATTGGTTAATTTTGGAGTCCACCAATTTCCAATACTAAAGATCACTACTCGTAACAGAAACGAATAAAACATGAGCAAAAAAATCATCTCCACTAAAAGAAACGGAAAGATTTAGTGGAGATAACCTGCAGACAACCTATTTCTTAATACCTTCAATATGCAATTCCATTAGAACGTGCGAAGATGCCGGACCTAAGTCCATTTTTATGCCAAAATCTTTTAATCCAAGTTTTGTAGTACCGCTAAACCCAACACGATAGCCACCCCAGGGATCTTTTCCTTCACCAACTTTTTCTGCATCGATTTCGATTTCTTTACTGACTCCATGCAAAGTCAACTGACCTTTTACTGATAATTTTCCGTTACCTTTATCTGTTACGGATGAGCTAACAAATTTTGCATTGGCGAACTTATCAACTTCTAAAAAATCTGCACTTTTCAAATGTTTGTCTCGTTCAGCATGATTAGAACTCACACTTGCAGTATCAACGTTAACTTGTATTTTTGACGCCGAAACATTCGCTGAATCATAACTAAAACTGCCATCAAACTTATCAAAACGTCCAGTTAACCAACTATAACCTAAATGTTTGATTTTAAAATTGATTGAAGCGTGTGCTCCTTTGTTATCAATAACATAATCTGCCGCATTAATCAGTGGTGATAAAAGACTTAATACTAGTGTGCTTCCAATAAATAGTTTTTTCATTGTTTTTCCCTCGTAGTAGTTTTAAAAAATATTTTCACAAAATGGCATTAATAAATATACAAATTTAATTTCGTTTACCTATCATTCTTGTCAAGGTTTTGTCTTTGTCTATAAAATGATGCTTTAGTGCTGCTGCTGCGTGTAAAAAAACAACCAACATTAAAAGATACGCAGCGTACTGATGAAAAACGCCTGCTTTGTCTTCTTGGTTTTCTATTAGCGAGCCAAAACCCGGCACTTCAAATAACCCAAAAACGTCTATTCCTCGACCATCGGCCGTTGAAATAAAATATCCGGCGAACATAATGACAAACAGTAAGAAGTACAAAAATAAATGCACAAACGCGCCGATTTTTCGCTCGATGGGTTTATGCGATTCTAAATGCCCGGGTTGCACTTGAATTAACCTCCAAATGAGTCTAAAAATCATAATCGCCAGCAGGCTTAAACCCACGCTTTTATGTAATGCTGGAGCTGTTTTGTACAAACTATCGTAGTAGTCTAAATCGACCATCCAATAACCCAACCCGAATAATCCAAAAACCGTAATGGCAGCCAGCCAGTGTAATAAAATTGAAATCCATCCGTAATGTTCTTTAGTATTTTTCATATTTGTTTCTCGTGTTACTGCCACAAAAATGCTGATACTTGCGTGCCTAAAAATTTTTCGTTGAAAATGTTTTTTGCTTCCATCTCTGTACTCCATGCTGCTCCAAAACAAATGTGAAGTGGCAACAAATGCTCTTCACGGGGATGAGCATACCTTGCCTCGGGAGCATCTAGCCAATTAACTAAACTTTGTTCTTTTTGGTGCCAAGTTAGAGCTTGATTGGTTACGATATTATTTAACCAACTATCAAATCGTTCACTTTTGTCATAAACAATCGGATCGCAACTCATCAACACCTTCAAATTGTGAAACGACAACCCAGAACCGATAATTAGAACCTCTTCTTCGACTAACTTTCCTATAGCTTTCCCCACATTAATTTGTTTTTGAGGATCAAGATCGTTAGTCAACGAAAGCTGAACAACTGGAATGTCTGCATTGGGATAGATTAATTTAAGCGGGACGAAAGTACCGTGATCCAAGCCTCGTTTAGGATCGAGTTTAACCGAAATATCTTGCCACTTTAGCATTTTCATAATTTTATCCGCTAACTCAGGCTCACCTGCCGCTTTATATTGGATCTGATAACTTTCTTCTGGAAATCCATAATAATCATAAATCAGCTCTGGTTGTGCCCTGCTCGAAATAGTGGTTATATCTTCTTCCCAGTGAGCGCTAATGACTAAAACTGCTTTTGGCTCACCGAGCTTAGCCGGTAATTCTGTTAGAAAGTTAATCAGCCCAAGATGATTTGGCTCATTTAACAACGGCATAGGTCCGCCTCCGTGAGGAATGTAAATGATTGGACTTGCCATATAATTTGCCAGCGTTTTTAGATGAGTTTTAGTGAGTGAAGTGATTATGAGGGTAAAATATATAAATTGATATTGAAGCTTTCTTTAGATGATCATAAGATAAGCTTAAGTTCTTGCTCGGATAAAAATTATGACACTCGAACAACTCAAAATGCTAAAACTTGTCGCTGAACAGGGCAGCTTAAAGGCGGCAAGCGAACTACTCTATAAAACTCAACCCGCCATTAGCCAAGGCTTAAAACAGCTTGAAACTCAACTAGGACTTCAGTTATTTGATCGTAATGGATATCGCCTCGAGCTAACGACTGAAGGACAGCAAATTTATCGTCATGCTTTGCGCTTGTTGGATGAATCCTCAAAAATAAAACAGCTATCACAGCATCTATCCCAAGGGAATGAAGCCAGTATAACCATCGCACTCGAAGCTTCGTATGATCTAAACCAAATTCTACCTGTTTTGGAAAACACCCAAAATGAGTTTCCTCGTACTGAGATCGTACTCAAACAAGAGTACCTTAGCGGCGCATTTGAAGCGGTGCAAGATGAACAAGCCGAACTGGCAATCACTCCAGTCGATACTCTCGTTTTGGAGTCTGGGATATTTAATTCGAGTTGGCTTTATCAAGGCGTTTTGACTAATGTCGCGGCTCCACGGCTACTTTTACGACACCCCAATTTACAATTTGTAGAAGAACTACGAAATGAATATCAAATCGTTGTACAAGATTCAGGTCAAAGTAGTAAAGGCAAAAACTACAGTGTACAAACTGGACAACGTTGCTGGTACGCTAATGATTTTAGTACCAAAAAAACCTTAATCATGAGCGGTATGGGTTGGGGAAGATTGCCAGAAAACCTGATCGAAGATGAATTGAATAATGGTTCGCTCATAAAATTAGAGCTGGACGATGTTAATACTGATTTGGCACTAAATTACCACGCAATTAAACTGAAATCGCGAGTTTTGGGATCGGTGGCCAATAAATTATGGAAAAGCTTGTCTCGACCTTGTTCAAAATAAAAGCAGCTCTTCTTTAGCGCTCAAATTTGTCTAATAAAAAATCACAAAACAATTTCACTTTGGCGGGCAGATATTCTCTAGAGGGATAAATCATCCAGACAGCACCATTAAAATCCGTAGCTGTCACTTCAAAATCTCTAAAAAGTTTCGTTAATTGACCATGTCTAATTTCCTTTTCGACTAACCAATCAGGCAACAAAGATAACCCCATTCCAGCGACAGTGCATTGTTTAATCGCGCTAGACTGAGTAAGTAAGTGTTTACCTTGTACTGATATTTCTTCAATCTTATTCTGACATTTAAAAGTCCAATTAAAATTATGTCCACTACGGGGAAATAACAAGCAATTATGCTCTTTAACTTGCTCGGGTGTTTCTGGAATACCGAACCGAACTAGATATTCAGGGCTTGCCGTAATACAAAACGACATTGGCAAAAGCTGTCTGGCGATATAGGTTGAATCCTCTAAACTACCCACTCTGATGGCAACATCAATCCTCTCTTCAATTAGATCAGCAAAGCGATCATTAAGTAAAACGTCTAGCGAAAGATCGGGATATAGCCGATTAAACTCTGCCAGCAATGGCACAACATGCAATTCACCGAAAACTTTAGGGAGACTGATCCTAAGCTTGCCTTTCGGTTGGTTATTAATATCTGTAGCGAGTTGTTTGGCGAGTTCTAATTCTTCTAATACTAAATTGATTCGCTCGAAATAGAGTAAGCCTGCTTCGGTAGGCACGATTTGACGAGTCGTTCTTTGAAAAAGGCGAGTACCCACTTCCGACTCTAACGCGCTAATACTGCGAGAGACCGACGATGCAGCTATCCCTCGCTGTTTAGCGACGTTGGTGAAACTTCGCTGACGCATGACTTGGGCAAATAAATACAGAGAATCAACATCCATTGATGCAAATTACGCAATTATTAACTGTCTGTAAAGCTATTTATTGCTAGTCCGTTATCAAATAGACTGATTGGACATTATATATTTGATAGTTACCAGGAGTTCTTATGACAACAAATTCATCATCAATTAAGCAAATCACAGTTCTGGGAACAGGTGCAATGGGTTCTCGGATCGCCACTAACCTGCTAAAAGCCGACTACAAAGTATCCGTGTTTAACAGAGATAAAAACAAAGCATCTGATTTAATCCAATCAGGCGCTAAGTTTTTTGACACACCAAAATTGGCGGTCGCAGATGCTGATTTAGTCATCAGTATGCTAACCGACGATCAAGCCGCTAAAGATGTTTGGTTGGATGATCAATCGGGTGCTATGTTTGGAATGAAGCCCGATGCAATTGCAATCGAATCGAGTACTTTATCAATAGATTGCATAGCAAGTCTTAGCAATACTTTCGCAGAAAAAAACATCCCTTTTCTTGATGCGCCTGTACTCGGATCTCGCCCTCAAGCCGAAGCAGCGGCGCTAATATTTTTAATTGGCGGCGATAAAAATATTTTGCAAAAAGTCGAACCTGTACTAAAGCATTTGTCTTCGGCAGTTTATCATCTTGGAAAAAATGGGAACGGCGCTGCGATGAAATTAGCCGTTAACGCTTATTTTAGTTCTCAAGTTTCAGCTTTGAGCGAAGTAATTAATTTGATGCACAAATCCAATATTGATAAAGCTCAAACAGTCGAGCTATTTAATCAATTACCAACGACCAGCCCAGCACTTCAAGGAATTGGGCAGTTAATTGCGAATGAAAATTTTCAGCCATTTTTTCCTATTCATTTAGTGGAAAAAGATCTATCTTACGCACAAGATTTAGCCAGGCAAAATGCTGTCGAAATACCAACAATCGCTGCCACTCACGCGAGTTTTCAGTTAGCGATAGAAAAAGGATTTGGTGAAGATAATATCGCAGGCTTAGCTCAACTATGGCGATAGTTTCTTAGCATATAATACCTTAGCAGCTAGTGTTAGAATGCAATCTGAATTATACCTATTCAGGTTGCTTTTTCCATCGTCGAAAAATAGCAAACTGTTTATATTTTCCCATCGCTATAAAATTTCCAAACAAAATAATGATTAAGCCAAAGATCGAATACATCGTCCAATGATAACCTTCAAAAAATGTCGAAATAATAATCGCTATTACCGGATAAACTAACGTTATATAACCCGCTTTATCAGGACCTATCCGACCAAGCACTGTTAAGAATGCGCCGAAAGCGATCACCGACCCAAATAAAGCCAAATACACCAACGATCCTAAGTAACTAAAAGTCATTTCTAAATCAAAAGTCAGACCACTAACAAATGCCATACTGCCTAAAAAAACCGCCGCATAACCCATTCCTAAAGCATTTGCTTGAAGTACGGGGATTTTTCGTCGTTGAGTTTTTGCCGATACAATATTACCAAGAGACGCAAAAACGCTACCTCCTAATAATAACCAAATTCCGGTCATAGTCTCACTGCTATTTTCTCCGAGTTTAATTTCTGGCATAAAGATTAAGACAATACCGATCACACCAATACTCGCTCCAGTAATAACTTCCATTTTGATCGGGTCACCTAAAAATAATCTTGCAAAAATTACGTTAAAATAAACAATACTGGTACTCAAAACCGCAGCAAGTGCGCTATTTATTTTAGTGATCCCCATATAGGTTAACCAATAATTAAAACCAAATAATAACAAACCCTGGATCAAAATATAAAAATGATCAGATCTTGAAAAATTGAACTTTCGACCTCTAATCAAGCAATAAGCAAACAAGATCACGCTCGCCAATAAAAACCGATAAACCACCGAAACCAATGGCGCGACGATCCCGAGTTGAAAAGTGATCATCAACCAGGTTGATCCCCAGATCAGCGCTGAAGTTAAAAATAGAGCGAGGTTGTTCATAAATTGAATTCTCTAGGTGTCAGTTTATTTGTGGATCTTGAAAGTGGAAGTACTTATATCATCTAACTATTGATTGTCAGAAATACTATTTCCTTCTAATAGATCAATTTTCGCTTGCATCGATTCGATAAAAAACTCCTTAAACACCATAACTCTGGTGGTTTTTCGTAAATCGGGATGCGATAAGATCCACACATCTAAATCAAGCGCCTTAGGCGGTTCGATTATTCGAGAAAGTTTCGGATCAGCATCTCCTAAAAAACAAGGCAATGGCGTAACTCCGAGCCCGCTTTGCGCTGCACTATGCAAAGCTAATAAAGTATTGCCGGTCATTATGACATTGGCAGATGGACAATGTTCCTTTAACCACCGACCTGTTTCTAAATTATCCAATTCAACATTGGGCATTAACCAGTCATAGCAGTTTAAATCATTCTTGGTCTGAGATTTCAGGTATTCTAATGCTGCGTAAAAACTCATCTTCATACGACAGATCTTTTTACCAATAAGTTCTTCAGGCGGTTTGTTGGTGATCCTGATAGCGATATCAGCCTGTCTTCTCGATAAATCTAGTGACGCATTACTCAAGGATAAATCTAGCTTTATCCTGGGATAACGCTCGCGAAACGCTTGTAAATGAGGTATTACTAACTGCAATCCAAATGCGTCTGGAAGAGTAATTCTTAAATCACCATTTAACTGAAGGTCTCTACCAATCAATTGCCGAGCCAGTTGATTAACTTCACTTTCGACTTTTTCAGCAGTATGCATAACGGCTTCGCCCGATTGTGTCATCACATAACCTGTTGCTAGTCGATCGAACAGACGAACATTAAGCCTATTTTCAATTGCAACAATCCGCCGAAAAACGGTTGAATGATTTATTCCCATAACCTTCGCCGCGCCCGACAAAGTTCCTGAGCGGCAAACATTCAAGACTAAATGAAGATCGTTCCAAGCAAGCTCTTGTGCGTTCATGCAATATCAACTTTCACATTTTGCCAATTCCTATTCTCATTCGCACAATATATCATATATTTTGACCTTGACCATTACAAAACCTTGAGAGGATAAAATATGACTTTTTTAAAGCACACCGAAAAAATGGATCACTTTATGATGTTGTTAATGAGCAACCCAAAACGCTATTCGTGTATGGTTGAATTTTTAGATCAAGTGAGCCTAAATTTATCTGAGTTAAGCTGGAAAGATTGCGAGCTAATCGCCAAACAGATCTCACAAGAAAACCAGTCAACTTTTTGTAGTGGCATTCACCAAGGTATCGCTGATCAGCTTGAAGAACAAACAAACAACCCAGAAAAGCTGAATGCTGCTCTGAGATTCGCTTCAAAGCTCAATAAAGACTCCCGATCAATTCAACCTGCCGATATACGCAAACTTCAGGATATTGGATGGCAAGATCAAAGTATTGAAGATATGGTTGCACTAGTCGCCATAGTAAATTGTTTCAATATTTTAGCAAATGGT
>Ga0316205_10003321_pt1 | contig 15415 bp, 15 predicted proteins | sample 3monthpyrite_MG_FD_204941 | JGI IMG/M metagenome (GOLD analysis project Ga0316205, IMG submission 204941) | Microbial mat bacterial communities from mineral coupon in-situ incubated in ocean water Damariscotta River, Maine, United States -... | ecosystem: Environmental > Aquatic > Marine >... | reverse complement strand
TGGTTGATCTGTGTTTTAAGAACACAACTAATCGTGTTTCTGGTATTCACTTTACAGACTTTGAGGATGATCAGCGTAAGTTAGCTAAGCTGGCGTGGAACAAACGCAAAAATGTCGATCAAGGTGGCCTACTCAAGTTTATTCATGGTGGTGAAGATCATGCTTATAATCCTGACGTCGTTAACGCCTTGCAGGCCGCGGTTAAGAGCGGTGACTACAGCAAGCACAAGGAGTATTCACGTCTGATCGACCAACGCGATCCTCTGGCATTGAGAGACATGCTTGCCTTACGTGATGATATTCAACCAATCGATATTGATGAAGTCGAACCCATCGAAGATATTGTTGTACGCTTTGACTCTGCGGCAATGTCGCTGGGTGCATTGTCACCGGAAGCGCACCAGCATCTTGCAGAGGCAATGAATGCTTTAGGTGGACGTTCTAACTCTGGAGAAGGCGGCGAGTTACCTGAGCGCTGTTATAACCCGAAAACCAAATCAAAAATCAAACAGGTTGCATCCGGTCGCTTTGGTGTAACTCCGGCTTACTTGCGTAGTGCCGAGGTAATGCAGATTAAAGTCGCGCAAGGTGCCAAGCCCGGTGAAGGTGGTCAACTGCCTGGTCATAAGGTGAATGACTTCATTGCCAAGCTACGTTTCTGTAAGCCTGGTGTGTCGCTGATCTCACCACCACCGCATCATGATATTTATTCGATTGAAGATCTGGCGCAGCTTATTTATGACCTGAAACAAATCAACCCGGATGGTCTGGTTTCAGTGAAGCTCGTTGCCGAAGCCGGTGTCGGTACGATTGCCGCAGGTGTGGCTAAAGCCTATGCGGATTTAATTACTATCTCTGGATATGACGGTGGTACTGGTGCATCACCTTTAACCTCGGTGAAGTATGCAGGCAGTCCGTGGGAGTTAGGTCTAACTGAAACCCACCAGATTCTGCGTGCCAATGATCTTCGCGACAAAGTCCGTTTACAAACAGACGGTGGTTTAAAAACCGGTCTGGATGTCATCAAGGCGGCCATTTTAGGTGCCGAGAGTTTTGGTTTTGGTACCGGCCCCATGATCGCAATGGGCTGTAAGTATCTACGTATATGTCATTTGAATAACTGTGCTACGGGTGTTGCGACGCAAAATAATATCTTGCGTATGGAACACTATAAGGGCGAAGTTGAATGGGTGATGAACTACTTCAAGTTCATTGCGCAGGAAGTACGTGAGTTACTCGCTCAACTGGGTTGTCGTAAACTAACTGATGTTATCGGTCGCACTGACTTATTTAATGAACTGGAAGGTAACACTAGTAAGCAAAACAAATTGGACCTGTCGCCGATTTTATCGGATGGTGGCGTTAATAAGGATAAGGCACGCTATTGTGTTCAACCTAAGAATGAACCATTTGATAAAGGTGAATTAGCTGAGCAAATGGTGAAAGATACCTTGCCAGCGATCGAAGCGAAAAAAGGTGGCGAATTCAACTACGAAGTACATAACATTCACCGCTCTATCGGTGCACGTGTCTCCGGTGAGATAGCTGTACGCCATGGTGACAGTGGTATGGAAGAAACGCCGATAACACTGCGATTAAAAGGAACTGCAGGCCAAAGCTTCGGTGTTTGGAATGCCGGTGGTCTGCACATGTATCTGGAAGGTGATGCCAACGACTATGTCGGTAAAGGCATGGCCGGTGGTAAGCTAGTAATTCATCCTCCTAAAGGTAGTACCTTCAAGTCGCACGATACAACGATCATAGGTAACACCTGTTTGTATGGTGCGACCGGCGGTATGCTGTTTGCATCGGGTACTGCGGGCGAGCGCTTTGGTGTGCGTAACTCAGGTTGTACTACGGTTGTTGAAGGTATCGGCGACCATGGTTGTGAGTATATGACCGGTGGTGTGGTTGCCGTATTAGGCGAGACGGGTATTAACTTTGGTGCGGGTATGACGGGTGGTTTTGCTTATGTCTATGACAAGCAAAATAACTTCGGTGACAACTACAATCACGACGTTGAGATCGTACGTATTGCCCCAGAACATATGGAAGCACACCGTAATCACTTGCGTGAGTTGATCGAAGAATTTGTTCAGGAAACAGGAAGTAAGCGTGGACAAGAGTTACTCGATAACTTTGAGGATGCGATTGCCAAATTCTGGCTGGTTAAGCCCAAGGCTGCATCGCTTGAGTCCTTGATTGATGACATGCAACGTCGCGCAGCATAAAAAGTAGAAGTAAGTAAATCATGGCTAATAATTTTCAATTTGTAGATGTGCCCAGAATCGACCCGGTGAAAAAAGACGCCGATGAGCGTGTTCAGGAATACCGTGAGATTTATGGACAGTTTAGTGCCGAGAGTGCTGCGCAACAGGCTGATCGTTGTCTTGCCTGTGGTAATCCTTACTGTGAGTGGAAATGTCCGGTACACAATTATATCCCTAACTGGCTTAAGCTGATCGCGGAAGGCAACATCATGGAAGCGGCCGAATTATCACACCGCACTAACTCCTTGCCTGAAATTTGTGGTCGCGTATGTCCACAAGATCGTCTCTGTGAAGGTTCTTGTACGCTCAATGATGGCTTTGGTGCAGTAACGATTGGTGCACTTGAACGCTATATTAGTGACACGGCTTTTGCACAAGGCTGGAAACCTGATTTATCTGATGTTCAACGTGCTGGGAAAAAAGTCGCCGTGATTGGTGCGGGACCGGCTGGTCTTGGCTGTGCGGACATTCTTGCCCGTAATGGTGTTGATGTCACTGTATTTGAAAAGCAGCCTGAAATAGGCGGCTTGTTAATGTTTGGTATTCCAGAGTTCAAACTTGAAAAAGAAGTAGTCAAAGAACGTCGCAAGATCTTTGAAGACATGGGTATTCTGTTTAAGACTGGTATTGAGGTTGGTAAGGATATCGAGTTCAAGGCGATACTGGATGAGTATGATGCTGTGTTCCTGGGTATGGGGACATATAGTTATATGCAAGCGGGCATTCCTGGTGAAGATTTACCGGGTGTACATGCTGCGCTGGACTTTTTAATCTCTAACGTCAATCACTGCTGGAACTACGAAAAAGATCCTGCTGATTATGTGAGTATGGAAGGTAAAAAAGTTGTCGTACTTGGCGGTGGCGATACTGCTATGGACTGTAACCGAACCTCTATTCGTCAGGGTGCTGAGTCAGTGACCTGTGCCTACCGTCGTGATGAAGCCAATATGCCGGGTTCAAAACGCGAAGTCACCAATGCCAAAGAAGAAGGTGTGCAATTCCTTTGGAACCGTCAACCTATCGAGATCGTAGGTAACGGCAAGGTTGAAGGTATTAAAGTAATTACTACAGAACTCGGTGAGCCTGATGAACGTGGTCGCCGTAGCCCGGTGCCTGTTGAAGGCTCGGAAGAGATCGTGCCTGCCGATGTTGTTATCGTTGCCTTTGGTTTTCGCCCAAGCCCCGCAGACTGGTTTGCAGATTTTAGTATTGAGCTTGATGACCGAGGTCGTGTAACTGCTCCGATGTATCAGGATTACAAATATCAGACCACTAATGGAAAGATTTTTGCCGGTGGTGATATGGTGCGTGGCTCAGACCTGGTTGTTACCGCAGTATTTGAAGGTCGTGAAGCTGCTGAAGGTATCCTTGATTATCTAGAAGTATAAATAATAATTTATATCTCCTCTTTAAAGAGAAAAACATGTCAGAACTTAAGAACGATCGCTTTTTAAAAGCATTAATGCGTGAGCCTGTTGATGTCACTCCAGTCTGGATGATGCGCCAGGCCGGACGTTATTTACCTGAATACAAAGCAACACGTAAAAAAGCAGGTAGCTTTCTGGATCTTTGTAAAAATCCGGAACTGGCCTGTGAAGTTACTATTCAACCGCTGGATCGTTTCCCTTTAGATGCTGCAATCTTATTCTCTGATATTTTAACTATCCCGGATGCGATGGGGCTGGGTCTGTACTTTGCCGAAGGCGAAGGCCCTAACTTTAAACACCCAGTTCAAAGTAAAGCCGCCGTTGATAAACTGTTTGTACCTGACATGGAACAAGAGCTTGGCTATGTCATGGATGCAGTACGCACGATTCGTAAAGAACTGGATGGTCGTGTGCCCTTGATTGGTTTTTCCGGTAGCCCCTGGACTCTGGCGACCTATATGGTTGAAGGCAGTGGCAGTAAAGACTTTGCCAAGGTCAAAGGTATGCTCTATGACGATCCCACCAGTATGCATAAATTACTGGACGTGACGGCACAGGCGGTCACCCAATATTTAAATGCGCAGATTGCAGCGGGTGCACAAGCGGTCATGATTTTTGATACCTGGGGTGGTGCGCTGACTACCCGGGACTACAAGGCCTTCTCGTTAAGTTACATGCAACAGATTATTGCCGGGCTCAACCGCGAAAACGAAGGACGCAAAGTGCCTGTCGTGATGTTTTCAAAAGGTGGCTGCCAGTGGTTAGAAGACCAGGCCGAGTCCGGTGCCGATGCACTTGGCCTGGATTGGACCATTGATATTGGTTTGGCACGCAAGCGGGTCGGTGACAAAGTTGCACTGCAGGGCAATATGGATCCAACTGTTTTGTATGCCTCGCCAGAGCGTATTCGTGAAGAAGTCGCAGCTATCCTCAAGAGTTACGGTCCTGGTACAGGTCATGTATTCAACCTTGGCCATGGTATCCACCAGCACGTAAACCCTGAACACGCTGGCGCCTTTGTCGATGCGGTGCATGAACTCAGCAAGCCCTATCACAAGTAAGCCACTCCGCTCTTAATAAACTGTCTCAATAAACAATAGAAATAACAATAAGTTACCGGTTATTTACCGGTGGCCCAGCATGCCTGTGAATTCTTGATCAAATTTTGACCCTCTTTTTAGTGTTGAGTCGTATAAATCACGACAACAGTGATTAAACAAATTTAACTAAATTAAAGAGGATTCAAATCATGTCAAATCAATTAGTAAAACGTATTAAAGGTCTTGGTCTAGCGGTAATGCTGGTATTTATTGGTCAACAAAGTGCATTTGCCGATCAGCTTAGCTATAACGATGCCGTAGTGTGTTCAGCATATTTCATGACGACCTCAGCATTACTGGAGATGTCGGACGACAAAAAATTGGCCGGTGATTATGAGATGGCCGCAGAATACTTTTACAGCGAGTCTTCCCGTCTGGCTAATGGTGAAACCGATGAGCAAGTTGAGCAGGCAATCATGACTTCGGCAGAAACCATGGCTGATGTTGTAATTGAAGACTTCGATAACTACGCAAAGCTTGAAAGCCTTTACGAGAACAGTTGTATCGCTAAAGCCGAAGCAACCATGGCAAGTGCCAATTAAACGGGGCCAGGGTAAACCTTTTTAAGGAATCAATAACAAGGTGGGCATGGCCCACCTTTTTTTTGTAGTATAGCTTCCTATATTATAAATGGAGTGGTCAGGTGATAAAGAGTTTAAATCGATCACTGTAGACAACATAAGAGAGATAAAACGGAAATAATGTAAAGAGGTCTGGATATGCGTTTACTACATACAATGTTGCGAGTAGGTAATTTAGAACAGTCGATCAACTTTTATACAGAAGTGCTTGGCATGAAGTTACTTCGGCAAAAAGACTACCCGGACGGCAAGTTTACCTTGGCATTTATTGGTTATGGCGACGAGTCCGAGAATACAGTCATTGAGTTGACTTATAACTGGGATACCGACAAGTATGATTTAGGTGATGGCTACGGGCATATCGCGATCGAAGTCGATGATGTCTATAAAGCTACCGATGACATCAAACAACGTGGGGGCAAGATTATACGTGATGCGGGTCCGATGAATGCTGGTACGACGATTATTGCCTTTGTCGAAGACCCTGATGGTTATCCTATTGAGTTAATTGGTAAAAAACCCTAGAGAACAGTCAATTTTTATTGATCGGCATCAATATTATTTTTATCAGGCAAGCTAAACTGTAGGTTAGTAATTTGTTTTGTGCTGGGGATTTTTGCCTGCCCAGGATCTGTTTTTAGCTAGATAGGAGTATGTGTGATGAGTTCAACCTGGATAATAGTTGCCGATGGAAGTCGTGCTCGAATTTTTGAAAAAGCGTCTTCTGGTGACTTACACGAGAGAGAAACCCTGACCCATCCCGAGAGTCGTATGCACGAGCAAGATATAACGAGTGACCTGCCCGGTCGTGCTTTTGATAGTAGTGGTGAGGGTCGGCATGCGATGGGAAGTAAACATGAACCCAAGCAGCACGAAAAGGAAGAGTTTGCAAAGCAGGTTGCAGATCGCCTTGATAAGGCGCGCACAGAAAATAGGCTAGCGAATCTTGTTGTGATTGCTGCACCTGGTATGTTGGGTTTATTACGCGATGCGCTTAGTGCTGAAACTTCAAAGCTGGTTAGTGCCGAGGTCGATAAGGATCTGACACAACACAGTGTGCAGGATATTCAGCAACATCTGCCAACACCTCAGTCTGCCTAAGTCTGGCTCCATTAGTAGTATTAATCTCTGTTATACAGATGCCTGAGCTCCTGTTTTGCTTGCTCAAGGATTTTTTTTTGCGGGGGATCCAGTTTTCTACCTGCACGGTTAATATAGAAGACCAACATCGACATAGCTGAGCGAAAGGGCTCCGCTTTGCGTCTTTTACTTTGTTCAGCCGATTTTTTTAATGACCTGGCGATTTTTTTGGGGTCCTTCCAGGTAAATATACCCTCTTCAAGATCAAGAGCACGGCTTTCTCTCGTGACTTTGCCAGACCATTTTTTTGGTGGATTTGCCATAAGTCTGTCCTGTTAAAATGCGTTATAACTTATCTACAGTTTAGGTATTAATTTCCGAGTTTTGTTTATAACCTGGATATACTTTAAGGTCCTTAAGAAACTGAAAAATGATGAACCCCCAACGTCAATATTTGGAGAGGGATTATCTATCTTTTGGCCGGGAATAATTTTACAATGCAGTGATGAAAATAACTGGCAATATAAAAAAACTCAAAACCGAGCTCGTTTCCCCCATTGCATATTCACTTCCGATTGGTGAGGAATTACTGCCAGTCAATGAACTCATTGGTAAGTCGCTTAGCTTCAATTTTGAGGGTGAAATTAATTGTATTAATTGTGGGCGAAAAACCAAAAAGAGCTTCCAGCAAGGTTATTGTTATCCTTGTTTTCAATCCTTGGCCGAGTGCGACTCTTGTTTAATTAAGCCAGAATTGTGCCACTATCATGAAGGTACTTGCCGGGAGCCTCAATGGGGTGAAGAGCACTGCTTTCAAGATCATTATGTCTACCTGGCCAATACCTCAGGCCTGAAAGTAGGTATCACTCGACAAACAAATATTCCCACACGCTGGATGGACCAGGGCGCGACACAGGCACTACCGATTTATCGGACCCGGGATCGCTTACTGTCTGGTCAGGTTGAGGTTATCCTTAAGCAACATGTGGCTGACAAAACGGCCTGGCAGCGTATGTTAAAGGGAGAGCCCGAGCCGATTGATATCGCTGCAGCACGTGATCGTTTTCATAAGGAATGTGAAAAAGAAATAAATGAAATTCTCAAAGAAAGCGGTGACGATGCGGTAAGCTTTCTGGCCAATGAAAAAATTATTGAAATCAATTACCCAGTGGAACAATATCCTGAAAAAGTAAAGTCATTTAATTTTGATAAAACGCCTGAAGTCTCAGGAAAATTAATGGGAATTAAAGGCCAATATCTTATTTTTGACACGGGAGTGTTGAATGTCCGTAAGTTTTCGGGGTATAAACTCAGTCTAAAGGCTTAAACAGGATTCATGTGGTTTGTAACAATGCAGAAATTTAAAGATTGCAAATTCTTGAGTTTACTACTAGCACTGATGGTTTTTCTTGGTCAGGGCATCAGCACGTTGCATGCGCATGAGCTAGATGAACACAACGACCATAAATCCTGTACCATTTGTTTACAAATTCAAAACCATGACGATGCTGATACTCCTGGTCATGTCACGCTTACGATCGATTATGACTCGGTTACACAAAACCCACTCAAACTAGTATCTAGCTTCCAACAAAATATAACCAAGCCATTTCACTCACAGGCCCCTCCACTTTATTCCTAACGAAATAATATAGATAAATTTGACAAGTCGGACTTGTCACTTCGCTTACGTTTAGGAGAAACTTATGTTTTTAAGAATATACAGTGGAATTCTGTTGTTGGGCTTATCTGTTAGCCATGTATTTGCAGATAATAAAATATCATCAAACCAGTTTAATCCTGCTATCAGTGTCATTTTAAATGGCTCATACACCCAATTTACAAATGATCCTGATAACTATTCTATTTCTGGATTTGCACTAGCCGAAGAAACCGGGCCAGGTGAAGAGGGCTTCAGTCTGGGTGAGTCAGAATTGAATATATCAGCAAATGTGGATGATCTTTTTTATGGTCATATAACGGTGGCGCTGACACCTGAAAATAGCGTGGAAGTTGAAGAGGCTTATTTTGAAACCCTGGGCCTGGGTGATGGGCTAACGATAAAAGGCGGTCGCTTTTTTTCTGGCATTGGATATTTAAATCAACATCATGCGCATAGCTGGGATTTTGTTGATCAACCGCTTGCTTACAAAGCGATGTTAGGTGGTCAATTATCTGACGATGGCTTACAGGTTCGCTGGTTAGCACCGACAGATACCTATCTAGAGTTTGGCATTGAAGGTTTGCGTGGTGATGGTTTTCCGGCAGGAAATGCCGCGAATGATGGTAAAGGGACGATGACAGTCTTTACACACATAGGTGGTGATATTAACCAAAGCCAAAGTTGGTCGGCAGGATTATCATTTATAAGTGCAGAGGCAGATGCAAGAGAAACAGGTTCACCAGCAGAAACATTTACTGGTGATAGTGAAATGTTAATTTTAGATATCATTTGGAAGTGGGCACCAGAGGGTAATATCAAACAAGAAAATCTAAAGCTCCAGGCAGAATACTTCTCACGTGATGAAGAAGGGCTCTATGCAGGTAATAATTATGATGCTAGTCAAAGCGGCTATTATTTACAGGCTGTTTATCAATTCAAACCAAAGTGGCGAGTAGGCCTGCGCTATGATGCATTAAGTGCCGATGATCCAGGGGTAGCATTTGCCGGGACAGCGTTGGATACTTTAGGCCATGATCCTGAGCGTTGGTCTGCCATGATCGATTGGTCGAGGTCTGAATTTTCGCGCCTGCGGCTTCAATATAATATTGATGACTCGAATCCAGATCAGGATAGCCAGTTTTATGTCCAATATACAATGAGCCTGGGCGCGCATGGCGCACACCGTTATTAAGCTAGGGACTGGCGATGTATAAGAAAATAATTTTGTTGCTGGGTTTTATCCTGTTGCCATCACTGGTACAGGCGCAGTTACGGATCTTTGCCTGTGAACCCGAATGGGCGGCACTGAGCATGGAGCTCGGTGGCGATAAAGTGTCGATATATCAGGCCACATCTGCGTTTCAGGATCCTCATCATATCGAAGCACGCCCCAGCTTAATTGCCAAGATGCGTCGCGCTGACTTATTAGTTTGTACAGGGGTTGGACTTGAGGAGGCGTGGTTACCACTTATTATTCGCCGCGCTAGCAACGGAAAAGTTCTTGAAGGCCAACCGGGACATTTTATGGCGGCACTGCAGGTATCCCGTCTCGACATACCGATAAATGTCGATCGTAAGCATGGCGATGTCCATCCACAGGGTAATCCACATGTGCACTTAGATCCCAATCGATTACTTAAGATTGCTAATGATTTATCGAAGCGCCTAGTCGCCATAGATGCAGACAATAAGGCCTATTATTTACAACGGCTGGAAAGTTTTAGTACTAAATGGCGCAGTCAAATAGCGAACTGGGAAAAACTTGCCAAACCCTTACAGGGTATTGATGTGGTTGTTTACCATAAAGACTGGCTTTACTTATTTGAGTGGCTGAAGATTAATGTGGTTGCAACTATTGAACCAAAGCCAGGGATCACCCCCAGTGCGGGCTATTTAACAATTATGAAACAGCAACTATTACAAAAGCCTGCTGCTATGGTTGTTTTTGCACGATATCAAAATGATAAAGCATCGCGCTGGTTAAGTGAAAAAATGAAGTATCCTTTAGTTGAGCTACCTTACACTGTTGGTGGCAATAAAGAGTCTAGCTCACTAACCAAATTATTTGACTCGACTATTCAGTTACTTTTACGTGCACTAAAAGAAAAGGATCAGAAACAATAATGATCGATCTATCAATTTTATTGCCGGCATTTATTACTGGATTATTGGTACTTCTGACCCATGTTCCATTAGGGCAACGCGTATTGCAGCGTGGCATTATCTTTATTGATCTTGCGCTGGCACAGATTGCTGGATTAGGTTTGATCATTGCGTTTGTTTTAGGATTTGAACCACACGGATATGGTGTTCAGATCGTAGCTGTATTGAGCGCCTTATTGGGTGCGATTCTATTATATTCCCTGGAGCGTAAATTTAGTCAAATCCAGGAGGCATTAATCGGTTTAGTATTTGTACTTGCAGCTGCAGCAGTGATATTACTAACATCTCATCAGTCACAAGGTGCGCATGAAGTTGAAACGTTGTTAAGTGGTCAAATACTCTGGGTTAACTACAAACAACTAATACCTGTCGCTATCGTTTATCTGTTTGTCATCGTACTCTGGTTCATTCCGTTGTGGAAATCGCAACGTTTCAAGTTTTACATCTTATTTGCACTAGCCGTTACCGCATCGGTGCAGTTAATAGGGATTTATCTCGTATTTGCCAGTTTGATTATTCCTGCTCTGGCTATTCGTAACATCAAAAAATATGCACTACTAACTGGTTATGTCATAGGAATGTTAGGTTATGCATTAGGAATTTTAGGCTCAGCAATGTTTGATCTTTCTACAGGGCCATTGATTATATGGGCATTGTTTATTGTCGCGGGGTTATATTTACTATTTTCAAGGGTTGTTGAAATATCAAAATCCTAATCATAAGGATGGTCACGTATATTTTTTATTTTTGCGCGCGCGAGGATGTGCCTTGTCATAAACATTGGCCAGGTGCTGAAAGTCCAGGTGGGTATAAATCTGTGTAGTATTTATATCACTATGGCCGAGTAATTCCTGAACTGCGCGTAAGTCACCACTGGACTCTAATACATGTGAGGCAAATGAGTGGCGTAACATGTGAGGATGAATATGGGTTGGCATGGCCTGTTTTTGTGCCCAGTAACGCAAACGCTGCTGGACGCTACGTGCTGATAAGCGTTTTCCCGTCTGACTTATAAATAGCGCGTCATCTGATGGACTGTAATGGTGGTTTCGAATTTTTAACCACGCCTTGATCGCGTGACTTGCCTTTGTGCCGATCGGTACTACACGCATTTTGTTGCCTTTACCTGTCACGGTCACCAGGCCCTGTTTTAAATCAAGTTGAGCCAAATTAAGGCCAACTAGCTCAGAGAGCCGTAGTCCGGAAGAATAAAATAATTCAAGAATAGCGATATCTCGTTTGGCGATGGGGGTCGTCTCGGTAATCGCGAGAAAGTGTTGTACCTGATCGACATCCAGCGTCTTGGGCAGCTTGCGTCCAATCTTTGGTGCACGCACTTCTTTTGCCGGATTGAGCTTGAGCTGTTTTTCCGTAATTAAGTAATTGAAAAAACTTCGTATCGCACTGAGTTCGCGTTGAATCGATTTGGCACTGATTTGGCGACGGTGTCGTTGCGCGACATAACTGGAAATATGCGACTCTTTCACGTCGCTCAGTTTACTGACATTAAGCTCAATCAGGTGCTGACGGAGTCGTTGTAGATCTCGGCTATAGTTATCAAGCGTGTGAGGTGAGAGTTGGCGTTCATACTGCAGTTTGTGGAAAAAATCATCGAGCTCTTTTTGTACGAACGTGCTCATTCTATTGGTAAGCCACTAGTCTGTTGCGCGCTCACTATCTTGTGGTTTTTCGAACTCCAGTGTCCGCTTCAGTACTCGCGCGAGTATGTTGCCAATCTGTGAGAGGAACATGGTGCCCATATCGGCACGAAAACGTTCTCGCTCGTGACTACCGATGGCTAGCATGCCATAGCAGGTCTTTGAATTTTCACTTTCAACCAGCGGAATGAGTGCAGCAGAGGCGATCTGTCCGGCATCATCACTGAACAGGGATTCAAGTTGGCCATGCTTAAGTTGACCACAGGCGGGACGACGCTCCTTGATGATTTTTTCAAAGGCACCCAGTGCGGGTTCACTCCAGTCTATTACTTCGGGACGTGCTGCCAGGCTTGGGTGGCCGGTATTAAACAGACGTACAACAACGGTATCGGCATTAAAGTCTTTACTCAACCGTGTTTGCACGATATCGAGGACATGATCTAAGTCCGTGGCATCGAGCAAGGAAAGAATTAACTGGTTAATTTGAGCGTTCAGTTTTTCATTAGTTTGCGCATTGGCGATCAAGGTTGTGAGTCGTTTTTTATGTGACTCTTTTTGCTCGCGTAGGATCTGAACCTGACGTTCAACCAGGGACACAGCGCCCTGATGCTCATGAGGTAAAATCATGCCTGCTAGTAAATCTTTGTGACGCTCGAAAAAGTCTGGGTTGTCTCTCAAGTATTTGACCACGGATTTTTCCGTGTCATCAATGAGCGGCTTGTTAGTATTATGTTGTGTGCTCATAGTGCTATGCTCCCCTCAAAAACGGTGGTGGCGGGTCCTGTCATCATGACCGGTTGTCCCTCACCTTGCCAGCTTACTCTAAGTGTACCACCTGTGAGCTGAACTTGAACAATTTCAGACAGTAACTGCCACCGTCTGCCCACTACTACTGCGGCACACGCACCAGAACCACAGGCAAGCGTTTCACCAACACCACGCTCAAACACACGTAATTTGATCATGTTTTGATCAACTACCTGCATAAAGCCGGCATTAACGTGCTTAGGAAAACGCGGGTGAGCTTCAATTTGTGGCCCAAGGGTTTCTAAACCACATTGATCAACATTAGCAACCTGTAAAACGGCATGGGGGTTACCTAACGCAACCGCACCGATTTCAACAGTCTCATGATCGAGCTCGAGTGAGTAATGCTGTTCAACTTGTGACGCATCAAACGGGATAGCAGCAGGCTGAAATTCCGGGATACCCATGTTAACCGTGACCTGGTCATCATCTTGAACTTCTAAAATGAGCTTGCCAGCTTTGGTTTGCACCGGAATACGACGTTCATGAGTGAGACCTTTGTCCAGGACAAAACGGGCAAAGCAGCGGGCACCGTTTCCACACTGTTCGACCTCGCCACCGTCGGCATTAAAAATACGATAGGTAAATAGTACGGAATCGTCCTGAGCGGACTCGACTAAGAGCAGTTGATCGCAGCCAATACCGAAATGTCGGTCGGCAATGTGCTTAATTTGTGTACGATCGAGCGAAATTTGCTGGTTGATCCCATCGATCACCACAAAATCATTGCCCAGACCTTCCATTTTGGTGAAATTAATAGCCATAAACTTTCTTTCAGAGCTGCCGATAGATCATTTATCCTTGAAATTACATATAGTTAGAGTTAATAGCAAGGGATAATGTATTGCTACAAACGCAACGGGGGCTGCAACAGTTTCACTAATCTAATGATAGTGCGTCTTACATCGCTTGCTTTGCTTGTCGGTAGCTTGTTCGTATGGCTGCCCAGCGCCTATTCAGCTGAAAAGCTGAGGATTGGCTGGGTCTATGCGATGGGTAATACGCCCTTGCTTGTCGCGAAATATAACGGTTTCTTCAAACAAGCTGGGGTGGATGTCGAGATTGTGCAATTTGACTCTGGCCCCTTGATCAAACGAGCGATGAAAGCCGGTGATCTGGATCTGGCTTATATTGGTATCCCTGCACTATCACGCGCCGTCGCCGATGGAATCGATCTGAAAATTGTTGCCAAGGTGAATTATGGTAATGCTGCCTTAATCACTAAAAAAGATAGTTCGATCCGTAATCTGGGTGACTTAAGAGGAAGAAAAATTGCCGGCGTCCGTAAAGGCAGCGGTATGGATATTCTGCTGCGAGGTTACGTATTGGGTGAACGTGCCGGGTTTGATTCGGATAAGGATGTGACTATCTTGCATATGCCGACCAAGATGATGGATGCCTCAGTCAATAAAGGTGTGGTCGATGCCGCCTTCACCTGGGAGCCGTTTGTTTCATTGGCAGTATTATCTGATGATGCGCGTGTGCTTTTCGATAGTAATCAGGCCATTCCAAAACATCTCTGGTATGTCATTGCTGCCAGGACCTCTATCCTGGAAGAGAGTCGAGATACAGTGAACAAGGTCTTATCTGCACACCAGCGAGCAGTTAGCTATTTACGAACCGACACCAATGCAGGCATGTCGATTATTATTGATACCTTCAAGCTGGATACAGCGGTTAAATATTCTCAGAAGAAAATTATTGCGGAAGAAGTTGTAGTTGAAGCGCGGAGTCGCTTAGGTTGGGAGTGCGTGCTTGATCAAAAAGACATGAAATTTATACAGCGTCTGATCGATTATACGCAGGACCTGGGATATTTGAAAAATAGACAACATGTTGATGATCTTATTGACGATGAATCTATCTCCTATCTAAAAGGTATAGAGTAGTAAACCTACGGTAACAGATGCTCTTTTTCAAAGAGTGAAGTAACCGTTTCCCGTTCTCTGATTAAAAACGGTGTCGCACCATCAACCATAATTTCCGCCGCACGTCCTCGCGTATTATAGTTTGAACTCATGGTGAAGCCGTATGCACCTGCCGAGCGAACCGCGAGCAAATCACCTTCTTTTAGGTTGAGTTGTCGCTCTTTTCCCAGAAAGTCACCTGTTTCACAGACCGGTCCAACAATATCGTATTGATGTGACTCGCCATCTTCGCGCGGTTGTATCGCGATAATTTCCTGCCACGCGTTATATAAGGCTGGACGCATTAAATCATTCATTGCAGCATCGACAATCGCAAAGTGACGATCACTGTTATGCTTGAGATGTTCAATCCTGGTTATCAGGATACCGGCGTTACCGGCGATGGCACGCCCGGGCTCCATAATAATTGTGTAATCATGACCACTAAGTGTTTCGTTTAACGCCTTTGCATATTCATCTGGCAGAGGCGGTGTTTCATCCTGATAACGAATACCAAGTCCACCACCGATATCAATGTGTTGAATAGTTATGCCATCTGCTTTTAGCTTTTCCAGTAAAGCAAGAACGCGATTCAACGCATCAACGAAAGGCGTTATCGTTGTTAGCTGTGATCCGATATGGCAATCAATACCGCGCACATCTAGATGAGGGAGTTCTGCGGCAACCTGATAAATGCGCTGTGCATCATCAATCGCGATGCCAAACTTGTTCTCTTTTAAACCCGTTGAGATATAGGGA
>Ga0316205_10003320_pt1 | contig 15424 bp, 10 predicted proteins | sample 3monthpyrite_MG_FD_204941 | JGI IMG/M metagenome (GOLD analysis project Ga0316205, IMG submission 204941) | Microbial mat bacterial communities from mineral coupon in-situ incubated in ocean water Damariscotta River, Maine, United States -... | ecosystem: Environmental > Aquatic > Marine >... | reverse complement strand
CGCTTAAAACACCTAAAGAGTTGGCAGCACCACTAATATATTTGATGGAAAAAGATGATTATAACGAGCTAATGACCAACAAGAATCCGGTAGATCTCAAAATGGCCATTGATAAGTTCTGGCTCAATAACATCAAAAATGAACGGATTGCCCAAAATGTAATTGAATTGTATTACGAACGTGTAGAAGAGGCGAATAAACAATTTTCGAACTTTAAAGAAGGATGGAAAACCGACTTTGGTATGATGTACATTTTATTTGGTCCACCTCGGTATATATCTACTTCTATTAATGAAATGGTTTGGTCTTACTCGACCAATCTGTATGATCCGGAGACCAATTTCCTCTTTAGAAATCCGAAAATGAAAAGCAAATATTATCCCTTTGATAATTTTCTTCTTCATCGAGATCAACAATATTTCAGTGTACAGTATCTGCAAATCCAAAATTGGTTATCTGGTGAAATTTTAAAAGATAATTTGTAAAATCTAACTTAAAATCCACGATTAATAATCGTAATAATTACTGTATTCATTTAGTTAATAAATAGCAGAATAATTTGACACACTTTATATGACTATTTCTATAAAATTAACTTCCATTCTTTTTTTGGCGGCATTCATTTTAATTAGTTGTAAAACAACAAATGTAAATGTTGAGAGAGGCAGTAACTATACATTTCGGGTAGGATATCCTGAAATACGATTATCAGCCGTTGGAATTATTAGTGATGACGACATCCCTATTATCAGCACATCAACAGAACTAATGTTTAGTTCACTTATTTATAAAAATAGTTCTAATGATAGAGTAGCTGAAATTCTATTTGAACTGCAAATTATCAATAAGATCACCGGTACACTAATAAGTTTTAATGACACCTATCAAATAATTGATAATGCCGAGTCAAGAGCTTTGAACTTAGACAGTTATCAAATTCAAAAAACGTTTACAGTTGAACCTGGTTATTATGTTATAACTGCAAAAGTAACTGATAATAATTCTCAAAAAGACATCTCATTAACTACAGAAACATTTATTCCGGATCCGACTAATCCAGAAATAAACTTGACGAATATTTTATTGCTATCTAAAGACAATGAATCCATTTTTCCTGATTATTTTCCAATCACTACCTACGATGTACCGCTTAAGATGGACAGTTTAAGGTTTGAGTTTCAGGCAACAAACAATGATTCCAGAGATCCAATAACCATTAGTGCTAAATTAATTCAATACCAATCAGATACTTTAGCTGCCAACCCTATGAGTTACAATAATTATTTATCTAGTTCAATTGGATATAGAGGGATTGACTATCGGAATAAAACTGAAATTGCCACAACTACACGACGTTTAACACAACCGGGTAGTGTTTACATAGAATTTACGTATCCAATATTACCTCGTGGAAACTATCGTTTTGAAGTTACAACGAAAGATGCATCTAATAATGAGATTTATAAAGCGAGAGATTTTAGTATAAAATCAGAGAATTACCCCTTAATTAGCGATGTAAGAGAAATTGCCGCTCCACTTATTTACTTAATGAGTGCAAAGGATCATCAAACTCTTATGAAGATTAAAAATGAGGCTGAATTAAAACAAGCAGTGGATCGATTTTGGCTTGAAGCTATTGGAAATCCAAATATCGCTCGTGAAGTAATTCAGAAATATTACGATCGTGTTGAACAAGCAAATAAACTATTCTCTAATTATAAGGAAGGTTGGAAAACTGATATGGGTATGATATACATTTTATATGGCCAACCATGGTATGTTCAAGAAAGTTTTAAAAGAATGACTTGGTCTTACTCATACAATGCTAATGATTTCTTCACTAATTTCAGTTTTATCAAACCCAAGAAGAACAGTAAGTTTTACCCATTTGATAATTACCTACTCAATCGAACAAGCGATTATTTTAATGTTGAATATCGCCAAAGAGAACTCTGGTTAAGTGGCCAAATTTTAACAGAGAACCTTTAGAATTAACCAATAGTACCAAACAATTTTATTCTGAAGTGTACATAAGATTTTATGTGATAAATTGGAGCTTTATTCTCTCTCTTCTAATCTCTTTCATTTACTCTATTGCATATTATGCTGATAATATGTGACGGTAATATTTTTGTTAATACTACTGCTTAGCTGAAATCATTTCTTATTAATGGTTTGTTCGTCTCTTTAAGAGATTGTCTCGACTCCATTCACATAATATTTTTCAATATCATATTAAACTCATAAAAAAAGGGCCGCAACTGCAAAGTTACGACCCTCTTAAATAAGAGACTAAACTGCTAAAGAGTTATATCTTAACAGCAGAGAAGGTTACTTGGGTAGCCGGGCCACCACAATCACCATTTCTATTATCCGTTAGAACAAAACTAAATGTTGAATCGTCATCTAGATTAAATCCAGAAATAGTAGGATCAACAATTTGACCGAAGTTTAGATCCAATCCACAACCAACGCCTGACGAAACAGTTCCTCGTGTAGAAACCCAGTTGTCAGCAGCTGTGAATGTACCAAATCCTTGTTTTCGGAAGAAGGTTAGAGGAAGATCCATTCCAAAGCAACCGAAATCAGGTAGGTAACAAATAGAATTTGCCGTACGTCCGTTTTGTGTATCACTTGGATCCACTGACAACGTAAAGTCAAAAATACCTGAATTATTTGCAGCACCATCGCTAAAGATAGCAAAGAGTCCAAATATTCCGGAACTAGGATCATTTTGAGTTACAGTGTAATCTCCAACAAAAGCAGTAGCAGGTATGCTACTAACTACAGATGCACGTGCAAAATATGGTGACACATAGAAACCACCTGTTACAGCAGGACTAGCATCAGTATTAGTATATACTGTACCATCATTTGTGATTACTTCCCAACGAATTTCCATTTGATCACCAAGATCAAGTGAGTTTACATCTAAACTTAAATAAGCTAGAATATCAACTAAGGAAACACTGAAAGTTGAACCAGGTAAACCACTAGCTTCTTGTGTTGTAAAAGTGCTAGCAGAATACGAGGATATTGGAGATGATGGTTCTGTGCCTGCTGATTGACCAGATGGTCTATAAGCGACATAGAAGTCTACTCTATCAATATCAGCACCGTTATTAACATCTTGCACTTCACCTACAAACTCATACTTAGCAGTGGCTAAGTCAGCTACGTCAAAACCGGATGAAGTAACAGACAGTATACGCAAGAACGCTCCTGTATTTGCTAGAGTTTCATCCAATGGAATTGGTAGATCAGGATCACCAACAAGAGCATCACACTGAATCAATGTGGTAACAACCAACATCGATGCTATTATATATTTTAATTTTCTCATTTCTATTTTCCTAATAAATATTAAAAATTAAATTTAGTGCTACCCTTAGATGGATCCCAAAAAGGACCTTGAAGCACATCTGCTGGAGCTTTCTGTTCGATATTTGAATTTCTTTCAACCATGTTTGACGGGTAAAGTACTGAACGATACCAGTTTCCAGGATTTGGCGTTCTTGCCGGTTGAAGATTATCATCACGATCTGGGAAGCCGGTACGTCGCATTAGGTTCCATGCTTCATAACCATTTCCCCATAAGGCGAAATAGTATTCATTAGCAATAGCACGCAAGTTATCAGCGTCATAATCAGCTAATGCTTCTAAAACGTATGCATCTGTATTAGCCGTTGAAATCTCAAACGGTGTACCACCGGCTTGATCATCCCCGAAATCAGCTACTTTTTCAAAGGATGAACGTATAGCTGCTTCAAGATGTGTTCTTGCTGCTGCTGCATCATTATTCATAGTTTTTTCAACTTCAGCAGCCATAAAGTGAGTAAAGGAAGCTAGTAAAATTGGCTCGATACCATCTCCACCATTACCATCTCCTCTGTCAGCAGTATTACCTGAGTTATCGTCAAAAAGACCACCAACCGGATACACACCAAAAGTAGTTCTTAAGTCTCCATCTGGCGGAATACCATCATCCATCAAGTGATCTCTTCCCCACCAACCATCACCCAGCAAACAATATGGATCGTCAGCATCGAAATGATTGGGTGCAAAAGACGATAGGCATGTGTTCTCATTGATATCAGTAGGATCAGTAGTAGTTTGACGATAAAAATAATAACGCATTCTAGGATCTGCATTATCTTTATCAGTCAAAAACATATTTAGATAACTAACTGCCATATAAGAACTTGCACCGGTATCATCTATGTAATTACCAGCGTAATCAGGATGTCTCGAATCAGGGTTTACGTCAATAGTAGAGTACTGAAACTGAAAATCTTGATCATCTGTTACAATTAATGAGTTTGCTGCATCAGCTACTAAAGCAGCAGCAGAACTTGAACCCGTATTTAGATAGGCTTTTAACTTCATAGTATTAGCAGCTCTCGTCCACAAATCAGCACGATCTGCAGCACCACCACTATAAAAGAAATCATTATCAGGTAGCGGTGCACCATCAGTAACTGCTTGTGCGAAATCAGCAATAGCAGCATCTAATAAGGCTTGAGCAGCCGCATAGATACTTTCACCGTTATCCAAAGTAGGGTTAAAATTAGTTGCATCATTAGCTTCCGAAAATGGCATATCACCAAAAACATCAACTAATGTTATTAATGCATTCGCTTGTAATGTTTTAGCTATCCCACTGTGAAATAGGAATCCTTTTTCATCAGTTATTGGAAGCAAGTTTTGCGTATCTGCGAACAAGTCGGCATACGCATTGCCATAGATTCCATTAAACGATGTTGGAGAAAATGCATTTTCATACGTGCTACCGAACATGTATCTCATTCTTGTCATTTCTGAGCCGTATGAGGAAGCGGCACGATAAACGCTCCGCGCCTCCAACTGAATATTATTTAATAAATAATCAGGGTCTACGCTAGATGGTGGTAATGCATTTGGAGAATCCAAATTGCTATCATCAATCACCTCGCATTGTGCTGTAAATAGCATCAGGGATGCTAATACAAATATACTTTTATAAAATTTCATATTACTTATTTTTTTCAATGTGTGTGTAATTAGAATCTAAATCTGACACTACCACCAAATCTGCGAGCAGCAGGTCCGGTTAAATAATCAAATCCACGTGAGTTACCACCAATTGAATTCACATTTGGATCGAAACCACTTCCTTCAGGTACATTAAACGCATACAACCATAAGTTATCACCAGTCAATGAAATGGTGATTTGTTTGAATGGCGTTTTTCCAAGAAGAGTAGTAGGTAAGTCATACGATAAAGCTACATTAGCTAGTCTAATGTGAGTCATATCATAAACACGTAATTCATCATCACCAAATCCAAAATTGCTAAAAAATACACCGGATGGTGAAATTTGTACAGTATTGGTTTGACCGGATTCGTTTACACCTGGTAGAATAAATGTATTATTTCTATCAATTTTATCGGTATCAGTGGTTAAACCACGAGCCATAAGGGTACTAATCCATGTGCTAAACATGTCTCCGCCTTGTTGATAGTCAATTTGGAATGAAAGTGATGCACCTTTATAACTAAATGAGTTATTAATGGTTAGATCCCAATCAGGATTCGGGTCACCAATAATTCCAATATCATTTTGTGAGATGTAATTACCGGTTGAACCAATAATCGGTGTACCAATTTCTGCATTAGCAAAATTTGGATCTGAATTTTTCAGATCTTGATCTACACGAACAATCTTACTTCCTAACATTATACCATAAGCCTCACCAACAATAGCGAAGTTACCGCGATTTGTGAAACCACCACCGACTTGAATTCTACTCAGATCGCCACCAAGTGATATTACTTCACTTGTATTGGTAAAGAAGTTAGCTTGAACTTCCCATCTTAAGTCAGTTTGAATTGGTGTAAGATTAAGAGTGAATTCTAATCCTTGATTTTGAACTTCTCCAATATTAGTTAGAGTAGAAGTAAAACCGGTAGCAGGATCAAGATCCGCATTGGTGATTAAATCTGTAGTACTTCTTGTGTATGCAGAGGCACTTAGACCAACTCTGTCGTTTAAGAATCTTACGTCAATACCACCTTCATACTCAGTATGTAACTCTGGTTTCAAGCCTGGGTTACCTAAGAAATTACTAGTTAAGTTAGTTGTAACAATTGAACCATCGCCATTTGCAAATGCACGAGCAACGGTACCTAATGTGCTTCTTGTTGAATAAGCACCCGGTTGTCCGGCTGAACTACCAACACCAGCAAATACTTTCAAATATGTTAAGGCATCAGATGTAATATCTAAATGATCAGAAATGATATAAGAAACACTTGCTGAAGGATAGAAAATTGATCTATTGTCTGCTTCTAATGTTGAGAACCAGTCATTTCTACCAGATATATTAATATAGATGAAATCTTGGAATCCAATAGTAGTAGATCCAAAAACACCAGCAGTTTCAATTGTTCTGGATCGTTGGAAAGTTCCACCAAAGCTATTGGTATTTGATTGCTCCAGGAAGTTACTGTGATCGAAGAAACCTGTAACGATCATTTCAACACTTTGAATACCGGTACGACTATATTCTTCAGATACATATTGTGCTCCCAATGTACCGTCTATAGAAATATCTTCATTTACCTGAAAATTAAAGAGAGCATTAATGTTGTGATCCCAAGATTGCTGTCTTTGATTAATATTTTGCAAGTAACCATTCAAAGCATAATCCGGTTCAACACCACCTGCATCTTGACGATATTCTGATGCTTCAGTGTAACTATCAAATCCTAATCGATAAATTAAATTAACTCCTTCCATTGCTTCAAAGTTTAATTCAGTTTTACCATAAAAACGATCAGTCAAATTAGTTATACCTGTGTTTTCAGCAACCCAACGAGGATTAGGTATTCCATTTCCAGAACGGTAATAGGCTGATGCACCATTAAGAGGGTTTTCATAAGGCATGCCACCTAAATCAATTGATCGAGGAGTAAACATTACGTATGAAAATATACCGGCTGTTCCAGAAGAAGAACCACTACCATTACCGGCAGCACTTGGTGGGGTATTCATTTCCGTCAAACTCATATTAAATGTAGTCTGAGCTGAAAATTTTTCGCTTATTTTATATTGAGCACCAATAGAAAATGCATCTCTAGAAAGATTATTATTTGGCGTAAATCCGTCTTCACCAGTGCGTGAATAATTTGCATTTACTCTAAGATCATTAAAGCCACCAGAAATATTTAAACTAGTTGAGGATGCAATTCCGGTTTCAAAGAATGCATCTAGCGGATCCGGTTTGGCTTCGTAACGATAACCAACACCAACTAATTCAGGGAATCCGGCTGCAGTTCCGGGATGTTGTAAAAGAGGATGTTCAATTAAAACAGTGCCATCAGCATCGAATCCAATAAAATCAGAACCGAATAAGGAAGCATTATCTGTTGAAAATTTTGGACCCCAATTACTGAAGAACCAACCAAAATTTTGATCAAATCCACCACCATAGGTGTTTTGGTAATCTGGTCTAGAAGAAATTTCAGTAGCATAAACAGATTGATCGACTGTTACTTCAAAGCCAGATGGCGCATTGCCTTGAGCATTAAAAGATCCACTTTTAGTAGTAACAATAATTACACCGTTTCTTCCACCTTCACCATAAAGTACTGTTGCGCTTAGTCCTTTTAGAACTGTAACATCAGCAACATTATTAGGATCAAGATCAATAAATCGGTTTGGAGTAACTGTGGATCCACCACCTTCAAACCAATCACTAGTATTGTTAGATCCACCATCAAACTGAACACCGTCAACAATCCATAAAGGAGCGTTTGAGCCAGAAAGAGATGTAAGACCACGAATTACAATATCAGTACCTGAACCAGTTAAACCGCCAGACGATGAAATATCAACACCTGGAAGTGAACCAGAAAGTGAACGAGCAATGTCAGTATCACTTCTTTTTTCGATTGTTTCAGCAGAAACTTCTGCAACGCCATAACCTAGTGCACGTCGCTCACGCTGGATACCAAATGCAGTTACTACAACATCGTCTAATCCGAATACATCAGATTCTAGTGCGATATCGAAGTCTACATTTTGATTGCCAACCTGAAGGGTTGCTGTGTAGGTTTGGTAACCAACGAATGTGGCTCGTACAGTGTATGTGCCTGCGGGGATATTATTCACAGCGTAATCACCATCAACATCAGTTGCCGCACCGCGCGACAATTCAGTTATCAGGATATTTACACCAGGAAGAGTCTCCCCTGTCTCTGAGTCTGTAACGGTACCTGATATAGATACCTGAGCATACAGACTACCAGACAATAAGGCAAAAACTAACAATGTTAGTAGCTTTTTGAACATAGATGACCTCTTATGTTTGGTTTTTGTTTTAGATGAGTTGCTACACTCATCCCAAATAGTTTTAGATGAATTTAATTGACTCAATAGTTAAGTACAATTGAAATGTTTAGTGTCTAAAAAAGGTATGGAATTAACTGATTTTGAGAAATTTTATTCTTTAAATCTGTTCTTCCATTTAATTTAAACACACATAGACGACTAACTTATCAAGATGTGTTTTGAATTCCAACAAATTCATGAGAAATTTTTATCTCTCTTTTACACAATATTAAATCGCCAAAAGCACGCTTAATAGTGGTTTTATATTGCTTTGATGATGTTTACCCCTTTTCTCACAGCCCTAAATTAAAAAAAAAGCATCAGCCAAATAAATTGACTAATGCCATATAAGTGGTGGCAAATGCATCCGTCCACCTTCTATTTGCATTTAAAAGAATCTGAGTTTCGGCTCAATTAAGCAATCTAAAAACTCTTCTGTTGAACCTCGCTAATCAACGTTCCTTTCTACGTATTTGATAATTTCTTTGGCAATGTCCTTTTTAGTTGCACTTTCAATACCCTCAAGACCTGGCGATGAGTTTACTTCCAACACCAATGGGCCTTTGGATGATTGTAACAAATCAACTCCTGCCACACCCAAGCCCATAGCCTTGGTAGCTTTAATTGCAGTTAATTCTTCCTGATCTGATAATTCTATTATCGATGCACTTCCCCCTCTGTGTAAATTCGATCTGAATTCCCCTTCTTTTCCTTGTCTTTTCATTGCACCAGCAACTACTCCATCAACCACAAGTACTCTGATGTCAGCACCACTAGCTTCCTTAATAAATTGTTGAGCAATTACTCTTGCATTCAGGCCATCAAATGCCTCCATTACTGAATTAGCAGCATTATTCGTTTCGGCCATTACAACACCCAGTCCTTGAGTCCCTTCAAGCAACTTGATTATGAGTGGTGCCCCGCCAACACTTTTAACAACGTGATCGGCATATTTCGAGCTATCAGCAAATGTAGTTTTAGGTAACCCCACCCCAGCTCTAGATAGTATTTGTAAACTTCTAAGTTTATCCCTAGAACGAACCAAGGCTTGAGATTCAACTGCAGAAAAAACTTTCATCATTTCAAATTGCCTAACAACAGCGGTTCCATAGAAAGTAACTGATGCACCTATTCTGGGTATTATTGCATCGATATTCTCTAAATACTTACCATTAAAAAAAATCCTAGGAGATTTTTTTTCAAGTTCGATTATACACTTGAGAGGATCAATTATAACAGATTCATGACCTCTTGCTTCAATTGTCTCAATTAGACGTTTAGTGGAGTATAGTTTAAGATTTCTTGATAATACAGCTATTTTCATGATGAATATTTAACGTTTGTGATTAAAGGCCTTAAAAAAAGTCTAATATGTTTTCCATAGCATGATGCTAAGAAGGTCTTCAGATTGTTAGTCCTTTTACAAATTCAGGAATTAAAAACTAACCACTTGAAGATTTGTTTAGATAAAATAGCGAAGAAAGAATTCATTCCTTTCTCCACTTTAGGGGTACATTAAGCCATGTATTGGCTGTCTTTTTCCTTTCTTTTTTCTATAGTATCTGTTAGCAATCGCTTTGTAGGAAGTATGATTTCACCACTGCTTGTTTCTAATATGATATGAACAGAATCCAGCTTAATGATTTTACCTTCAATCTTATCAATCTTAATATGGTCTCCTGCTTTCAAATTATTTTTGGCATAAAATGTTGATAGAATATTGACGAAGACATCTTTGGCAGATAAACCAATGCCTAATACAAATGTTAGCAAAATGGCACCAAGTATTATCGTAATGTTTGCAGAAATAACTGTCGTATCAATTCCCGCCTGATCGAGAGCTGTAGTACCAATGATAATTAAGATGATAACAGATACAACTTCACTCAAAATATGACCAGCGGCCAATTTCATCGAATCAAAAGCAGTTTTAAGAAACTTCTTCACAAAACTTGCTATGTATAGGCCAATAACAAATACAATGAGTGCGCTTAATAATTGAGGCAGGTAATTAATCAGATTGCTTATGGATTCTGATACCACTCCCCAGCCTAAAGTGTCTGAGGCGGATATAAAGAAAAGCAGTAAAACGATCCAGTAAGCAAATTTAGATATTAACCTGCTAGGTCTGATAGTGAGTAGGTTTTTTGCTAATACCGAAGTTTCTGTCAACTGATCGCCAAGCTTGTCGAAACCGATAGATTGCAATACTTTTCTAATAACAAAGCGTACCAATCTTGCAATTAGCCAGCCTATAACCAATAATAAGAGTGCCCCTAAAATATTTGGCAAAACGTTCATCAGCTTTTCTCCAAAAGCGACAAATGAACTTTGAACAACTTCTGCCCATTCCGTAATTGTATCCATGATTTGAATAAATTTATTAATGTTATGTTGTAGTTAGACGGAGATTTAAACTCAGGTCACAATTTTTTTTGACCAAAAAGGTAGATTAGATTTGATCGCAGATTCCGCCATTTTTTTTAACTTTCAGGCTGTTGCCAACACATATCCTATAAGGGATAAAACTATAACCCAAAAAGCATGACTTTTTGTAATAGAGAAAGTAAAATTTGGATTAAGATTGTTAAAATATTTGATGATACTCCTTCCTTAGGTATTATGGTTTATGGCTACAGAATATGTTTAGTTGTCATTATTAGTTCTAAAGAGTGAACCAGCAGTCTTTGCAGCTTTAACCGAAAACAAATCGAATGTTGACAAAAGTAAATCAATCATTCTTGTGCTGGATATAACTCTGTCTTTCAAGTTATCCGATGGGGTGTGTTCTTCGACCAATTCTTTAAATGGGTTGGTATTGGTTTCTTGTTTAGTCATAAGAGTTAGTGGGGATTATTTTTTTATAGAGTATTAAAGCCCTTTCTCTGGCCCTAAGTAATCTCATTTTAACGGCACTTTTTTTCATTCCAAGGATTGCTTGGATATCCACAATAGTCATATCATCTTGGTATTTCATAAGCAATACTACTTTATCATCTGGCTCTAAATGAGCAAGAACTTCCTTTAGTGCAATGACTTTCATATTGAGTAATTTTTCTTCGCTATCGCTATGGAATATCTTTGTTCGTTCAGAATCTAAATCAAAATAATGTTCACTGAGAGCTTTACTCTCTTTATTTTTGGATCGAGTATGGTTTATACACTCACGGTAGGTGATAGAAAAAAACCAAGTAGAAAATTTCGACTTTCCATCAAAAGAATTAAGTTTTAAATAGGTCTTTAGGAAAATATCGTGAGATAGGTCCTCTGCTGACATAACATCATTCGTAAACGTAATACATTTGCTATATACCTGATTATGGTATCTATCATATAAAACACCGAATGCTTTTTCGTCTTTATTCTGTACTACTCGTTGAACAAGCATCTCATCTGTAATCGCTACTTTTTTCATAATGCTGTTATTTAGACGAGAATTTTCTAACAGGTCACATTATTAGTGATTTATCAAAACAAAATAAGGGTTAGGTCTATTTCTATATGAAGACGTCAGAACAAAATAATGATGCTATTATTAGCGAGAATAAGAAAAGCAGGAGTACTTGGAATCAAAAAACTTACTTGAAAAGATGAATTTGTTGTACCTATGTTGTACCCCAAATAAAAAAGCCCTCGAAAAGAGGGCTTTTAGTAGTGGCGGGGACAGGATTCGAACCTGCGACCTTCGGGTTATGAGCCCGACGAGCTACCAGCTGCTCCACCCCGCGATTTAGATTTTAAATATAAGGTTAATTGTCTTATAAGTTCAATCATTTTTTATCAAAATTGAGACATTCATTTCGCCAATCCATATTTTCAAAAAAAAATTGGAGTACAAATGATATCATCACAGCAAGCCATTCATCTTGAAGATAAATTTGGAGCGCATAATTACCATCCCTTGCCGGTAGTTTTATCAAAAGGGAAAGGTGTTTTTGTATGGGATCCAGAAGGAAATAAATATTTTGATTTCTTGTCAGCATATTCAGCGGTTAATCAAGGGCACTGCCACCCAAAGATTACAGAAACTCTAATTGAACAGAGTAAAATGCTCACTTTAACTTCTCGGGCGTTTTATAATAATGTATTGGGTGAGTATGAAATGTTTATGAGCGAGTATTTTGGGCTTGACAAGATTCTGCCTATGAACACAGGTGCTGAGGCCGTTGAAACTGCAATCAAAATCTGCCGAAAATGGGGGTATGAGAAAAAGGGAATCGATGATCAAGAAGCTGTCATCATTGTATGCGATAATAATTTCCATGGCCGTACAACAACTATTATTTCTTTTTCAAATGATCCGGATGCAAAGAAGAATTTTGGCCCTTACACAAAGGGATTTGTAAAAGTGGTCTATGATAATATCGAATCTTTAAAAGAAGCACTTGAACTACCTAATGTAGTGGGTTTTTTAGTTGAACCGATTCAAGGTGAAGCCGGTGTAGTTGTTCCGGATTCGTCGTATATAAAAGAAGCTGCTCGGTTATGTAAGGAAAAAAATGTGTTGTTCATAGCAGACGAAATCCAGACCGGGATTGCCCGGACAGGTTCTCTTCTTGCCATTTGTGGTGATTGTGATTGCTTGGCACATTGTGAGCGTGGCTCAACGTATACCAAACCCGATATTTTGATTTTAGGAAAAGCCCTCTCAGGTGGAGCTTACCCTGTTTCTGCGGTTTTAACTGATAATGAGATTATGGAGGTGTTAAAACCGGGTCAACATGGCTCTACTTACGGTGGAAACCCATTGGCATGTAAAGTTGCAATGTCGGCATTGTCGGTTGTTGATGAGGAAAATTTAGCACAGAATGCAAGAAGGCTTGGTAAACTGTTCAGAGATAAAATGCAAGAACTTGCTAAGGAAAATGAATTGTTTGTGAAAGTTCGAGGTAAAGGTTTATTGAATGCCGTGATTATAAACGATGCGGCGGATAGTGATACTGCCTGGAGATTCTGTATTGCGCTAAAAGAAAATGGGCTGCTTGCAAAGCCAACACACGGTAACATCATCCGCTTTGCGCCTCCATTAGTAATTACAGAAAAGCAATTAATTGAATGTGTGGATATAATCAAAAGAACATTAGCAGAATTTGATCTATAAAAAAGCGCTTTTTTGATTGAGTCCAAGCAACAAGTTTGGTAGCTTCGGCGACTAAATAATTATCCTACATTTTATAATATCATTAGATGGCTGTACAAGAATTAATCCAACCTGAAGAAGTACGCAAAATATTAGGCCGACATCTCTTAACCGATGGTTTTGATATGGTGCTTGATCTGAACAAAAGTAAGGGAGCATATTTATACGACAGCAAATCCGGGCGCCAATACCTTGATTTCTTCACTTTTTTTGCTTCAAATCCACTTGGTATGAATCACGATAAAATTGCCAATGATAAAGACTTTGTTGCAAAACTTGGTAGAGTTGCCATCAATAAACCTTCGAATTCAGACATCTATACAGAGGAACTTGCAGAATTTATGGAAGCTTTTAGCCGTGTTGCTGTTCCATCAACATTAAATCACTCTTTCTTTATATCCGGTGGTTCACTAGCCGTTGAAAATGCAATGAAAGTGGCTTTCGATTGGAAGGTGCAAAAGAATTTTCAAAAAGGATACCGTGAAGAGAAAGGACATAAAGTTCTTCACTTTGAAAAGGCTTTCCATGGCAGATCCGGGTACACACTTTCCGTTACAAATACGATAGAAGACAAAGTGAAGTATTTCCCAAAATTTGATTGGCCTAGAGTAATGAGTCCGGCAATGAATTACCCGGCAACTCCTGATCATATTGAGATGGTTAAAAGGGATGAAAGAATGGCGGTTGCTCAAATCGAACGATATTTCCAGATTTATAAAGATGAAATCGCATGTATTCTCATTGAACCTATTCAGGCTGAAGGTGGTGATCGTCATTTTCGCACTCAATTTCATGAGGCGCTTCGCCAACTTGCAGATAAACATGAAGCACTCCTTATATATGATGAAGTGCAAACAGGCGTTGGTTTAACTGGTAAATTTTGGGCACATGAACATTATGTAACTCCGGATATCATTGCTTTTGGGAAAAAAGCACAAGTGTGCGGAATACTTGCCGGACCTCGCATTGATGAAGTTGAAACAAATTGTTTCAAGGTGTCATCAAGAATTAATTCTACTTGGGGCGGCAATTTGGTTGATATGGTACGATTCGGGCGAATCTTAAACATTATCGAAGAAGATGAACTTGTTAATAATGCTGACGAAGTTGGAAATTATCTACTCGCTAAACTAGAGACACTTACTGACTCTTACGAGCATCTGTCGAATGCCCGAGGTAAAGGACTGCTTTGCGCTATTGATTTGCCTGATTCACATTCCAGAGATGCCGTGATTAGTGAATGCATTTCCCAAGGGATGATGATTTTATCTTGCGGTGACAAAACTGTACGTTTTAGACCGCCACTAAATGTTACCAATGAACAAATTGACGAGGGTTTAGGTATTCTCGAGAATTCATACAAAGTAGCCATCGAGCGGTGCCCGGCAACTCACTAAACCGGAAGGTGGTTTCGAGCTTGCAGTTCAACTTTATTTACAGCTGCATTACCTGATAGCGCCAATGTAGCTGCCACGGTATTTGCATCTGTTTGGTTGATGTCTTTTTAAGTGATGTGGGATGCCCTGACTCAGAAAATGTTCCCTATATATGTGGTCTACTTTCAGATATTCGGAGGCACCAAGACTTTTGCTTGTAGCGCCTTTTTCATATATAAGGACAACTTATTCTATTCTTTGGTACGAAATCCGCCCGGCTAGTGCCCAGTTCTTTCCTCCATCCACATTCCGATGGACTGAAAGCTTTCTTTTGGTATAGGAAGATATTGGTTTTCCCTTTGGTAATGGAAGACATTGGTTTTCCCGCAGGGCTGAAGCCCTTGCTTGTTTATGGGTTTTTCCTCGTTGCGTAGCTCCAGCTTCCAGTAACAATGAGTATTACAAATCGTCGATGTTTTTGGTGAGGATAGCTTTCTTTTGGTAAAGGGAGATATTGGTTTTCCCTTTGGTAAAGG
>Ga0316205_10003318_pt1 | contig 15428 bp, 17 predicted proteins | sample 3monthpyrite_MG_FD_204941 | JGI IMG/M metagenome (GOLD analysis project Ga0316205, IMG submission 204941) | Microbial mat bacterial communities from mineral coupon in-situ incubated in ocean water Damariscotta River, Maine, United States -... | ecosystem: Environmental > Aquatic > Marine >... | reverse complement strand
CAATAACTCAGTGCCAAAAGTATCCGCAAGCCGCTTCGCTAAACTGGTTTTGCCAACGCCGATAGGCCCTTCAACAACAATATAATCAGGATGCTTTTGATTCACAAATCTCTTCCAAACGTTGCAACGCCCGTTGCGGGCATCTGTCAATCAAATCCTGCAAAGCACCCTGCCCAGGTATCATTAACCCAGGTGCAATTTCATAAAGTGGATATAAAACAAACTCGCGTTTGGCTAATTCCGAATGCGGTACCGTTAAGTGCAGCGTAGCAATAACTTCATCCGCAAATAGCAATAAATCTAAATCTAACGTTCGTGGATGCCAACGCTCACCATTACGAACACGACCGTGCGCATCTTCAATACGCTGCAATTCTTCAAGCAATTGTATGCTGCTTAAAGTTGTTTTTAATTCAGTGACAGCATTAATATAATCAGGCTGATTTGCATCGTCCAAAGGCTTGCTTTTATACAAAGAAGAATTCGCAATAACTTCAATGCCGTTTATGTTTTTCAAATCAGAAAACGCAGCACAGACATGCGCAACTGGATTATCAAGATTGCTACCCAGCCCTACAAAAACTTGCTTGTATTCAGCTGTCACTACTATTCTCCTGACTGCTGCCCGATCTATCACTATTGGCTTCCACTTGACCATTTGATTGATTGCCAGCCTGCTTAGCCGGTTTTTTGCGTTGCGGACGTCGACGCCGCCGTTTGGGCTTGTCACCACCAGCGCTCAACATAGAGGGTCGCTCAGCTTCATCAAGCGTTTGAATTTTTGTCCACCAATCAGGAAGATCGCCCAACTCCTCTCCTGACTCAGCGCGTAACAGTAAAAAATCATACGCCGCACGAAAGCTTGGATGATCCAGCAACAATAACGCTCTCTTGTTCGTATTGCGTTCCAAGCGTGGTTGCATCGACCACACATCACGCGCACGTAATGAAAAACGTTTCGGCAAAATAACGGACTGACTTTGCTGTGATAATACCTGTCGTGCTGAGACTTGGATTGCCTGTGCCTCACTCATGCCTTCGGCGCGCAATTTTTCCGCACCACTGCGCAGTGGCTCCCACAAAAATGCCGCAAATAAAAATGCCGGCGTCACTGGTTTACCGAGTGCGATACGTTCATCCGTATTACCCAGCGCCTTAACCAGCAACCTTAATGGGAAACCATTTTTTTCAACAGCAAGACTTCGATCCGTTTCAGGGAACAATTGCGCAAATAAATTATAGTGACGCATCAACTCAAACGTTTGTAACGCGACCCCAGTTTGGAACAATTTAAGAACTTCCTCGAATAACCTCGAAGGTGAAACATCTCGCAGCAAAGGTGCCAACCTCGCAATTATCTGCTCAGATTCTTCGTGAATTTTAAAACCCAGCTTCGCGGCAAAACGCGCCGCACGCAACATTCTAACCGGGTCTTCACGATATCGAACTTCTGGTTCACCAAGTATCCGCAGCAAACCATTTTTTAAATCCGCATAACCACCGACATAATCAATTACAGAATCATCTTGCGAATCATAAAACAGCGCATTAACTGAAAAATCCCGCCGCCAAGCGTCTTCTTTTATCGTGCCAAAAACGTTATCACGCAGAATCAAACCGTCTTCAATAACACCACCTTCCGCATCACCTGCGTGCTGACCACGAAAAGTCGCCACTTCAATAATTTCACGCCCAAAACGAACATGCACTATGCGAAAACGCCGACCAATCAAACGACTATTTCGAAACAGTGCTTTGACCTGCTCAGGGCTCGCATCCGTCGTAACATCAAAATCCTTTGGCTCATGCCCAAGCAACATGTCACGCACACAACCACCCACCAGGTATGCAGCATGACCTGCTTTCTGAAGCGTTTGTAATACACTAAGCGCATTCTCACTGATACCAGCACGGAATATGCCGTGATCGGACCGCGGAATAATAATAGAACGACTAATAATAAACCCTGTTATGTAAATAAATGGCAGCCAAACTTTTCTTGTTTCGCAATTTAACCTGCGTATAATACCGCAAAACAGCGTCTTAGCTAAATAAGCGTGTTGTTTCCCACAAGATCACCAAACAAGCTCCCTTCGTCTAGCGGCCTAGGACACCGCCCTCTCACGGCGGGAACAGGGGTTCGAACCCCCTAGGGAGCACCATTAAATCAACGAGTTAGAGACATTCGGTATAATTTGCCATTTATTTGCCACCAACAAATCAGATTCAGCGGTAATTAAATCATCTAGGCTTACCTATCAGCGGCACCAATCAACCAAGAATATCGCCATTCAAAACTAGTTAATTTTGAATTAAAGCCATATTTTCTAAAATGATAGATGTGTATATTTTCGCGCCATATTCATTTAGGTGAGAGCTATCGACAAACATATCGTCGGTAAATTCTCCCAATTTATTAGCATTATAAAATTCAAAGTTTGAACGGGCAGCAATATTACGCATCTTGCTCCAGTGGTCAGCTAACTTCTCATTATATTATCGTCATCTAACGCCTTTCTGTGTGGCGCTTCAGATACCACAAATCTAATATTATTTAACCGTGCAAATTTAGCGATATTCATTAGTGACTCATAATTGTCATTGTAAATATTATTATCTGCACCAGTAGGGTCGGAATCCCAACGTTTCTTTAATGCGTGCTCAGGCCCCTTAAAATTTTTCGTCTGAAACGGAACGCCACCCCCCTCATCAAAATTAAGAGATTGATATATATCCCTAGTAGTTCTCATTTTTTCTATTTTTGAAGACATACTAAAATAGTAAGAGGAATTAATATTAAGAAGCTTCAGGAGTGCCAGACAGGCATGTCAAAAGAAAACGTTGTACCATGATCTTCACTGCTATCTACACTGATTGTGCTACCATGCAAATCAAGGATGCGTTTTGTAATGGCTAAGCCAAGCCCCGCATTTGAGCCTGCATTCTTCCTGCTTTCATCCACTTGATAAAAACGCTCAAACACATTCGGCAACTGTTCATTTGGAATGCCACAACCGTTATCTGAAACCATCACCAGCACTTTTCCATCACACGGCGTCAAACCAACAGAGACTGCACCACCCTGTTGTGTATGACGTATAGCATTCTCAATTAAATTTTCCAGCGCCCTGTGCATCATGCTGATGTCACCATAAACCATCGGTGTACTCTGACCTGCTAATTTTGTTTTTAATGATATTTCTTTGTTGCTGGCATGCAATTGGAAACCCTGCACAATATCTTGAATAAGTTCAGCCAGTGAAAAAGGTTCTGCATAAACAATACCTTCAATGGAATCCAGCTTAGCAAGTTCAAACAACTCTTCAACCAAACTACTCAAACGTTTGCTCTGCGCCATCGCAATGGTCATGTATTCTTTTCTTTCTTCGCCAGAGAGGTCTTCACCTTTCAACAACAGCGTTTCCAAATAACCCTGCATCGCGGCAATAGGTGTACGAAGATCATGCGAAACATTAGCAACCATTTCTCTACGCAGGCTGTCCATTTTCTCAAGCTCAAGCAACTGCATATCAATTTTGTCAGCCATTTGATTAAAATGAATACCTAACAATTCAACTTCATCATTAGCAGAATCATCAACCGAATATCGAACCTTCTCAGATTTATTATTCGTATTCGAAGCAAAATCATCCATAACGAGGGAGAGTCGTTGCAAACGACCGGTGAGCATTGAAAATATAACCATGCCTGCAATCAATGCAACTAACATCGCAGCTCCCATACCCCACAAACTCAAGCGTAATATGTAACTTTCCTCAAGCATATCCACTACATTATCGAACAGTTCACCGCCCAAAATAATATAGATGTAACCTTCAACCGGACCATTTTGAGGAATAGCTGCCGCTGAAAAAACTTTTTTACGATCTTGATTTCTTGGATCGTCACCCAACAAAGGGTAATGCTCACCTCCACTTATAAATGACTTTATCGGCAACACATCTACCTGTTCGCGTTTCACTTTTCCCTGAGGGGCAGAAAATGAAAGTATTTCACCGCTTTTATCCAGCAGATAAAGCTCAATACTGGGGTTGATGACCATCATCATATGAAAAATATGTTTTAACGCCGCAGAATTTATTTCGCCATCTTCTAACAACAACTCTTCAGCAACGATGTGACTCGCAAGCTCATCATTTAACTTTTGCGCCACTTCTTGTTGATACATTTCTGCCGTAAAACGAATCATTAAAAAAAACAGGATGCCAACCAACGTTACAATCAAAAACAATGTCAGCGATAATTTTCTATACAATGTATTAAACATATAAATCAAACCTAATCAGTAAATTTATAACCCACACCCCATACCGTCATAATGTATTGCGCATTGGAAGGGTCAGTTTCAATTTTCCTGCGCAAACGATTAATATGAGAATTAACCGTATGTTCGTAACCATCATGGCCATAGCCCCAAACAGTATCCAGTAATTGGCTGCGTGAAAACACATGCCCAGGGTGACTCGCGAAATGCCATAACAAATCAAATTCTTTAGCCGTCAAATCAATTTCACGACCATCAAGGGTGACATGTCGTTTACCTGCATCAAGCACAAAATCATGGGTAGAAATGATATCCGTCTCGTCTGTCTGCGTTTTCGAGCCCAATGCATCAACTCGACGGAAAATCGCCTTAACACGTGCGACCAACTCATGAATACTGAAAGGCTTAGTTAAATAATCATCAGCGCCTAACTCCAAACCCAACACTCTATCCATTTCAGATGCTTTCGCCGTTAACATTAATATCGGAGTATAGTTGTTGCTGTTACGAATTTGCCGACAAATTTCCATGCCAGTTGTACCAGGCAACATTAGATCAAGGATTATCAAGTGATAGTCTCCCGACAATGCTTTCTGCAAACCCTCAGTACCATCGCGGGATGTTTCCACAGCAATGTTTAAGTCGCCAAGATGTAGCGAAATCAATCGTGCGATATCACGGTTATCTTCTACAACCAATACTTTTTTATCGTTCATGTCTTAAATCACACCGCTTATACTTTAAAAACAGGATAAAGCAAAACTATCACAGAATTGTCACGGAATATGAGCTAAAAATTAAACTATTGGGTCGCCAGAAAAAATGGCCTATAGGCATGCTCTGAAAAGCACACATTTCAATTAAGACAGCAGGCAAGATATATTTCTACCTGCCGCCTTAATTGAAAATTAAATGAATGAATGCAATTACCTCAATTCAATAATATTTTAGGCTAAGCTACGTCGCTCTTTCCCACATCGACGATTAGATCTTTTATCATACAAATATTGTAGTAAATTATTACAGCGACGCTCCGCACCAACTCTTCGTTCAGTTTTTCGTCGTTCAATACCACTGTATTTGATCTCACCAGATGGTCTTTCAATGTCACTTTGTTTAAATAATTTATTAAACATCGCTTCACCTCCTGCTAGATTATTATGTTTTTATCACTACCACAGAGACACTACGATTTTTTTATTCTCCACAATTAAATTTATAAAAAATAAACATTCAAACATAAACTACATTCTTCAGAGATCAGGGATATCACACTATCAAAAGATGATCAAGAAACTAAACAAACATCTCACGCCTACCTCAGCTTCAATGCCAAGCGCGCTTGCACAACAAATTGCATAAAAGCACGTTGTTGCTCATTAGAAATAATCACACCATCACCAATTCTGTCTGCGTAAAAAAGACCAACTGGTTTGTTATTTCTCCACAAAGGTGCCGCCATAAAACTATTTGCCTGTGTATTTTCAAAAAAATCATCGCGCACAATATTTTGCCACTTACTGAATTTCAAGTTATCTATAACAAGCTCGTTTTCACCTAAAAGTACTCGCGAAAACAAATCTTTTTTAGCATCCAAATCAAAATCAAAATATTTTTCAAGGCTACCATCGTCACCGTAAAGGATTCTTGCGGTATAGCGGCTATGCTTGGCATTTAACAAGCACAATACTGCGCGATCAAACGAAGCAGCATTACACATAGCCTCTACAACACACGTAAAAACACTATTAAGATTTCCTGACTCTGAAATTAATGCCGTAATGTCTTGTATATATTTAAGCTGTTGATGAATATCTGGTGCATCATTTTTCTCTATGGTTCCAGCATCATCTACATTTTTTTCATCTTGACTGGTGCTGGCGCTAGAATCGCCCACTTTGGTTATTGAGGACAGCTCTTCATTTGCGAGTTCAATATTGTTTTCACCACCTTCTTCCTGATCGTTATTAGCACCACGATAATTATTGGTGACGTAAGATAACTTTCCGGCCAAACGATCTCGCAACACATCACCACTCTGATCAAGAGAAGGCATCAACATATTTTTATTTAGGCCATAGTCACTCGCCAACTCACAAGACATTTTAAATGAATCGATAAGGCAGGTTTCAATAACGCTGTGCTCAAGGCCTACAACATCAGCAATCTTCCCCATCAATTCTTCAACGGGCAAGTCAGCCATATGTGATTTGCCATGTAGTTTGCCTATCAGATTTTCAGAAAGTGCAGATATCGCATGATTAATCTGCACATGTCCACGTGCGGCTTTGTCACTCTTAAAATTATAAGGTTTCATGCAGGTGATAATCGACGAAGGAAATTCCCAGCTACTCGCCAGACATTGGCCAATTTCCTGCAATGTAATACCAAGCACTTGCTGCTCAATTTGTTGCGGCGTTAGCTTCAAATCTGAATTATTTTTCTGCAATTTTAAATATTGGTCTGGCAAGAAATACGCCACAAGAATTTCACCGACATTATGCATCAGCACGCAGATATAGGTTTCCTCTACATCCTTAATGCCACATTTCAATGCTAATTCTCTGGCAAAGCTGGCAGCCTGATAAGCATTCACCAACATTTTGTTTAATTCAATTTCAGGGTGGTCATTACTAAAGGTATCAATCAACTTCACAGTCAATGACAAGTTCATTATCGTATTAAAACCCAGAATCACTATGCCTCTGGAAATACTGGAAATTTTACCCGCGCCACGATTGTAATAAGGCGAATTGGCCAGCCGCAGCAACGTCACTGTGAGGTTCGCATCTTTGGTCACTTCATTGGAAAGCCCCGCCGTATTACTGTCCGGATCGGCACTCACCTTCCGGATACGATTTACTGTTGCGCTAAACAGTGGCAGATCACCCTGCTCCTTACTCAATTTAACAATATTTTTAACTGCTTCAGACTGACAATCCATAACTACTATTACTCATAAAATAGACATACTAATTATGGCGGTTAACCTAAAGATATCATGAACAATTAGAATTAATAATTCGCTTTTACCAGCTCATCGCTACATTACAAGCAAACTTAACAACTTTAACTATAAAGACAAATCATACCTGCATCAGCAATTCTACGATCAAATAACCAAATGCATTTCTTCATTATTGCTTGCTTTACTTCTAAAAAAACAGTACAAGTGTAAACAGCCATAAGAGGAGGGGCATTATCGCTAGTATGCATGGAGCCCATATAAAACTGTAGTATCTCTAACTAACTAATAATAATTAAGTGAGGTAACAGATGCATACAAAAAAAACTCTCATTGGCGCAGCACTCGCATTAGCCATGACACAAAGCGCAGCGGCATCACAAAACAATCTCAAAATCCATGGTTTTATCAACGCCATAGGCTCAGTAAGCGATTCCAACACCAAATATCTTGAAAGGATTGACAAGAGTGGAGACTGGACCAATACAGACTTTGGGCTCAACGTCATAAAAAAGTTGACCAAAAACTAACGCTGGCCGCACAGATTCACGGCAAATCATCAGGTGAAAAAAAAATGGGTTTCGACTGGGGTTATGGTCGATACAAAGTTAGTGAAAGCCTTTCTCTAAAGGCTGGCAGAATGAAGTACACGGGCAACCTGGTTTCCGAATACGTAGACGTGGGTTACGCTTACCCCTGGGTTCGCCCACCGGAAGCGATCTATTCAGAGGATGCAAGCTTATCCTTTGAATCCTTTAATGGCACAGCGATTGTATTTTCTGGAGGAGATGATATTGAATACAGCGCAGAAACCTATATTGGCGCGGAAATAGAAGATACTGAATCACATAAAAAAATGGGCGGTATCACCCTGCGTGCGCTGAATGACTACGGCGAAGTAAAACTTGCTTACAATCGATCGACGGTTCTCAATCCAGGTGATATCACTGACGGGAAAAATAAAACTTACCTAACGCTCGGACTGAAAGCAAACTGGAACCAATGGCTATTAATAACAGAGTATGTAGACAGCGAGTATTCAGACGTCCCAGCTAATGATACGTACGGTGCTTTCGCCACCGTTGGTTATAAAATTGGTCAAACCACTCCGCACATTACCTATCAAAAATATGACCGGAAAACTGGCCAGAATCAAGATAGCTGGACTCTGGGTGTACGACATTATCTTGGCTCTGCTATGGCGCTAAAACTTGAAGTGCAGGACATCAAGCCTGAAGCAGGAGGCCTGTTTGTCTCGCAACCTGCGGAGAATAACGTAAACATAATCAGCGCTGCAATTAACCTCATTTTCTAATAAGGGAGATATGAATATGAAACCAATTATTAACTATATGTCCGCAGCGGCCCTTGTTTTACTCGTACTATCGTCTGTGGCAAACGCTGAAATCGCAGTAATTGCTAACCCTGAAAACTCGCAGAACAGCCTAACCATTAAACAGGTCAAGAAAATTTTCCTGGGCAAAAAATCTACTTTCCCCAATGGCGAAGCTGTTGAGCCAGTTGACCAAATAGAAACCAGCGCTTCACGTAAATTTTTTTATGAAAATGTCATCAAAAAAGACCCCGCCACTTTAAAGAGCTACTGGACAAAAATGGTTTTTTCTGGGAAAGCCGCGCCACCTGAAACAATGAAAGATGACAACGCCATCAAAACGTGGATAGCCAGCTCCAAAGAAGGTATTGGTTATATAAACAAAAATGCTGTTGATAATTCGGTCAAAGTATTATTCACCCACCAATAACAACAGGAAAATTCTACCGGGTAATACCCGGTAGAATTTATTATCTTGCCAAAGCCCCTTAGAAATAGAAAAATAATAACGGCTAACTCCAAGCCACTTTCAACTCTCCACTACACTTCCTAAGCCAACCAGCAATAACATCTAAAACAATACTCCATCATAGTAAAAATTTGCGCCTCCGTGCCGACACTATAGCCAGGAGGAACACATGAACATTGAAGAACTACATACGATGGCCAATACACACGGTCTATCTAACATCAACACCTACATTCCAAAAAAGACATTGATAAGAAAGATACAGGAAGCAAAAGGTGATGAACCCTGCTTTTTGAGCGACAAGCGTTTTTCCTGTCGTGAAAAGTGCCGCTTTGGTTCAGATTGCAAACAACTCACGGCAGCCTGGATGCGCTAACATACTAGCGCTTGATAAGCCGGCACTTAGCTGGCTCCAACAAAAGTCAAAATACCTTACTCGCCGACTATCAGCTCTGCCGACCAACTGACCATATGGCCAGGCTCAATCGTGCTCGTGAGATGCTCAAGAATGGCATCCACTTTTTCTGCCTCATCGAAAAACTCTACGATGACTGGTAAGTTTAGCGACATTTCCAACAACTGCGAGGAATGCATCGCACCCGATTTCCCAAAACCACTAATACCTCGAAACACTGTGACGCCACGCACCTTTTCCCAGTCATGCAAACGCTTAAGCAGGGTATCAATCATCTTGTCTGCTTCTGTCAAATAAATGCGTACCACTGTAACCTGTATTTTTTTCATAGCTGTCTCCCAAACAAAATACCCAACCAACCCGCCGCCAGACATAATCCAACACTTAACAAAATATTCAGTACTGCTTTAACAAAATCACCCTGCTCAAATAAATTTAGGGTTTCAATAGAAAAAGTAGAAAACGTTGTAAACGCGCCCAATAAACCAATCAGCACTGCAGCACGCCATTCTGGCGCCAAATCTAAGCGATCAATAAACATCACATACAGAAAACCCATCAGTAATGAGCCCAATGCATTTACAAATAATGTACCGTAAGGGAAGCCGCGCCCTAAAAAATGATGAACACCCTGAGATGTCCAGAAACGTAACACAGCACCTGCCGCACCGCCCGCAGCAATCGCTAAAACTTGATTCATGGCTTATTTTCCATAACGTTCATTATGTTTACGGTCCAGCTCCCGCAACCAAGCTAATTTGTCAGCAATTTTTTTCTCCAGTCCTCGGTCAACAGGCTGATAATAGTACGCGCCTTCCAGCTCATCGGGGAAGTATTGCTCACCCGCCGCATAAGCATCAGGCTCATCATGGGCATATCGATAGGCTTTACCATAACCAAGTTCTTTCATTAGTTTCGTCGGTGCATTACGCAAATGAATTGGAATTTCCAATGACCCGTACTGCTTTGCATCACGGAGGGCACTCTTATATGCACTGTATACCGCGTTACTTTTTGGCGCACAGGCCAAATAACTAATCGCCTGCGCCACAGCCAACTCACCTTCGGGGCTGCCTAGTCGCTCCTGCGTTTCCCATGCACTCAATGCCAATGTCAGCGCTCGAGGGTCAGCATTACCGATATCTTCACTCGCCATTCTCACCACACGTCGTGCCACATAGAGCGGATCACAGCCACCGTCGATCATGCGCGCAAACCAGTATAATGCCGCATCTGGCGCTGAGCCTCGTACAGATTTATGCAGTGCTGAAATTTGATCGTAAAAAGCTTCGCCACCCTTATCAAATCTGCGTAGTGTAGTACTCATCACTTCGCCAAGAAGTTCTTTAGTTACACGCTGCCGACCATTTTCTTCTGCCGCTAAATCAGACAGAACCTCCAGAAAATTTAGCGCCCGACGACCGTCGCCGTCCACCGCAGCGGCAAGACTGTCTCGTAGCTCATGATCCATATCCAAAGGCAAAGCACCCAAACCATGCTCTGAATCCTCCAGCGCACGGTCAATAATACTCCGAATATCTTCCATCGCGAGGCTCTGCAATACGTAAACACGTGCCCGAGATAACAATGCATTGTTCAGCTCAAAAGAAGGATTTTCTGTCGTAGCACCAATAAAAACAAACGTGCCGTCTTCAATATATGGCAGGAAAGCGTCTTGCTGGGCTTTGTTGAAACGATGCACCTCGTCGATAAACAACACCGTGGTACGACCGTAGGCTTCCATAATCTGCTGTGCTTTCGCCACCGCTGCGCGCACTTCTTTGACGCCAGCAAGCACCGCGGAAAGACTAATAAATTCAGCCGCCGCATAACGCGCAATCAACCGCGCCAGCGTGGTCTTACCTGTACCCGGCGGCCCCCACAACACCATGGAATGTAAATGATCGGTCTCAATCGCCAAACGCAGCGGTTTATTGTGCCCAAGAATATGCTGCTGACCCGCAAATTGATCCAATATTTCAGGCCGCATGCGATCAGCAAGCGGTCGAAAATCAGCGTCTGTTTTTGACTCGTTGCTTGCGTTTAAACTTTGCTGTGTCATGAAGTTTTCAACGCCTTTGGGAACTTAGCGATTTGAACTTGAACTTGGACCTGATTCGGACTCTATTGCAAAATCACCGATCACGTCGACATTCGGTGGCGGTATAAAACGAAATTGCTCAGGCTTAATGATCAAGTTGCGTTGTATATTATTAAAACTCAACAGCGTTGTATTTTCAAAGCTATCAAGCAGCTCCATATACTTCAGCGTATGTCCTGAAAAGCCTAATCGAATAAACGTAAAATTTGTTTTCTCTTGCTTGGGCGTCAAAGAAAACCATTGCACATCACCTTCTAACTGCTGAGTGGTAATATCAAAGTTATCCGTTAACGGGCGCTCACTACCCAACAACATCGCCGGCGTATCGCCCAGCGCACGATCAAGCGGACTGCGTGTCACCTGCTCCAAGTCTTCGTCATAAATCCACAGCGTTTCACCATCAGCAACAATCAGTTGCCGGTAAGGTGTCTGGTAGTCCCAGCGAAATTTTTGACCTGGACGCTGCAATACCATTCGTCCTTTACTTTGCTGAACCAATGCGCCGCTCACATCCATCACCTGTTGCTGAAAATCCGCACTCAAACTGCGCAGGCCATCAAAAAATTTTTGTACGTCGTTTTCAGCGGCACTTAGACTTTGAGAAATAGCGCTAAATACCAAAACACTAAGCACCAGCACGAACGTAAAATACCGCGATTTAAAACGCCTCAATTTCTAGACCCATACTTCATGATGATACAGGTGGTGGCGCCAACACTTCACGTGCACCATTTGATTCCTGAGGCCCGACAACACCGGAACGCTCCATTTCCTCAACCATTCGAGCAGCACGGTTATAACCTACTTTTAAACGGCGCTGAACAGCAGAAATAGATGCTTTGCGCGTTTCAGTGACAAATTGAACCGCTTCATCATAAAGCGCATCCATTTCCGAACCCGCATCATCGCCATTGGTCAGAAAACCATCATCACTGACATTTGATGGCCCTTCCAAAATCTCATCAATATACGCAGTCTCGTTATTTTCCTTTAACTGATTAACTACCTTATGCACTTCATGATCATCAACAAATGCACCGTGTACGCGCGTAGGCACACTGGTTCCAGGCGGCAAATAAAGCATATCACCATGACCTAATAACTGCTCCGCACCCATTTGATCAAGAATGGTGCGTGAATCAATTTTCGACGAAACCTGAAACGCAATGCGCGTCGGAATGTTCGCTTTTATCAATCCTGTCAAAACATCAACCGATGGTCGCTGCGTAGCAAGAATAAGATGAATCCCAGCAGCACGCGCTTTCTGCGCCAAACGTGCAATCAGTTGCTCAACTTTCTTACCGACCACCATCATCATATCTGCCAACTCATCTATGATGATCACCAGATAAGGCAAAGGCGTTAATGTTGGGGCATCAGGCACAAGACCTGCCGCGACCATTTCAGGTGGAATGGATGGATCAGGAAGAGGACTGCCTTTATCAATCGCCTCTTGTACCTTGCGATTAAAGTTGGCGATATTGCGCACGCCAAGCCCCGCCATTAAGCTATAACGCTTCTCCATTTCAGCCACACACCAGCGCAACGCATTGGAGGCTTCTTTCATATCGGTAACGACGGGCGCCAACAGATGTGGAATGCCTTCATAAATCGACAGTTCCAGCATCTTAGGATCAATCATAATCAAGCGTAACTGCTGAGGTGAAGCGCCATAGAGCATGCTCAAAATCATCGCATTTACGGCTACCGACTTACCGGAACCGGTTGTCCCAGCAACTAATAAATGAGGCATCTTGGCAAGATCAACCACTACAGGAAGTCCGCTGATATCCTTGCCCAGCGCAAGCGGCATTACTGTGCCGCAGGTTTCGTAAGACTCTGAACGAAGAATTTCACTGAGCCTGACCATTTCACGATTTTCATTTGGAATCTCAAGGCCAATAACCGCCTTGCCCGGAATCACATCAACAATACGCACACTGATCGCAGATAATGCACGCGCCAAATCCTTGGACAGATTGCTGATTTGGCTAACCTTCACCCCCGGTGCAAGCTGTAATTCATACCGTGTAATGACGGGACCTGGCAGAACGGCGACCACTTGCACCTCAATGCCAAAGTCTTCGAGTTTCAGCTCAACCTGACGCGAAATGATTTCAAGCGATTCGTGAGAAACCGGATGCTTAGGTGGCTTGGCATCATCAAGCAAGGACAAGGACGGTAAATTGCCGTCGCCAGAAACTTCAAACAACGGAACCTGTCTTTCTTTTTCAACACGCGCACCCTGTTTTACAGTCTTAACCAGAGGCGCTATTAATACTGGCTGTTTAGTCGTCTTACGCTTCTTCTCAACCTTCACCGCATCAGCTCTTTCAAGACGTGCTTTACGGCCTTTCCACTGCTCTCGCATTTGCATCAATGATTGACGCACTGACGATATTAAACGCATCGCTACCGCCCCCAGTTTGTCCATCAAACCAAACCAGGACATGCCCGTACACAGCGTAATGCCGGTCAAAAACAACGCTAACAAAAATAATGTCGCACCGATAAAACTAAAGGGTTTTTCCAACAATGCCGCAATACCAGCACCCAGCACGCCACCGACGTACTCCGTTGGCAAAATGCCCGGAGCAACATAAAAATGCATGGTCGCCAAAGCACAGCCAGAGGCTATTGTTAAAATAAAACCCGCAGCTATGATCAGACCATGATAAACACTGGGACGAACCGGCAATGCCTGTCCGCGGTAAATCAACCAGGCACTGTAGGCCACCATGACAGGAAACAAGTACGCGAGATATCCGAACAGATACATCAATACATCAGCAAGCCAAGCGCCAACTAAACCGCCACTGTTTGAAATAGACTGGGCAGTATTGCTGCGTGACCAGCCTGGATCAGTAACATCGAACGTCAACAACGACATCAGCAAATACAGCCCAGCCGCACCCAAAACAAAAAGGGCGGCTTCACGCAGACTGCGATTAAGTTGTGTACTCAGTGGAATTTCCCTGACTTTTTTGCGTGTTGCCTGTGCCAATATCCTGCCTTCGACTATTATCCAGACAATGTTTTCAAACTAACTAAATCCAGACACTGCTAATTAGTGATAACGAAATTATGTCATAGATTTCAGTAAAGCAACACGGCACGCCTGAATTTTAATTTCACGAGGAATAATAGCTCACATCATTGCTCTGAACCTCCGCTTAACGTAGTATTAATTGATCAGTACTGTGTCTATCCGACCTGTCCAACATCCCGATTTGCCTGCTGTAAAAAATTACTCGGTCAATCAGATCGTTACGTTCGATAAAACACACTAATACATATATACAACCACATTTCGGAGCCTCTAATGTCAGACAATAAACACTGTCGCTTATTAATCCTTGGTTCAGGTCCGGCCGGCTATACCGCTGCTGTTTACGCCGCCCGAGCCAATCTGAACCCTGTCATCATCACCGGCATTGAACAAGGCGGCCAACTCACCACCACAACCGATGTCGACAACTGGCCGGGCGATGCCGACGGCGTACAGGGCCCGGAACTGATGGAGCGCATGTTAAAACATGCCCAGCGTTTTGATACCGACGTTATTTTTGACCACATTCATACTGCAGAATTAGGCGAACGCCCATTCAAGCTCATCGGTGACAGCGGCACATACACCTGCGACGCACTGATTATCGCAACCGGCGCCTCTGCAAAATATTTAGGCTTACCTTCTGAAGAAAACTTCAAAGGCCGCGGTGTTTCAGCCTGCGCCACCTGTGATGGCTTCTTTTATCGTAATCAGGATGTTGCGGTAATCGGTGGCGGCAACACGGCCGTTGAAGAAGCTTTGTATCTCTCCAACATCGCAGCGAAAGTCACCGTCGTTCATCGCCGTGATG
>Ga0316205_10003317_pt1 | contig 15431 bp, 13 predicted proteins | sample 3monthpyrite_MG_FD_204941 | JGI IMG/M metagenome (GOLD analysis project Ga0316205, IMG submission 204941) | Microbial mat bacterial communities from mineral coupon in-situ incubated in ocean water Damariscotta River, Maine, United States -... | ecosystem: Environmental > Aquatic > Marine >... | reverse complement strand
TGTTATGCCACATATATTTGGCAAAACAGTTCATCGTAATGTGCCATGCCGGGATTGTCATAATTACATCAAGGAACTCCCTCATCGTGAAGTAAAGACAGGTGTCAGATGTGATGCTGAATGTCATTCTGTAAAGAATCCTGCAACTGGAAAGAAGTTTAGTCATAAGCCTATTTATGATGTGTATCAAAAAAGTGTGCATGGACGCAAAAAAATTGCTAAGGGACTTGATGCAGACAAGCCTTATTGTGTTACCTGTCATACCAACCCTTTATACAATAGTGCTGAAAAAGCAGTCCCTAAAAGAATTTCAGATCGATGTGTTGTTTGTCATGAGGATAGAGATTTTGTTGAAGCCTGGTATAACCATACCAGTCGACGTATTCGTGATGTAAAACGTTCATCATCTGAAGTTGTTGCTCTGTGTTCATCCTGTCATGCTGACAAAAGTCTGATCGATCGCCATATGAAAGCAGCGGCTAAAAAAGGTAAAGCCCTGGGTAAAAAATTCCCTGTAGCAGCTACATCTTATCAAGCTAGTTTTCATGGCAAGGTGACACGTTATGGATTTAATAAGGCAGCTAACTGCCTGGATTGTCATGCTGACTATGAAAACTATTACATGTCTGTGCATGAAATTCGACCTTCACGTGACCCGCTTTCCCCCGTACATAAAGATAAGCGTCACCTGACCTGTCAGCGTTGCCACAAGTATGCAACTGATAACTATGCAACGATAGATCCTCATCCGACAAGAGATCTTAAAAGTAATCCTTTTATATATTATGCTGAGGAAATTTATAACTGGATAGCCTATATCGTTATTGCAGGTCTGATTACCCTGGCTTTATTTGAAACTTTTGGACGTCGTCGTGACGGAGTATGCTGGAGACTTAAGCATGGGTCATCCTGGTGGCGAAGAAGTCGTAAACGTAAGGACAGGGATCGTATAAAATAATGGACGCAAGATATCAACAATTACTCAAGATGCAGAATACCAACAGGGTAGGGTACAAATGAAACTATCAGATGAAGCTAGAAAGACTCTGGAAACCTCAATGCGTATCAATAAAACAAGTGATGCAGGACGTAAGGAAATTGAGGATCTTGTTCATTTAATGCCAGATGACCGTGTTTTATTATACAAGAATGTGGTTTCAAACCCGATTGGTGATTTACCACGTTATTCAGTACATATTCGCATTCAGCATATGCTTACCTTTGTTACCTTTTTAGCATTGGCATTTACCGGGTTACCTGTTGCATTTTATGATCATGTTTGGGCAGAACCTTTGAACAACATGGTTGGTGGTGTAGGTGTATCTCGTGTTGTCCATCGTACCCTGGCCGTAGCCATGATATTAACGATGGCTTACCATTTTTTTACTATAACAATGGGCCCTGTGGCTCAGATGTTTAAACGTCGATTTGAGATAAGGCGCACCATAATACCGTTATTAAAAGACTTGCGTGATTTCAAGAATGATCTGTTGTATTTTGCCGGAAGGAGAGATCAACGTCCGGAAATGGATAAGTTTATGTATAAACAGAAGCTGCATTATTTTGCAGCGGCATTCGGGAACATAGTCATGGTAGTTTCCGGCTCCTCATTCCTGTTTCCAGATATATGGGCCAGTATCCTACCCGCCAGTATTGCCTCTCATTTTCAGGAGCTAATGCGCCTGTCACACCCGCATGAAGCATTGCTTGCATTGCTGGTGATTGCTTTCTGGCATTGGTATAACGTTCACCTCGCACCGGGGCGTTTCCCTATGCAATGGACATTCCTGACCGGTAAGATTACGCGTGAGCACCAGATAGAAGAACATTTCCTTGAGTATCTTCGTAACCTGGTTGAGATTCCTGAGGAAAGATCATATTTATATGATTTATTGACTGCACGTGAGTTGCGTGAGGAGGGGCATGTACATGAAGATGAAGATGAAGCCTCTGAGCCTCCGGAGTCAGTTGATGGGGGCTCAATACCATGATGAAACCATTAAAACCCTTTCAGAAGATAATTGCCTATTCATCATTGGTATTTGTTTTTCTGATGACAATATTCGGCATATTTACAATCTGGGTTCTCGTGACAAACACATAAAATACAGTAGGAAAAGTAATGCACGGATTTGAAAACGACAGTATTATCTTCATTATTCTGACAGTGTTGCTGTTTATGTTTCTGGGTATCGCTATTCTGGTCGTTATTGACCACAAGGCCAAAATACCAGATCATTTTCATAATGACCCGTTTTCCATAAAAGGTCTGCGTCGGGATCATCCGGTAATTTCATTTCTGACAACGATTATTCTACTGGCAATTATTGCGAGCCTGATATTTGAATTGACAGTTACTCTGGGGGCTCAGTTTGGGTTGTTTGCAGAAAAAGAACAACCAAAGCTATTAAAAGAGTTGAAGCAGCAGCGTGTCAGTGAGCGAAATAGACATTTTCATAATGAGCCTGTTGTAGACCTGGTAAATCGTGGCAAGAAGCCAGTTTGTTTTTCCTGTCATGGTGACTATCCTCATTCCAAAGAGAGGATGATAAGAACCCTGTTAAATATGCATACCCAGTTTGTAGGCTGCATGACCTGTCATAATGATCCACGAAAAATAGAAGAAAAAACGTTGAGTTTTGCCTGGTTGAATTATTCAGGTATCGAAGTCAAGGGTAAGCCTTTCGGGGTTGATGTTGATACCAGGACCGGCTATCTGAAAGCAACAGATGATTATTATTCAAAGATAGTAGCTTATCAAAAAACTGAGACAGGTAAGAAATTACTTGAAATACCAGAAACATCACCTAAAGCAAAGGAGTATCTTGCGATAAGGAGCAAATTGTCTGACTCGGATAAAGAAGCAGTTAAAAAATCATTTCATAAAATTGTTAGCCCTAAAGGACGTTTTTGTTCTCGATGTCATACCAATGAGAAAGATAGTTACTTACCGTTTAGACAGCTGGGATTCTCTGAACAGAGAATAAGTAATGTAACCAATCTGAACATTATTGGTATTGTACAAAAGTATAAGAAGTTTTATTTGCCTAATCTGTTCAAATCAGATGTATCATTGCCTAAGGTTGAGCTGCTGCTTGGATCAGATAAGCGAGACGGAAACGCTCAGAAAGCAGGCGAGGATCCCAAGGCCTGGTGGCGGCGTAATTTTGATTCGCCGGGTAAGAAAAAATAATGTCCATATGGGATCGTATATTCTTTACTGCACTGTTTCTTATAATATCCGGTCTAACAACTGCCGATGCTCTCGCTGCTTCAAATAGTACCCGCAACCTGACACATCTGTTTGATCTTTCTAATGCCGGATCTATTGATCTGGTATTACCTACTGATGTTGAAGTTAATCAGTCACATATTGTTGTTGTTGATAGTGGTAACAACCGTGTTGTTGTGTTTGATCAACGCGGTAAATATTTATTCGCTTTTGGCAGAAAAGGAAGTGGAAAGGGCGAGTTTCTTGATCCTGTTGGCCTGGGTCTTGGAAAGCATGGTCGGATATATGTCGCAGATACAGGCAATCATCGTGTACAGGTTTTTAATAGCAAAGGTCAGTTTGAGCGTTTGTTTGATATTCGTGTTGGCAAAATTTCAATACGACCAATTGATGTTGCCAGTGATTCGATGACCGGAAATATCTACGTTACCGGTAATAATAACCACAAGCTAATGGTTTATAGTAAGCAAGGGAAAAAACTAAGGGAATGGGGAGGTAATGGGGCTAGTCATGGCAAGTTCCGATATCCCGCTACGTTGGCAATTATGAAAGATTCTAATATTGCAGTTGTTGATGTTCTTAATTCCCGTGTGCAGTTATTTCAGAAAAATGGCCGTTTTCTTATCAATATTGGCAAATGGGGCGTATTACCAGGGCAGCTATTTCGGCCCAAGGGGGTTGCTATTGATCAGCAGCAACGAGTTTACGTGTCAGATAGTTATATGAATCTGATACAGGTATTTAATGATAGTGGGAAATTTTTACATGTGCTGAGACCTCATGGGAAACGTGACAATATGTTGACTCCTGCGGGTATTGCAGTAGGAAATAATCATTTATATATAACAGAAATGCTCAGGCATCGCGTGTCAGTTTTCAAGCTGGAATAACAGAACATGTTTCAGGGAAACCAGTTTACATCAGGTAAAGACAGACTGTATTTAATTGCTGTTGTATTGTTATATGTTTTTTTACTGTTCTTACCTGACAGTGCCAGTGCATTGCGTAAAAACTCTGCAAATCGCGAGTGTGCAACCTGCCATATTATGTGGCTGGATGAGTTCAAACGTAAAGATGTAACTCCATTAATTCCATATGATCCACAGCCAGTTGTTAAAACAGGTAAACAGGATGTAGCCAGTACAGAACAAATGTGTTTTTCCTGTCATGATGGTTTTGTACTGGACTCTCGGGCTTTGTGGAAAAAAAATCATTATAGCCACCCTGTTGGCGTCATACCAAGTAAAGATGTTCATATACCAACAGCACAGGGTAAAACTATATTTCCACTTAACCTGGATAAAAAGATATATTGTGGCACTTGTCATACAGCACATGGCGTAGATTGGACATCCAAAGATTCACCAATATTCCTGCGTCTGGAAAACAGGGACTCAAGTCTGTGCATGGCATGCCATCTCAATCGTAGTACCGGTGTCAGTGATGGGAACCATCCTATTGGCGTTATTCCGAAGCATAAGTCTGAAATACTGAAAAAAATGGATGCAAAGTTTGGACGACGTGGCGACGTAATTTGTCAATCATGTCACGTTGTTCATGCTGCGAAGGCAAAGAAAATACTGGTGCGAAAAAATAATCAATCACAGTTGTGTTCCAGTTGTCATTTAAAAAACAAGGTAGTCAGGTCAAGTAAGCATAATTTGGCGAAAAATGATCCTGATCTGCGTAATAAACTAGGGAAGAAAGTTTCTGTATCAGGACCTTGTAGTGCCTGTCATGTACCACACAATGCAGAAGGGCCACGGTTATGGTCCCGCAGAATTAAACCAGGGAAAGATCTTTCCAGTGCGTTTTGTGAGAGTTGCCATACGCGTGGAGGTATAGCCAGTAAGAAAACAGTCGGTCAGCACAGCCATCCTGTCGATGTGCCACTTAGAAGGATTGGAATTACAGCAAAAAAGGATGGTTGGTTAAGTCGGGTCAGAAACACATCAGTCACTAATGACATAGTTCAGTTACCCTTGTTTAACAAGCAGGGAAAACGTGTTAAACAAGGTGGTAATGTTACTTGCCTGACGTGTCATGACCCGCATTTATGGTCACCGGAGCATGCGCAGCGAACAGATGCTGATACTTTCAAAATAGAAGGTGATGGTAAAAACAGCTTTTTACGTATTTCTAACAATGGGGGCAGTGCATTATGCCGGAATTGTCACCGTGAACAGGCCCCTGTGGTACTAACAAAACATAATCTGCAAATCTCTGCAAGTAATGAAAAGAATATACAGAACATGACCGTGTCTCGTAGTGGTGTCTGTAGTGCTTGCCATTTACCGCATAACGGCAAAGCAGGCAAGATGTGGGCGCGAAATGTAAAATCAGATAACAAGGGAATAAAACCTTTATGTATTGGCTGTCATCAACAAGGTGGTATGGCAGAAAAGAAATTAATCGGTACGCATAGTCACCCAGTGTCTGTGAGTTTAAAAAAGGCAGGTCTGGAAACCACTTTACCATTGTTTGGCCGCGCTGGTGATCGTAATAGCAAGCAGGGATTGGTGGATTGTGCGACTTGCCATAATCCACATCAATGGAATCCAGCAAATGCATCTTCACGGACCGGTTTAGACCCACAGATAGACGGGCATGCCAGTAACAGTTTTTTAAGAAAGAAAGCGACTGGAAAGGCCGCCTTATGTATTGATTGTCATAAGCAGAAAAAGACTGTGATTGGGTCGGACCATGACATGTCGGTCACTGCTGGCCATACCCGTGACAGTAAAGGGCATACGGTAAGACAAACAGGGCCATGTGGTCAATGCCATGCTGTTCATAATGCCAATATCCCATTGCGTCTGTGGTCTCGGAAGGTAGCAGAAAATAACGATGTGGCTCAGGCCCTTTGTCTTTCCTGTCATGACAGCAAGGGTGTTGCCAAGGATAAAGTACCTGAGAAAATTGATCATCCTGATCGCACTGTGCCCTCTAATAAAGGCCGCTTGCGAGTAAGGGGTGGGATGCTGGCGCCTGTCTTCACCAAAGCAGGAAAGCAAGTTAATGTGGGAGGCATTTCCTGCATAACTTGTCATAACCCGCATCGCTGGAAAGCTGAGAGCTTAAAATCAGGTATGGGTCATAATGTGGAAGGTGATATTACTAACAGCTTCTTGCGGCATGCTAATAGCGAGTATTTTCTTTGTGCAGACTGTCATGGCGAGGATTCAATTTACCGTTATAAATATTTTCACTGGTCCAGGTCGCGTCAGAAAAAAAAGTAGTCAGTAAGCTATAAAATAATTTATGTTACTAACCGCCGCCGCCGCCGCCGCCACCGCCGCCACCGCCGCCACCGCCGCCACCGCCGCCACCGCCGCCACCCATGCCACCGCACATACCACCGCCCATGACACCACTACCATAGGTGCATGGATTATGGTTTCTGCCGTGGCAGGTTAGATAGCAACCACCTGAATTAAGGCCATTTGAAAAATATTCCAATCTGTTGGAGCCGCTGGGGGATACAATAGAGGTATCGAAATTGATCAGTTTTAGTTGCTGGCTGCCATGTGGGTCATGACAAACATTGCATGGAGTACTAAGGTTACCGCCCATGTGTCCAGCCATACCTCCACCCATACCACCTCCACCATTGCCTGTAATATGAAATCTATGACGCGTGAAGCTCTGGTTACCCAGAATGCTGGTACGACTGTGACATTTGTAACACATGGCATAGGCAGTAGCACTTTCGGTGGTCGGGTCCTGCTTGAGATACTGGCGTTCCAGTAACTGCGGATAGTTAGAGCCATGAGGCCCTCTTGGACCGCTGAGATTATTGTTATTGTGGCAATCGGTACATTTAATCGTACTACTAATATTCAGGTTATTGATTAGACTGGGTACATTCGAATTGACACCGCTGCCTACAACAGGGTGATACGAGGGATTGCTGGTATTGAATTCATCACGCACGTTAGTACGGTTAAACTGACGTGTGGTCGGTGGTTGTGGTTTATTGTTGCTATCTGCATGACAACGGAAGCACAATTCGTATTCTTTTGATATAGGATCTGTTTCACTGCCACCAATATTAACGCCACGAACCAGAGTTAGTGGGCCAGCGGGTGTCGTTCCCGATGATTTTGCTGCATGTGGATTATGGCAATCAACACATTCAACATGGCGAGAATTAACGACGGCTGGTTCAGTTGGGTTATGAGTGCCCGCGGTATTGCTAATCGGGTGACGCGAGAATTTGTTGAATTCAGATTGTATATTCTGTGTAGCCACTGAGCCATTATGGCATGTAAAGCAGACATTCTCTTCAGTCTGGCTACGTAATAGTCTTTCCTTGCCATTAGCAGAGTGGGGTACATGACAGCTCTGGCACGCATGATTGGAAACACTGTTGCCATTCCAGTTTTTGCTTGAAGTTCGATGGGAGCTGGCAGACCAGCCATTTTTAATGTGACATGTCAGGCATAATGCGCCATTGTTATTGGAAATAACCAGAAATTTTCCAAACTGGTTATCATGTGCATTATGGCAACTGGTGCACTGAAGCTGTCCACTTGCATCCAGTTTAACAGCGCCGTTTAATGTGGATGTAGGGACCAGCGCAGAGGGTTTGGCACTTTGACTACTGGAATAGGAAAATGATACAGGGTGGTCATCTGAAAGGTTCTGAGTCAGATTTGTGGGGCCAGCAGGCATATTTGGGCCGCCAGTAACGTTAACATTCGATGTCCTTGAATTAAGTTCACCCAGAGCGATCGTGCCATCATGACAACTCAGGCATAGTATGGAAGCGCCCGTGGGATTCCCTGGATGGACTGAAACAGTAGAGCTGGAATAGGGTGTGTAACTGCCACCTGGGTTACGTCTGTTCCATAAAGGGCCGGAAGGTGAGGCATTATGTGGCGTATGACAAAAAATACATATTTCTGACTCGCTGCTGGATTTGATACTGCCTTGTCCGCTGACCGAAAGATTGTGCTTACTATTTACTACGCCAGCACCTGTGGTATAGCCCAGACTGGCCAGCGTGAGTAGTAAAAGCAGATATAGATAAATATTTTTCATGGCTGATTACCAATATAACGAAACACCTGAATTCGCTTATTATGCGAGTCAGCTACATAGATCATATTATCATGGGTAATGTAGATACCGGTAGGTAATAGAAAATTGCCGACACTCTTTCCCCGATGGCCTACGTTTAATAAAAACTTTCCTGATTTATTAAATAGTTGCATGCTATGAAACAGTGCGTCGATGACATAAATATGCCCTTGTTTGTCTGTTGCCACGCCTTTGGATCGTGACATATCACCGGTACCATCACCATGATGGCCAAATTTATTAATAAATTTACCCTTACTATCAATAATTTGAATGCGAAAGTTAAGGGAGTCACTTACTAGTAAATTCCCCTTGTTGTCGAACCAGATTGAGCCTGGGTAATTAAACTCACCATCATCAGAACCGCGTTGCCCCAGGGTTTTTATCAGTGACCCTTGCAGGTCATATACCTTGATATGATGATTTGCTGTGTCGACGATAAAAAGCTGTTTACCCGATTTGTCTACAGCAATGCCGGTAGGTTGTTTTACAGGGACTTTGAGTTTAATTTGTTCTGCTACATCTGCATCTGGCCGGATAACGTAGATATGCCCAAGCGAGGAGTCAGCCACATAAATTTCATTATCGATGCCGATGGCAAGGCCAACGGGCGAAATGAATGGTTTGTTACCTTTGATCTGTATTACATCATATTGTCCCTGGTTAATATCAAATCGGTGTACAGCCCTACTGCCAGGGTCGGCAATATAAATGAGTGATTTTTTTGTTACCAGCACTGCCATAGGACGAACCAGATGCCATTCTTTACTTCCGGTAACAAAAGCCCAGATCCGTGAGAAAATATTTTTACTGATCCCAAGATCACTTGCGGTAGAGAAAGATCTCACAAAAGCAATGCGGGGTTTTGCTGGTGGATGTGGCCAGACTTTCAGGGGTTTATTTTTTGAGGCGGTGGTTTCATGTATCAATGATGTTGTGCAGCCAGGAATCACCAACAGGATGCTACAAAAATAAAATGACATAATCAATAGTGGATGCTGTCTGAACATCTAATTAGATTTCCCGTCTCAACGTCAGAAGAAAGTGGGTTCGTTCAGTCTCGACTGCGCCTGTTCGTTCGGCGCTATAAATTGCTTGTGCGTCCATGATCAGTCGGTAAACATGCCACTGTACTGATAGTTTAAAAGTGTCTCTTTCACGTAACAGAGTACCACCTGTGTCTTTTTCTTTATGTGCTTCAGCACTCAGTATCATACGATCAAGCGGTCGTGATCTAAATAGCATGCTGTAACTGCTGAGGTTAATATCTTCGACAGAATTATGGTTGTCAACATTTATCTGGCTTGCAGATATGCGTAGATTTGATGCGTATGGTAATAAAAACTGGCTATAGGCACTAAAACGCTGACTGTCATAGGGAGAAATATTTTCATCATGTCTGACGAAATCCGTGTCTGCACCAACTTCGATTTGTTTATTTATCGGGTAATTAGCACTTGCTCCGAAAGAAAGTACTTTTTGTGAATTCAGAGGCAGGGTCGGGCTTCCAGATGTGATTGTCTGGTCATTGATGCGATAGCCGAGGTAGAAATTATAATGTTTATATAGCGTTAATCCGGCACGATAATTCTGTTCAAAATTTGTATAGACGGCACTGCCTCCGGTTTGATAGGCATAATCAATAACGACTTGTTGAGGATCACCAATGTTACTGCCACTCAGACGTTGAATTTCAGTACGAACACCCACCACAATAATTCGGTAATCTATTCCTTCTACATAAATTTGGCTACGAGCAAGATTCTGAACAACTATACTGCCAGAGACTATGTATTCATTTGCCAGTGCCACAGGTGTAAGTCCCGTAAGGGTAATAACTTCACCGATAATATTTGCCTGGGTAGCAGAGGCTTCGCGATCATTTTGTTTGTAGGCCAATGCAGCGCTGAGTGTCAATGTACCGTTGGTTACCGGGCGCTTATAACTGATTTGGCCATTTACCCCGGTAGAACGGAGGTTAAGCCCGGTAGTTTTATTGTTCTCAATGATTGCACCTGTATTGATGTCGATATTCTTATTATAATCATAATTGAGTTCAGCATTGGCTGTATGGTTTACCGTAGCGATGGAGTTTTGTTTACTATCCAGATAATTGTAGTGATACGAAGACCTTAATTTATCAGAATGTTTCCATAGCAGATTGGGTGCGAAATTGATTTCATCTCGAGTAATAATACCTTCCTGTTGCGTAAAAGTGGCGCGGTCAAAATAGCGCAATTGTTTTTTTGCCCCAAAGAGCCATTCAGTGCCATAAGTGAATATATTGGTTTTACGTGAGGAAGGTGTGATTGGCAGGCTCAGGTTGCCACTACTGGAAAGTTCATCGGTGTAATCATATCCGATCCGGGAAGAAAGGTTGTCATTAAAAACCTTTGAGGCTCTTATGCCGAAGCGATCTGTTGTGTCATCAACAACCTGAGTTGGACTACTGCCTTTGCGCTTGTTTGAGGAAGCAAACATATCCAGCTTTAATGGAATAATCGGTTTCAGTAGTGAAAAGTTAAATCCATAAGTCGTGTTATTTTGTTGAACTCTTTCGGCCAGTCCTGGAAAAAAGGCGGGATTATCACGCGTATAGAAAAATGATATCGGGAATGGCTTTTTTTCCAGAAAGCTTGCTCGCCCATGCAGGCTATACAGGCCATCTTTAGTGTTGTTGGTACCGGTGCCAGTTCTGAATGAATCCTGAACAAAGGTGAAACCTGCTCCCAGATCAAGTTTGAGAAAACTGGGGTGGTAGACATAGCTATGCGTCAGGACCGAGAACTCCTGTTCGGAAGTTGTTTGGTACTGATTTAGTGTTTCAACACCATTGCTGGTATCAATTCGCTCATCTGCCAGATAACGAATTTCCAGGAAGCTTTCGACACCTGTAAGTTCAAACGTTGTTATTTCAGCAGCAAAGCTATATCCGGATACGAAAAAAACCGGGTAGGAAGAGGCAAGCAAAAGCAGTAGTTGCTTTGTATAGAGTGTATAGCTTGTTTTTATTGTTTTCATTTATTCTGTTCAGCACATATGCCATAAGAAAACGGTATCGTTATAAATACCCGATGTTGAGTTTAAGTCCTGCCTCCATTGGTTCAGTCTGGATAATCAATATCTTTCATTTTGCCAAAGCCATAAACATTGATTTTGTTTATACCAAACTGACTGCTTACCAGGATGATATATTCAAGTTTGAAATCAGGGTGTGCATAACGTTGAAATAGGTTGATATTTTTATAGTCAATTTCGATATCAACCGGAAGGTTTATATTGCCAGGATTTGTACCCGGGCTACCAAAAGCCATCAGCAATTTCCCGTTAGGATTGATGATCTGAACATTCTCGAAGGCTGCATCTACTACATATAATCTACCAGCTTTATCAAGCGCAATGCCTTTCGGACGTGCAAATTTACCCAGCCCGGTTCCAATAGAACCGTAATTGCGAACAAACCGGCCATCAAGGGTGAATTTTTGTACACGGAAATTTGTTGTCTCACTCACATATAAATAATTATCAGGACCGATTTTGATATTGGTCGGGTGGTATAATTCGCCATCCTTACTACCAGCCTTGCCTATTTTGTATAATAAAACACCGCTATGTTTGTTTAATACTTCTATTTCCTGATCTTGTAAATCAGCAACAAAGAGCTTGTCGCCATATATGGCCGTATCGACAGGTCTGAATTGCTTTTCAAGCCCCAATGCACGTATAAATTTTTCATTTTTATCAAAGACCAGTATCTGCTTACGCTGAGTATCGGTAATATATTTGGTGCCATCTTTGTCTATGGTGATATTGATCGGTTTTGACATTCTACCCCGGCTGTTCCCCGTGATAACACGGAAGCTTTGATTAAGCAGATCCATAACAATGTAACCACCGCCACGTGTATCTACCGCATAAATCTTACCGTCATAGATTTGTACGCCATAGGGTTTTTTGATGTAAAGCGCATCCTTGTCCTTGTCTTTGCCAAGAATAAATTTGGCAAATGCCGTACCTGGTTTGCGAACATCTTTTGAAGAAGTGAAAGTTGCCAGAAACTGGATGCGAGGTGCATCAGGCAGAGCAGGGTAAAAAATATTCTCAGATGATTTTATCTCTTTTGTCGATGTTGATGAACAGGCAGTAAGTAGAAGGATTGCGATTAAGCAGACTGGACGAATAGCATCCATATTTAACAGGTTTATAATCTGATTTTGCTGGATCATGCCAATAATTCCATTGAAAAGAAAGCCAATATATCATGCCATTGTTTGAATAAGAAAAGTGATTGCGCGTTATCACAAAATAAAACCCCGCCACCTGGTTCTTGCAGGTGACGGGGTTTTGTTGCCATTATAGAGGTATAGGTGCTTTTACTTGTTATGGCAAGTAAGGCACAGATTACTACCTGTGTTGGCAATACGAAGTAGTTTAGGACCATTGGTAAATTTATTATGTACATCGTGGCATGATGCACACTGTAATTTACCACCCAACAACATGACACTATCAATAGATCCGGTCTTTACATCGGTACCAGAACCAATAGTAACTGTTTTGGCAGTCGGGTCATATAATGCTTTATCAGCAGTTGCCAGAGCGGCATCATAAACGAATGAAATAGGGTGGTCATTAGATAGCTCATCCGAACCAACAGCAGAACTTCCACTCATAAAGGTTGATCCAGTGGTTGTGCCAAAACTGTCCAGTGCAACGGTGCCATCATGGCAAGAAAGGCATAGTTTTGATGAACCATCAGGCTGGCCAACTGTGGCATCCAGCGAAGGACTGCTATACAAGGTAAATGTTTTGCCTGTCAGCGCATGGTTCCAAAGTGGGGCTTCTGGTAGAGAAGCCGAGTTATGTGGCGTATGACAAGCAACACAAATTTCACCACCTGACCAAGCAGAGGTGGAAAAGTCATGTTTGGTGCCTTTTATGGTACCAGCCCATCCGAGTGTGCCATACAGACTGAATAAAACAGCGCAGAAGCCTGTAAACAGGGTTCGATTTATCCTTTTTCTTGATTGAATTTTCATGACTATTCTCCGATATATTACAATTATAATTTCTATTCCTTAAACCACAGCAAAAACAGTGTCAATATTAAAAAAGCATTGTTAAACATTAACTTACAATTTCATCCTCTTAGTTTAATTGTTAATGTGTAAAAAAAACCGACAAACTCTTTATCTATTACAAACCCTTGTCTTGATTAACTTTAGATAAAAGGCTAAACCTAAAACCAAATCAGAGGATTGACATGGATCAAGTCTTAGGTACTTAAGGAGATTTTATTTTTACCAGATGCAAATATACTTGCATTATGTTTAATCTGTATGACAGTGAAAATATGACCAGCCTCAGAATGTTCATTGTTGCGCCATTAGACTGAATGTGTGAAAGTCTGATTGATGAAAGTTCTGATTGTTTTGCTATCAATTTTTTTCCTCCTTGCTGGCTTGCCCATACTGCACGGTTATCTTGTTTTTCTGAGTATTGATAAACAGCTGTTGCCTCCAGCTGCAGCTTCATTCTTTTATCTGTTTACGATACCGTCATGGGCGGTAGCAATTATGGTTTTTGTTGTTGAGACATATCGGCGAAGTTTTATACAGATGAGGACATGGTTCAGTAATACTTTGATTCTGGGTATAGCAGGTATGATTGCACCTTGCATAGGTTTGGCCTTGAGTCCGGTCGCTACTGATATTAAAATGCAAGCGTATACGGGTATCGCAACGACTGGTTTGGTTCTGGGTCTACTGGGGGCGGTAATATTTAACTTCATTGTGTCACTAACAAAAAATAAATAATGCCTGATACCGGGCTATTTCAATAAATAAAGTAACAATTTAAATGATGTAGACCGCCAGATTTGGTATGAGAATGCATTTTGAGATTGTTAGCACTTAGAGCGCTATATTTTCAGGCCCGGTTGAATAGGTACATATTAGTGCGATGATGGAAGGGTTTGGGTATCCGGGAACGACAACAAGCACTATTACTGACGACATTAAAGCACGGGTTGTTTAGAATGGTGATTAAAGAGTGTTATTCTCTTAACTTCAGACTAATAGGAGTGGCTATGAAGGCGACGGCAGAATTACAGGTTGTGCCAATTGGAGTGGGTGTTTCTGTCAGAGAAGATGTCAGGAAAATTGTTGAAATTATCAACGGTTATGACTTTATTACAGAAACACATGCAGCCGGCACTAATATTGAGGGCGATGTTGATGATATTTTAGATGCGCTGAAGAAAATACATGGTGTATTGCATGCGGATGGTGTTACCCGACTGCTTAGCTATTTAAAGCTTGAAACACGAACTGATAAAATACCAACGTTAGCAGGCAAAAAGCTTTAATAACCTTATTACAGTGACGAAAATAGAGATAAGATGTGATAGAAAAACTAATTAATGGTCATAATCGTTTTCGTAATGGTTATTTTCAACGTAACAAGGCAAGGCTGGAAGAGCTGGCACTGGAGCAGGCTCCCGAGGTAGCGATGGTTTCTTGCTGTGACTCACGTGTGGATCCTGGAATTCTGTTTGATGCTAAACCTGGCGAACTATTTGTAATACGAAATGTGGCTAATCTGGTTCCCCCGTATGAGACCAAGGGCGACTATCATGGTACCAGTGCTGCACTTGAGTTTGCAGTTACCATTTTGAAAGTGAAGCAGATTGTCGTACTGGGGCATGCGAATTGTGGCGGGATTCGTGCCTTAATGAAAAATGATACTTCGATCAGATCAGATGGCTTTATCGATAGCTGGATGCAGATAGCAGCACCTGCAAAAAAAGAAGTACTGGCGCGTACTGACCTTGATACACAGGAAAAAATAACCGAAGCTTGTGAGCAAACCGCTGTTAGACATTCATTGCAAAATCTGATGACACATCCGTGGATACGTAGTCGGGTTAAAGAGGGTAGCCTGGAACTGATTGGATTTTATTATGATTTACATAGCGGCGAGCTGATAGACGTAGACGAAATAAATGCCTCGACACTTCAGGCAGATATGTAGTCAGGTTTTAAAACGAAATCTTGGTAATTTAATATTGTAGTAAATAGCCAGTAGTCGTGAAATAAATATCCCCAGCCCTGCAATT
>Ga0316205_10003316_pt1 | contig 15433 bp, 16 predicted proteins | sample 3monthpyrite_MG_FD_204941 | JGI IMG/M metagenome (GOLD analysis project Ga0316205, IMG submission 204941) | Microbial mat bacterial communities from mineral coupon in-situ incubated in ocean water Damariscotta River, Maine, United States -... | ecosystem: Environmental > Aquatic > Marine >... | reverse complement strand
CTACTGAACGACTGCGGATTCCATGGTGACATATGACCACCATTTCCTGCTCCGGGTTGAGTTCGTCCAAATGAGAGGATATCTGGCCCATAGGGATTATCCGGGAGTTTTCAATTGAACAAATTTGAAATTCCCAGGGTTCGCGCACGTCCAGCAAAAAGGGTTTGTCAGTATCCTGTTCGAGACGTTCCTTGAGTTGCAAGGGTGAAAAATTGTTCATAATGATTCATTTTTTTATTGTTCTAGTCCATTTAGAATTTAAATGACTGCGATTTCCTTGCATTTAATAATGCTGGCAGATGTGTTTCAAATAAAACCTCGGTACTCCAGTCGTTGTCACTCAAGCGTTGTATAAGGCATGCTTCCATCAGTAGATCAGTACCTGTGACAACAAATAATCTTCCGTTTATAGTTAGTGACTGTTTCAGTTTTTCTTCAACAGCAGGCAGTGAGCCGGTAACAATAATGACGTCAAAGTCACCATCCTTACTCCAGCCCTGAGCGGCATCTCCAACTTCGAAATGCACATTATCCAGGCCCAGGCCTGCGATCTGTTGTTGAGCATTCTGGCTAAATTCAGGGTAGATATCGACAGATACAACCTGGCCACCCAGCTTGGCCAGACAAGCAGTCATGAAACCGCAGCCAGTGCCAATTTCGAGAATGCGGTCTGTTGGTTTGATTTGCATAGTCTGCAAAATGCGACCTTCCAGTTTTGGTTCCAGCATGGTCTGTCCATGCATTAGCGGAATTTCAGTATCGGCAAATGCCAGATTGGCGTATTCGTTCGGAGTAAAACGTTCGCGTGGAGTAGTAGCGATCACTTCCAGAACCCTGGGGTCAAGCACATCCCAGGGGCGAATCTGTTGTTCGATCATATTGTAACGGGCTGTGTCGGTGTTGATATCCGCCATGTTTATACCTTGTATATTATTGTTAAATGCATATACGGGAAGATTAAAGATTTTACTGCCATCAGGCAAGGTATAAACAGTGATACAGCTATTAGCTGCAATTATTCCCTTGCATTAAAGGGCTGGATCTATTAATTTGTGGGCTCTAGCAGCTAGGGGTGCTTTGACCGGGGTCAAAGCTGAGAAATACCCTTAAGTCCTTGTTTCAACAAGGTTTACCTGATCCAGCTAATACTGGCGTAGGGAAGCTTAAGCAATATTTATCTTGTGTTTAGGGCTTTAATTGTTTCCTTCTTGCTGCATTCAGCCATAGCTAAAATATGGTTATATAAAGAGGAACGAAAGCCATGAGTGCCATCCCTGAAGAATTTCTGAGTAAGACTGCACGTGTGAACGACGCATCAGTGCAGCCGTTCCCTAATTCAAAAAAAATCTATGTTGAAGGCAGCCGCGCAGATATTCGTGTGCCTATGCGTGAAATAAGTTTATCTGATACGCAAACTCAGAAAGGTAACGAGGCCAACCCTGCCATAACGGTTTACGATACGTCTGGCCCCTACACTGACCCTGACGCCGAAATTGACATTCGTAAAGGCTTGAGTGATATCCGAACGCCCTGGATTCTTGATCGTGATGATACTGAAGTACAGGCCGGTTTATTGTCCGAATACGGGCGTGAACGTGCGGCTGACACTAACCTGGATTCATTGCGATTTGAAAGCCACAAGCGTCAGCCAAGAAAAGCGCGTGAGGGTATGAATGTCAGCCAGATGCACTATGCAAAAAAAGGCATTATTACTCCTGAAATGGAGTTTGTTGCGATTCGTGAAAACATGCGTCTTGAACAATACAAAGATCAGCTGGCCGAGCAGCATGCAGGTGAATCCTGGGGTGCGAGTTTGCCTGATTCAATTACGCCTGAGTTTGTCCGTTCCGAGATTGCGCGTGGACGAGCTATTATTCCTGCCAATATCAATCACACAGAATTAGAGCCGGTTATTATAGGCCGTAATTTTCTGGTAAAGATCAACGGTAATCTGGGTAATTCTGCGGTCACATCATCAATTGAGGATGAAGTGGACAAGATGACCTGGGGTATTCGCTGGGGCTCAGACACCATCATGGATTTATCTACCGGTAAAAATATACATGAAACGCGTGAATGGATAATTCGTAATTCGCCGGTACCGATCGGCACAGTACCCATTTACCAGGCGCTGGAAAAAGTGAATGGTAAGGCAGAAGATCTGAACTGGGAAGTCTTCAGAGATACGCTAATTGAACAAGCCGAGCAGGGCGTGGATTATTTCACTATTCATGCGGGTGTTCTGTTGCGCTATGTTCCGCTAACAGCAAAACGCGTGACCGGCATAGTTTCACGTGGCGGATCAATTATGGCTAAGTGGTGTCTTGCTCATCATCAGGAAAATTTTCTTTATACGCATTTTGAAGAAATCTGTGAAATCATGAAGGCTTATGATGTTTCGTTTTCACTGGGCGATGGCTTGCGTCCAGGATCGATTGCAGATGCCAATGATGCGGCACAGTTTGGTGAACTGGAAACGTTGGGAGAACTGACCAAAATCGCCTGGAAACATGACGTACAGACAATGATTGAAGGTCCGGGCCATGTTCCTATGCACATGATCAAGGTCAATATGGACAAGCAATTACAGGAATGTGATGAAGCACCTTTTTATACATTAGGTCCACTGACCACTGATATCGCACCAGGCTATGATCACATTACGTCTGGAATAGGTGCGGCCATGATCGGTTGGTTTGGTTGTGCCATGTTGTGTTATGTCACGCCCAAGGAACATTTAGGCTTGCCAAATCGTGATGATGTTAAAGAAGGTATTATCACCTATAAGCTTGCAGCACATGCAGCTGATCTTGCCAAGGGACACCCGGGCGCACAAATTCGCGATAACGCCATGTCCAAGGCACGTTTTGAATTCCGTTGGGATGATCAATTTGCGTTGGGACTTGACCCTGACAGAGCACGTGAATATCACGATGAAACAATGCCCAAGCAAGCGCATAAAGTTGCACACTTCTGTTCCATGTGTGGCCCAAACTTCTGTTCGATGAAAATTTCACAAGAGGTCAGGGATTATGCTGACCAGCAAGGTGTGGAAGTCGATACAGCGCTGGAAAAAGGTCTGAAAGAAAAAGCCGAACAGTTTAAAGACCTGGGATCGGAAATTTATCGGGAAACCTGATTATAATTTGTTTGATAAACAAGGATTGTAAATGAGTGGGAACATTTCAGAAAGTTGATTGTCATAAACAACTATTGTCTTTTCCCACTCATCTGCCTTTAATATAATTAATCTCAGGCAGACATATAGATAACACTATGACTTCATTAAACGACCGTACGCAACGCAAGCAAGACTATGAGGGTCTGCGTGGTAGTATTGCGCGCCAGCGCGAAATGCTTATCGATATTCTCAAGATTCCCCTGCAAAGCGTTGCCGATATGTGTGCAGAGGTCTGGCCTGACCGTAAGCTGCTCAATCAGCTGTTATTGCCTGCCCTGGAAGGTATTCCTTATTGTCAGTTCCTGTATGCGCTGGATACAGATGCTATGCAAATAAGTGATAATGCAGGGCGTGGTGGGCTTGAGACCAACCATTTTGGTCGCGATCGCTCTGAGCGCCCATATATAATGAATTTTATTCCGACCGAAGATTTTATTCTGTCCAGTGCCTATATGAGTATAAGAGTTAATCGGCCATCAGTGACAGCTATTCAGCTGGTTCGAAAAGACGGCAAGGTAATTGGCTTTATCGGCGCCGACTTTGACTTACGTGAATTACCATTAACACGTGTCCTGTATGATGAGCCGGCAAAATGGAAGCAGATCAAGGGCGATCCCTCTATTCGCGGAAATGTTTTTTATCAGACTCGTGCCGATAGTATTCTGGATAGCAAGATAGATGACGTCCTGATTATCATTCAGGAACTAATGAGTGTACATGGGGTATTTCATACCCAGATTCATTTTTCCAGTAGCCGGGCTATTACCTGGTTAATTGATGATCCGTTTCGATATCGATTGCTGGATATTGATGAACTGATGGATCCGGAAATTTGCTTTGCTTATTCGGTCGTTGAATATCCCAAGGATGCAGTAATCAAAAGTGAGGATTTAAAACAGATTTTCGATAGTTTCAAATTGTTGCGTTTTGGTGATCAGAGTATTTACCTGCGTTCAGGTAGTATCAATATATTTAACGGACTTATTGGTCTGAATTTTTCCTGTGATGGCTCACACTATATGCCATATACAGAATTCCTGGAAAAAGATATGTCGTTTTGGGGTATTAGTGAAGAGTAGAATTTAGAAAGCGGGGTGAGTAGCATTTGCCTACTCACCCCCGTTAAGTTTTATTTTTTAGCAGGCGTGGCTTCTGGTGTCATTGCAGCTTCTGGTTCTTTCATTTTCATTGCAGGTTTTTCCATTTCCATTTCCATAGCAGGCTTTGCAGGTTCGGTTTTCATGGCTCCACCTTGTGCCTTCATTCTCGCAATAACAGTATCAGTAATATCTGACTTGCCGTCATAAGCAATCATGGTGTTGTCGTTTTTGATCAGTACTACAGACATGCCTTGCTCTGCAGCAATATTGCTGGCGATCGGGCGAACCTGGTCACGCAGTTCAATAACAAGTTCTGCTTGTCTGTTTTTCATTTGATGGCCTGCAGACTCCTGAGCCTGTTTTAACTTTTGCTGGGCTTCGGCCAGCATCTTACCCAGTTTAAGGCGTTGTTCATCAGTTGGATTCTTACCAAGATTCTTTTGACCTTCCTGAAGACTGGTTTGCAAATTGCTTTGTACTGTTTGCAAGTCAGTTTTCAGGCGCGTACGAATTTTTTCCAGTTCTGCTTTTATATGTTCAGCATTGCCAGTTTCCTGAGAGATTTTGTTGAGGTCAATAATGCCGACAGGGTTAACAGGTGCTTGTTGATTACAGGCAGCAAATAAGCCAGACAGGATTAGAAGAAAAGCAAAACGGGTTGTATTTTTCATGTTTATTCTCAGTGTATGGTTATATAAATAAGGTGCTAAGGTTACTGGGTATTGTAATAAGGCTCAAGTAACATTCGTACTCTCATATAAAAAATGCCGCTATAAGCGGCATTTTTCAAGTAATAAAAACTGATTATTTAAAACATGACATGGCCGTCATCCCATACATTAGTGGTATGACGTCTTTCATTTATATTTCTTCTATCTTCTTTCCCCAACTCAAAACGTACCATGGCACGTCGGTCATGCATGCTTCGACGCTGTTCTATTCTGCGTTCTGGTCCATCATAAGATTCTGACTTTTCAGCAGGCTTCTCAGCCTTGCCGTCATAATCCTCTTTGTCTACAAGTTCTAAGTCCATTTTGGCATTCCCGCTTAATTTTAAAAAAATATTAACATTTGTAGCTACAATTATAGATCTTAATTTGAGAAATTGCCAACAAGATAACTAGTTTAATATCAATAGGTTACGGATAACTTTTTGGCTCTGCCAATATAATGGTTAATAATACTTAACATTTTTACCAATATTTACAGTAATTTATCCCATTTCAATCAGTATTTTTTGGCTATAACCTGAAAATTGCAGCAAAAGAATTGTTGAATTGAACTTGCTTTGGTTTTGCCATAAAGTGCACGATTGTTTAAAACCGAGAAGTACTCAATATGCCCAAGTCAAACCGACTCGATAAGAAGAAACAAAAACAAATAAAAAATTCGAGAGCCGCCAGTGCTGACAAGCACATACTTTATCAGTTGTCTGTGCAGGATACAGATACTGAACTTGAGTTGATGGTAGAAAAGTTCAAGGCTATCAGAGGGATCAGTCCTTTGAGTTTTCGGGAAGATTTTTGTGGTACAGCTTTATTATCAGTAGCGTGGTGTCAGGGAGCTGATGATAGAACAGCTCAAGGTGTTGATTTATGTGAAGACACGCTGCAGTGGGGGCGTGAGCATAACCTTGATAGTGCAGATGCGGAAGTGGCTTCCAGAGTAGAGCTAAAAAATGCCAATGTACTTGAGGTTAGTGAGCCGTTGGTTGATATCACCTGTGCACTGAATTTCAGTTATTCAATTTTTAAAACTCGCGAAACTTTATTGCAATACTTTAAGGCAGTAAAGGCCGGTCTGAATGATCAGGGCGTACTCATGCTGGATATATTCGGTGGTACAGAAGCGATCGACAGCACGGAAGAAAATCGTGAAGTTGATGATCAGGATTTTGAATTTGTGTGGGAACAGGAAAAATATAATCCGGTCACCAATGAGATTCTTTGTAATATTCATTTTGAGTTTGAAGATGGCTCAAGAATGGACAAAGCATTTACTTATGACTGGCGTCTATGGAGTATTGCCGAGCTGCATGAATTACTTCTTGAAGCAGGTTTCGCCAAGGTACATGTTTACTGGGAAGAGTATAAAGATAATGGCGATGATGATGACGAGTATCTGGAAGGGACAGGGAATTATCTGGAGGTCACTGAGGTTGAACAGCAGGAATCCTGGGTTTCTTATATTTTTGCTGAGGTTTAAATCTGATATCCAGGTATATGCTGTGTCCCAAGGTAATTGTTTAGCTGGAGACTAATAACGCAAAGAGCGCAGAGGCCGCAAAGTTCGCAGAGAAACTATTCTTACAACCAAATTTTTATCTTTGCGTACTCAGCGGCCTTTGCGTTATTAGTAATACTTTCAAAAGAGCATCCCTTTTAGTTGCCGCCCCCTTCAATATATGGTGGCCGATGGCCTTGCTTACCCGGGTGTATTCTTCCCAACCCAGCGACTACCATCTTCTAAAACTTCCTTCTTCCAAAACGGAGCAGTCGATTTCAGTTCTTCCATAATATGACGGCAGGCATCAAAGGCTTGTGCACGATGTGCAGACCAGACTGCTACCAGGACAATACTATCATCAGGTTTTATTTCGCCGACACGATGAAGAATCAGAGCATCCAGTAATTGCCATTTTTGTATGGCAGCATTGGTAATTTTTTGTAAATGTTTTTCAGTCATGCCCGGGTAATGTTCCAGAGTCATGGCCTTTACTGAATCGCCTTCATTGAAGTCACGCATGGTGCCTACAAAAGTGGCGGTAGCGCCGTAGCTTCCATTAATGGCAAGAGATTGTTGATAGTCTTCAATTTCGTTCCATGGATTGAATGGGGATTCGCGTAGTTCGATTCTCATGACATTTAACCGCCAGTGACGGGTGGGAAAAATGCCACCTCATCGTGATCATTAACGCTATGCTGGCTATCAACATATTCCATATTGATGGCACATAGGGTGTTACTTGGCATGTCAGCTCCATTGGTGGCAATTGACCATGCTTGTGCAACGGAGTTTGCATTGTCGACAATAACTTCTGTTTTGCCAATTGATTCACGTAGTGAAGCAAAGAATTTAACCTGTACGCTCATATCATAATCCTGAATGTGGTTTGCCAATAACAGGTAACTGACTTAGTATTGATTGTATCATATCAATACAGGCAAGCATGTTCATAATCAAATGAGTGAATTAACACATTTTAACAAGTCCGGTGAGGCACACATGGTCGATGTTGGCGATAAGGCAGAAACTCGTCGTCGCGCAATTGTTGAAGGCCGCATCCTCATGCAGGCATCTACTCTGGAAAAAATTCTGCAAGGCACGCATAAAAAAGGAGATGTACTGGGAATAGCCCGGGTTGCCGGTATTATGGCGGCTAAAAAAACGGCTGACCTTATTCCTTTATGCCATCCTCTGCCGTTGACTCATGTAGAAATAGAATTGTCAGAAGAAAAAACAGTGCCCGCCATTTATTGTCGCGTAACCGTCGAGACCAAGGGGCAAACCGGAGTTGAAATGGAAGCACTAACTGCTGCTCAGGTTACCTTGTTAACTATATACGACATGTGCAAGGCTATAGATCGTGGTATGGAAATGACAGATGTGAGGTTATTACATAAGTCTGGTGGTAAGTCAGGAGATTGGAGCCGGGAGTGATTTAATCCTGATCCAGCAAAATATCCGCCGCTATCACCTGGTTCCTGCCACTTTCCTTGGCTCTGTACATTGCCCGGTCAGCTGCGTTATTTAACTCTGTGGCTGTATCAAACATCGGGTAGTCAGCAAGTCCACAGCTAAAACTGGAATGGAATTCAATGTCACCTGCATGATGTGTAAGACTGGCAAAGTCTTCACGAATTTTATTCATAATAACGACTGCATGTTTAATGTCAGTATCATATAAAATGGCAGCAAATTCTTCGCCACCATAACGCCCAACAATGTCTGATTGTCGCAGGCGTTGTTTTAGTAGTTGTGCCAGGCTCTTGATGACGATATCCCCTACCGGGTGGCCGAAAGTATCATTAACAGCTTTAAACTTATCGATATCGATCATGGCATATACCATGCTGCCATTACTGCGCTGGTAACGTAGTACATCATGTTCAAGTGTTTCAGTCGTCTTGGTGTGATTGTATAAGCCAGTCAGACTGTCGCGCACCATGAATGATCTTAATTGTCGGTAACGTTTGGTACGCGTTTCTACTGCGGCAATAAGATGATTAGGGTCAATCGGCTTGGTCAGAAAATCATCGCCACCATGACGCATGGCTTCGAGTTGCTTGTCTGCATTTAATTCAGAAGACAGGTAGACAATAGGGATGCTGACATAAGCTTCAAACTGCCTGATAACGCCAGCCAGCTCCTGACCGCTACATTCAGGCATATACATATCCATCAGAATCAGTTCAGGATTAAATTCAACTAGTTTTTTCAGTACCTTGAGTGGATTATTGACGACACAGGTTTCCATGTTAACGCTTTGTAAAGTAGCCTGGTAAAAAGAAGCCAGACTTTTAGTGTCATCTACAATCAGTATACGATAGGGTTCGTCTTGTTCTCGATCGCTAAGCTCGGCCAGAGTATCAATCAGCTTGGTTGTTTCAACGGGTTGCTGTAAAAACTTGATGCCATTATTGCGCACGGCTTTTAAACGAGTATTGATGTCATCAGTGCTGGAGATATAAATGACAGGTGGTATATGTTTAGTGCCGTGTTTAATACCGAAATGGTGGATAGCGGTAATGCCAGAGTTGCCATCTTGATGTTGAACTTGCATGATAATAGCGAAGGGTTTGTGCTTGTTAAGCAGGTTATCAAATTCACTCAGGTCGTTAGCAATAAAAAGTTGAAAATCGAAAGTTGATAGTTGCTGTTCAAGTTCGGTGCACAGTTCTTTGCAGTCACTGATAACTAAAAGTGTTGGTGTCGTTTCTACAGTGCTGGAGAGATTAAATTGCGCATCATCAGTATTGCTTGCCTGTAGTTTTAAATCACATAATTTACCAACCAGTATTTCAATTTGATTTTTTTCCTGATCATCAAGGCCTGATTGTGTGTCGATCAAGCGTGCGGCAATGCTATCAAGTTGAGCTGCGTGAGAGCTAACCTCGTCAAATTGAAAGGTAGCACCAGAACCTTTCAAACTATGTGCCTGGCGGTGAAAAGTCGTTAATATTTCCGGGTCAAGATACTTTTGATATTGTTGCCATGATTGACGTAACTGACGTACGCGTTCAGGGTAATCCCTGACATAGTCGTCACGTAAGGCCTGTAGTCGGGCCAGCAAATTTTCCTTGTTTGCATTCATTTACTTACTAACGACTAATTTATCGCTAACTTAATATTTTTTCTGTTAAAATTAGTCATTGTTAATACATGGAAAACCCTATGATTTTAGATGTTTTGATCGATACCCAAGAGGTTAAAGTCCAGATCCCGGACAAAATGCTCACCGATGCTGGTGATTTCTTTGCCAGAATGGATGCAGATATGGACAAGGGCTGGAAAATGGGTCCCAGTTATATCGAAAATCCGGATGTAATGATGCGTGCTCAGATCGCTGCAGACCGGATGTTAACCGCGATCGATACAGAAAACACCAGTCTGGCGCAGTTGATGGCGGCCTATATCGTTACCAAAATACCGGGCGTTAAGCTGGTTAATATTGATATTGAAGGTGATCCGTTGAATACGGAGATTACTGTTTGATTGGTTGAGTTGGATACTGGTAACGCAGAGAGCGCGGAGGCCGCAGAGTACGCAAAGAAGATCTTTTTATGATTTTTTAACTTTGCGCTCTTAGCGGCCTCTGCGCTCTCTGCGTTTATATTATCCATAAAGATAAAAACTAGTACACGACCTTTAGTCTTCACTCTAAAAATGGATCAATAAATTCTCTGATAAAATGCAGGGGCTTTACCCCGGCAAAGCGCTGTTGTTCTTCCCCATCATGGAACAGAATCACCGTCGGAAAGCCACGTGTTTTATAACGCCCGGCCAGTTTCATGTTCTCGCCTTCATCGACTTCCAGTTTGGCTAATAGTACCTGTCCGTCATATTCTTCAATAATTTTATATAGCATGGGCGCAAGAACAATACAGGGTGAGCACCAGTCAGCCCAGAAATCTACCAGCACAGGCTGACTCGATGATGCTTCGAGCACTTGTGAGTCAAAATCATTAAGATCAATATCTATAATATAGGGCGAGGGTTTTTTCATGATGATTGCGTACGTCAGGGTTAGTCTGTTCAATGTTATTATATTATTTTAACCGATATCCCGGGTAAGGGCATGCATCAACAGAAAATTCATATTTCAACGCGTGGACGCGGCAGTTTTGATATTACCGGAAAAGTGCAGCAAGTGGTTGCTGACAGTGGCATTGAAAATGGTTTGTGCCATGTGTTTGTTCATCACACCAGTGCCTCATTGATGTTATGTGAAAATGCCGATCCGACTGTACGTGCAGATCTTGAACGCTTTATGGCGCGCCTGGCTCCGGATGGCGATCCCATGTTTGAACATATTGATGAAGGTGATGATGATATGCCGGCACATATCCGTACGATTCTGACCACAAATGACTTGAGTATACCGGTCAGTAATGGGCGATGTGATCTGGGTACCTGGCAGGGGGTTTTTGTGTGGGAGCATAGAACGATGGGGCATCAGCGTGCGGTGACTGTGTCGGTACTAGACTGACCATAGATGGTTGTAAATCCATTTGTAGGCGACTTTATGCTTTATAAAAAGCCTAATATAATTCTTGCGTTAGATCTTTAAAATTGAGGGTGCATCCTATGGGTGATGTGTTGTATCTACCTCATCCAGCTCAATAATTTCGAATTCCATCGATTCCAGATCACCCATAATATACGTTGCAGGTGCACCAATACCTGCAACAGTGCCGGGGTTAATCAATAACGTATCAGCATTCTTAACATTGCCTATATGCTGGACCAATGCCTTATGTGAATGACCGCAACAGACCAGATCCCAGTCTCCGGTGGTGGCCATGGCGCGCGCATAATGCGGGTAATGAACAATAAAAATCTTTTTATCAGCCAGAGTGATGCCTGCATCTTTGCCGTGATAATTTAATTTACCTGCAGATTTCTCGGCCATGTGATGCAGTGCAAACTGATCGCCGGTGTTATTACCGTGAATAACGTGTACAGGGATTTCAAATTGGCGTGTAACCTTAAGCGTGCTGGGAGCAACGATATCACCACAATGCAAAACAGCTTCGGCGCCACGTTTAACAGCGTCAGCGATGGCAGCCTCGAGCAAATTCAAATTGTCGTGGCTGTCAGAAACAATACATATTTTCATTATTTTAGTTGTACTCAGAAATGAGGTTTTTCAGGACTTGCCTGGAAACGCTCGATGCTATCAGTGATTTCTTTTTTGGCTTCATCGGCGCCAAACCAGCCTTCGATCTTGACCCATTTATTGGGCTCCAGATCTTTATAGTGCTCGAAGAAATGAGCGATCTGCTGAATTAATAACTGTGGCATGTCCTCAGGTCCCTGTACATCACGATAAAGCATGCACAGCTTGTCTATAGGCACGGCCAGAATTTTGGCGTCCTCACCTGCTTCATCGGTCATTTTAAGGATACCGACAGGGCGGCAGCTAATCACAGAACCGCTGATCAAGGGAACAGGGGTGGCAACCAGTACATCAGCAGGGTCACCGTCATCAGATAAGGTGTGTGGAACATAGCCATAGTTGCATGGGTAATGCATGGCAGTGTTCATAAAGCGGTCAACAAACATGGCGCCGGTTTCTTTATCGACTTCATATTTAACCGGATCACTATGGGATGGGATCTCGATAATGACATTAATTTCGTCAGGTACATCCTTACCAGTAGATACTCTATCCAGGTTCATTTTTTACACCGCCAATCAAAATAAAGGCCGGTATTATACCGGCCTCTGTCTGTATAAGAAATAGCCAACGGCAAAAAGCCGTCAGCTTTTCTAAGTTTTTATAGTATAGGAACTATTAATAAAGCTACGATGTTTATGATTTTAATCAATGGGTTAATAGCAGGGCCCGCAGTATCCTTGTACGGATCACCAACAGTATCGCCAGTAACAGCAGCTTTATGGGCATCAGAACCCTTGCCGCCATGATGACCATCTTCGATATATTTCTTGGCATTATCCCAGGCACCACCACCGGTGGTCATTGAGATTGCAACAAACAGACCGGTCACAATAGTACCGATCAGTAGTCCACCCAATGCTTCTTTACCCAGAGTAAGGCCAACAACAACAGGCACCAGTACAGGTAGTAATGATGGAATGATCATTTCGCGAATTGCAGATTTTGTCAGCATGTCCACAGCTTTGGAGTAGTCAGGTTTCTGGCTGTAATCCATGATGCCAGGCATTTCCTTGAACTGTCGACGTACTTCATTAACGATACCGCCTGCAGCACGACCAACAGCTTCCATCGCCATAGCACCAAACAGGTAAGGAACCAGTCCGCCAATGAACAGACCAATGATAACCATGTGGTTATCCAGTGAGAAGTTCAGGGCTGTACTGCCGCTGTTTGCTAATGCATGCGTGTAATCAGCAAACAGAACCAATGCCGCTAAACCGGCAGAGCCGATTGCATAACCTTTGGTAACAGCCTTGGTGGTGTTACCAACAGCATCCAGAGGATCGGTGATGTTGCGGATTTTTTCATCCAGCTCAGCCATTTCAGCAATACCACCGGCATTGTCTGTGATCGGGCCATAGGCATCGAGGGCAACGATAATACCTGTCATAGACAGCATTGATGTTGCCGCAATGGCGATACCATACAGGCCAGCCATTTCATAGGCACCCCAGATAGATGCACAAATAACCAGTACAGGAGCGGCTGTAGATTTCATGGAAACCCCCAGACCTGCGATAACGTTAGTACCATCACCTGTAGTTGAAGCGGCGGCGATACGTTTTACCGGGCCGTATTCAGTAGCAGTGTAGTATTCAGTAATAACAACCATCGCTGCAGTCAGGCCAAGACCGATCAATGAACAGTAAAACAGGTTCATAGTAGACAGATTCAAGCCATCAAGCATAATGGTGTCACCCATCACTTGTTTGGTTACAAAGTAGAATGCGACGGCCGCAAGGGCTGCTGCAACGATCAAACCGCGGTACAGGGCATTCATGATCTTGCCACCTTCACGGGCATTAACAAAGAATGTGCCGATGATAGAAGCAATGATTGATGCGCCACCCAGAACCAGAGGATAAACGGCTGCTTCCATTGCGATATCTTTCAGCAGCAGAGTTCCCAGTAACATGGTTGCAACGATAGTCACTGCATAGGTTTCAAACAGGTCGGCTGCCATACCAGCACAGTCACCTACATTATCACCAACGTTGTCGGCAATAACGGCTGGGTTGCGTGGGTCATCCTCAGGGATTCCAGCTTCAACCTTACCTACGATATCGGCGCCAACATCAGCACCCTTGGTAAAGATACCGCCACCCAGACGGGCAAAGATTGAAATCAGTGAGCCACCAAATGCGAGTCCTACCAGGGGATGAATAGGATCTTCAGCGCCTATTGCAAGCATAATGGCATAGAAACCAGCAACACCCAGCAGGGCAAGACCAACAACCAGCATGCCGGTGATAGCGCCGCCACGGAAGGCAACCTGCATGGCCGCATTGAGTCCACTATTGGCAGCTTCGGCAGTACGTGAGTTGGCACGTACTGAGATGTTCATGCCAATATAGCCGGTCAGTCCGGATAAGATGGCGCCAACGGCAAAGCCAATTGCAGTATGCATATCGAGAAATGCGACCAGAGCGATACAGAGGATCACGCCAACGATGGCGATAGCAGTGTATTGACGGTTCAGATAGGCTTGCGCACCTTCCTGAATGGCCGCTGCAATCTCTTTCATGCGATCGTTGCCCATGGGTTTTGCAAGAATCCATTTAATCATGACGATGCCATAAGCCAGGGCTAGAAAGCCGCAGACGATAGCGATGGTAAGTGCGTCTATACCAAACATTGTTATTCCTCCAGTTGTATTGCTTTTATAATATTTTATTGATTATGCACCATATTAATAATGGCGCATAAAAAAAGCCCTGACTTAGGTCAAAGGCTTTTTTTTTTAAACTTAGGTTCCGGTTTTAAATTCGAATATTTGTTCAGGCTCCAGAGTTGTAATGAGCTGATCGGTTGCTTTCAGCATGGCACCGTACCGATTATAGTCGCCCCTCATCAGGGCTCGTACGGCAAGCAGTTCATTAGTTTTTTCAAGAGTCATACTGCATTCTTATCTATATTGGCCCAATAAGACAGGGCAGAGAAGTTTATTCACCATAAAGAAAGATTTATGAGAGCACGCACCAAAAAGGGGAGCTAAAAAGCTCCCCTTTTATTTAAACAAGACTATTCAAGTACTTACTTGACCTTGAAGTCTTTTCCTGTCTTTTTCTTGACCATAACTTTCTTCAGCTGCACATATTTTGGCAGTCCATCCTTACCATATGGAGGATAGTCTTCACCTTGCATTAGTGGAGCCAGGTAGTCGCGGCACTTTTTAGTGATGCTGAAACCATCTTTACTGATGAAGCTTTTAGGCATCATTTTTTCAACATTGGCAACGCGTGACAGGTTGGCTTTACCGATAGTCCATTTATAAGGATTGTTGGACTTGCGAACAACTGTAGGCATAACCGAGTTCTCACCCTTAATGGCTAATTCAACAGCAGCCTTACCCATAGCGTATGCTTGTTCAACGTCAGACTTGGACGCGATATGGCGAGCAGCGCGTTGCAGGTAGTCAGCAACAGCCCAGTGATATTTGTAGCCGAGTTTTTCGCGAATCATGTTAGCGATAACCGGAGCAACACCACCCAATTGAGCGTGACCGAAAGCATCTTTCAGGCCTTGATCGGCAAGGAATTTACCTGAGCGATCATGTACGCCTTCAGATACAACGACTGAACAGTAGCCGAACTTATTAACCTTCTCTTTAACCGCTTTCAGGAACTTGCCCTGGCTGAAGTTAACTTCAGGGAATAGAACGATTACTGGAATTTCACAGTCTTCAGTCGATGCCATGGCACCAGCAGCTGCAATCCAGCCAGCATGACGACCCATAACTTCAAGAACGAA
>Ga0316205_10003313_pt1 | contig 15437 bp, 14 predicted proteins | sample 3monthpyrite_MG_FD_204941 | JGI IMG/M metagenome (GOLD analysis project Ga0316205, IMG submission 204941) | Microbial mat bacterial communities from mineral coupon in-situ incubated in ocean water Damariscotta River, Maine, United States -... | ecosystem: Environmental > Aquatic > Marine >... | reverse complement strand
GCTCTCTGGTCGACGCGCGCGGGGGTGTCGGCATTGATCCGCGGATTGAACGCTGTGTATTCGGCACCCCATCGTACAGGGTTCAAACGGGCCTTTGCGGCGTTGCTGCTGACCATCTGTCTGATCGCGATGTCACTCATCGCGCTTTCGGGCATCGTGGTCTTCCCGATCGCGTTGGCGCTACTGCCTTTGGGGGAATTCGCCGAAGACACCTTTGAGACACTGCGCTGGATCTTGGTGATCTCGGCGGTGGTCCTTGGGTTGGGGTTGATCTACCGCTTCGGCCCAAACCATCAAACAGCATATCTCAAGACCGGCTGGATATCCCCTGGCGCCTTGGTTGCCTTGGGTATCTGGGGGGCGGCGTCTTGGGCATTCTCGCTCTATCTGGCCAATTTCGGCAAGTATAACGAGGTTTACGGATCAATCGGCGCGGTTGTGGCGCTGCTGATGTGGTTCTACATCAGCGCGTGGGTGGTGCTGCTCGGGGCCACGCTTAACTGCGAATTGGCGCGGCGTCGTCACACCAAAGAGCTAGAGACAACGACCCAAGGAAGCAGATAAGCACTTATCGCGGTGCGCGCAGGGTGTCACCGGGGGCGAAGACCGGAGAAATCTCGACCCTTTTTTCGATATTCGTTTCAGCTGTCCCATCGGCCTCGTTCGCAATGATCTGGGCGGCTGCCCTGCCGATTTCGACGCGGCAACTGTCCATAGTGGCCAGTTTGCGGGGCAACCCGTCGATCAGATCAACCCCGTTGAATCCCGCCAGTCCAAGCTTGCCGGGGACGTCAATTCCAGCCTCCAAGCAATAGAGCAAACCACCCGCCCCAATCATGTCGTTGGAATAGTAAAGGAAGTCCAAATCCTTGTTCTTCTCAAGGATATTGGCGGTCATCTCGCGCCCCTTGCCCAAGGCCGACCCGCCGGAATAATGCTCTTCTGCCTGAAGGCTCAGGCCGTTTTCATGCAAGACAGCTTCGAAACCTTCAAAGCGTTTGCGAGCGCGGTGGTCGAGCGGCATTTTGGTCCCGAGAAAGCCGATTTTGCGGTATCCACGTTTCAAGATTTCTTTTGCTGTCTCACGGCCTGCTCGGGTGTGAGAAATACCCACAGATGCGTCGACGGCGGGGCCATCGACATCCATGATCTCCACAACAGGTACGCCTGCATTCTCCATCATACGGCGCGCGGCATCCGTGTGCTCCAGCCCTGCAATGATAAGGCCGGAAGGGCGCCAGGACAGCATCTCGAAAATGACCTTCTCTTCCTTTTCGGGAAGGTAGTCAGTGACGCCGACCACGGGTTGCAAAGGCGTGTCGTCCAGAACTTTCGATATCCCCATCATCACTTCGGGGAAGACCATGTTCGACAGCGAAGGGATGATGACCCCAACCAAGTTAACTCGATTCGAGGCCAAAGCCCCGGCAATTTTGTTGGGAACGTAACCAAGCTGGCGGGCAGCAAGCAGTACCTTTTCGCGGGTTTTATCCGACACCTCGCCACGGTTTCGCAAAACGCGGCTAACAGTCATCTCGCTCACTCCAGACGCTTCTGACACGTCCCGAAGAGTAAGTTGGTGGCGGTATTCTGGGCTGGAGCGTTCGGCCAATGCAGATCTCGTAAACTTTTAAGTGTGGGGCATGATAGCGCTAAAGACCTCTGGCTCCAAGGTGCAACTGCGGCGGCATTTGGGGTTGCCTGATTGCCGCAAAAAACGCCATACAGTCCGCGTGGTCCCGTGGCTCAACTGGATAGAGCAGCCCCCTCCTAAGGGGCAGGTTGCAGGTTCGAATCCTGCCGGGGTCACCAAATATACCTGAAAAATATGACTTATTTACAGGGCTTTGTGCAGGAGCGTGCAGAAAGTCCCGTGAGCTTTCGCGCCGAATTCTTCTAGAACGGCGGAATTCTCGTACAAAACCTGTACAAAATTCGCACGCCTTTGCGCACTTGGGGGCCTTCCAATGAGCTGGCGGGTTGCGAATACATGCGCGGAACGAAAGTTCGGCAGCGCTACGCGTAAGCAGATCATCATGTTTCTGGCTGACAAGGCGAGCGATGACGGCTCTGGCATCTGGTGTTCCAAAGGTACGATTCAGCGGCACACGGAGTTGGGGGAGACCACGGTCAAGCGAGCCGTGCGCGCTTTCCTGAAGGAAGGCGTCCTTGTCGAGACCGGCGCACGGACCTGCAAGAATGGCTTCACGGTCGTTTACCGGATCGATCTGACCAAGGTCGAGGCGCTCGAACCCACGCTGGAGCCCGAGATAGAGACGGGGTCCACAGTGGCCCCCGTCCAGTCTGGACCCGGTACGGGGGCCACTGTGGCCGGGGTACCGGGGCCACCACGGCCCCCAAACCATCCTAAAACCATCCATAAACCACCTACGCGCATGCGCGAAGCGGGGGAGGCTGAAGACGCTGAGAAGATTTTGGCAGCCTATCCGCCCGATCGATTACGAGGCAAAGCGGCCTGCCTGGCCCAGATCGAAGAGGCCTTGAAGGAGGGGATCGCACCGGAGTATTTGCTGCAAGCGGTCCAGGCCTACGCGACTGACAGCGCTGGGTTCACCCGCTCCAAGGTCTGTTTCTCGGACAACTGGTTTCAGTCGCGGCGGTGGTTGGCCTATGTCGAGAAGCATGCGGAAGACCGTGGAAAGGCGGCAGCTTTGCAGGCCGATCACCATGCGCGACTGGCCTGCTGGATCAGTGATCGCAGCCCGATGTGCAAGCACATCACGGCCAAGCAGATCGACGGATTGCTTGCCTCAAAGCTTGTGACAGAGGCCCAAATCCAAGCCGCAGGCCTCAGATCATGACCACTACCGATCCAACTGAAGAGCAAACAGCAAGGCGACCCATGTCATACGCTGGCGCTGCTGACACGGGACCTTGCGAGGGGCAGCAAACCTCCCCTTCGAACCCCACCGGCGCGGGCAAAGCCCGCACCAAAGAGCCGCTGACCGAGACCTTCGTCTTTCGGTGTAGCGCCGCAGAGAAGGCCGAGTTGCGCGCCAAGGCCGAGGCCGCTGGCCTGCCCGCTGCGACCCTGCTGCGCGAGGCGCTTGGCCTTACCGAGGCCCGCCGCCGTAAGCCCATTCCCCGCGTCGATCCGGCGTTGGTGCTGGCCGTCGGGCGCATCGGCGGCAATCTCAACCAGATCGCCCGCTGGCTGAACCGCGCGATGTTGGCGGGCCGCACCGACCTCGACGCGCTGACAGTCGCCCGCCGCCTGCTGAGCATCGAGCGCCAGCTTGCGCAGATCGTCGAGGCCGCACGCCGATGCTGATCAAGTTCTTTCGCAACGGCAAAGGCGCGGGCGCGGGTCCGGTCGGCTACCTCGTCGCGGACAAGGTGTTGGCCTACGACGATAACCGCGACCTGATCCGCGATGCAGACGGCCAGCCGTTGACGGTCACGCGGGAACCGTTGCCGGAGGTCCTGCGCGGCAATCCCGACCGCACCGAAGCTCTGATCGACGCCAGCCGCCACCAGTGGACCTACCGCGCTGGCGTGATCAGCTTTGCCGCCACCGACGCCCCGACAGAGGAGCAGCAGGACCAGGTCATGGACGGGTTCGAGAGTCTGGCCTTCGCGGGGCTGGACCCTGAGCAATATGATGTGCTCTGGGTCCGACATACCCACGAAGACCGTGTCGAGCTTCACTTCTGCACACCGCGCCTAGAGCTGACCTCGGGCCGCAGCCTAAACATCGCGCCGCCTGGCTACGAGAAAGCCTTCGACAGTCTGCGCGATGTCTTGAACCAGCGCCATGGCTGGGCCGACCCGATGGAGCTGGAGCGCACCCAAAAGGTCCGCGACACCATCGAGACCCCGACCCGTGCCCAAGGCCGCGATGAGCTGCATGCATGGCTACAAGACCAGATCAGCGTCGGCCTGATCACTGACCGCGCCAGCATGCTCGACGCGCTCGTCGATGCGGGTTTCGACATCCCGCGCGCAGGCAAAGCCTACCTCACGGCCCAAGACCCCGACACCCGCGAGCGCTGGCGTTTGAAAGGAGAGATTTTCCATGAAGACTGGCAAGCCGACCCGGCTGAGCGAGAAGTTGAACGCGGAGCTAGACACGATCCGGCAGGACTACGCCGCCTCGATGGCATCCCAGCTGGAGAGCTTCAGGAGCGATTTGAACAGCATTGCGACCATCGCGCATCGTACAATCGAGACCGATACCCGCACCTTTCTGCGACAGAACAAGAGCTGGCTGACGATCTCGCCCTGGCTGATCACGGGGACGTTCTTGGTAGGGATCGTCTCGATGATGGCCGCGAGCTTGCTTTGGACGCTAATGCTGTCCAGCTCGGAACTGACGGACTTGGGCCTGACGCGGATCGACAGGGAGGACGGGACATGGCTGGTGCTGGACCCGACCAAGACGCGGCTGAGGACCTGCACGCTGGGCGGCAGATCAGTGACCTGCATCAAGATCGAGGAGAACTAGATGACGACACCCCTGACAGCCTTGGAACGCGACTTGCTCGCCTGCGTCGAGCGGTTGGTGACGGCCTGCGAGATCTCAGCAAAGGAATTGAGCGGGTTAGAGGCACGCTCGACGACCAAGATGCAGAACCAGATGGATGGTATCGCACAATGCGTGACGCTGCTCATTCGTTCGCAAGCAGTGTCACTGAAAGCATTGCGTGGATTGTTGAACGAGGAAGCGAACTACGCGACGCTGGACGAACAACTGAGCAGGAGCTTAAGCTTAGCGAGGGACGCCGAAGAGAGGCTGAGACAGAGCTAGAAGAGCGGGAGGTCGAGATGGACAGGGGGATGACGCACTAGTGTCAATCGAGTTCAGCGGCACGGGCACTAATGCCTGGAAGTCTCAGTTCATTGATGCATGAAAGTTTCTTCCCAGCAGCTTTGGCAGAGATCATCGCCAATATTAGCTTCAATGCCTGGCGTAAGCAGCTGTCCACATACCCTACACTCATCTTGGGGATTGTAACCGCAGAGAAAGCAGTGCGGTTCCTCTATTGAGAGAACGAAAGCCTCCCGTTCACATTTTGGACATTCGACCCACGCAGATTCTCCGCCTTGCGTCATCGCTATATAAGCGTCAGCATAGAAGCTGTGTTGCACTAGGAGTTCGACAAAATCTTCCGTTCCATATGTAGCACCGCAGCCGTGACAAAGAGCGTCGATCATTTGTGGATCAGAATTTGCCGAATCTGATTGTTTCAAAAGGCTGAGGCCGCAAGCGGTGCATGCTGCAGGCTCATCTGTGGTCAGATAATTCGCCCAAGGCAATTCCGACAGTGAGGCTAGGCATTCCTCGACGAGTTTCAGGTAGAGCTGTTCTTGCTCGGCCATGAATGTCCATGATGCCCCCAAGTGATCAGCTGGGTTCTTGCCGAGTAGATTAAAGAATTCAGCGACGATCGGGTAACATGCTCCAACAGTCTTCTTGATATCCTCTTGGGAGTGGGAATGTGAGAAGTGTTCCACCGCATTTCTCATTCTGCGAAGTAAGGTGAATGCAGTTTTGGCGTCTCCGGTGACCCAGTTAAGATCGAAATCCGCAAAGCGCTGCTCGAGATCGCCAACATCAATGGTTGCGTGCCCTCTCGCTGCGATCTGCACATTTCCATGTCCATCAGGGACGAGTTTGTGTCGAGCCGCGAGCACGATTGCTGGATCGGCAGTTTCTGCTCGGCTCAATAAGCATGCTTTGCCTAATAACACTACACCCGCGTGAAAGTTGCGGATCGCGCTCAATGCGCGTTTGGGATCATCAGTTTGAATGTCCTCAATGCCAAGCGCTATCGAACTGGTGGCATTTTCAAGAATTGTAGCCACGGTTCGGTTCGCCTTCCATATTCGGTGATTTGAACCGCAACTGTGCAAAGCAAAACTGTGGTTTCTCACTCATCTTCTGATTTTGGTGCTCTTTTCGGCATTCGTCGGTTCGGACTCGACGCGGATATTGTTCGTGCTGCAACAGCCCCTACTGTAGCTGCAAAGACCATGCCAATATCCGCAGCTAGGCCGCAACCAGTGGTTCAATGTCCGATACGTCGATTTCCTTCGACGCCAGCGCCATGTCGTAATTCGTCTGCAAGTTCACCCAGTAAGCAGGGGACGTGTTGAACACGCGGGCGAGGCGCAGCGCCGTGTCAGATGTGATACCGGTCGTGCCCTTGATCAAACGTTCAATCCGCGTCCGAGGCACGCCCAGACGCCGCGCAAACGTGATTGCCCCCATATCCAGGGGATCAAGGTAAAGCTCCTTCAGGACTTCACCAGGGTGCATTGGTTCTTCAAGCAGGCTCATCAGCGTATCCTCTCAATGGTAATCGACAATCTCGACATCGGCGGGGCCATTCGGCGTCCAGACAAAGCAGATGCGCCATTGCCCGTTGATCCGAACTGAATGTTGCCCAGCCCTATCACCTTTCAGTTCTTCCAAGTGGTTGCCGGGTGGAAACCGTAAGTCTTCCACGACAACCGCAGCATCCAACGCCGTGAGCATCGCCCGCGTGCGCTTTACCAAGTCACCGGGAAAGCCTTTGCCGTACTTGCCTTTTACGGCAGTGGCAGCGTGTTTGCCTTTGGTGCTTTGGATCATGAAGCGTGGGTATCATTAAATGATACATGTGTCAAGGTGTGATACACCCCTGGCGCTGCGATGTTTTCTGAAGTGTGGGATAGCAGAATACTGATCAAGATAGCTCAAAATCTCAGTCACAACATTCTAGAAAGATTTAAGGTCGGCCTGTGCGTTTCTGTGCTTGCTTCGCTGCACTTGCTGAAATCCTTGCTTTGTCAGATTTAAATTCTGCAAGAATTTTGCTGGTAAAGAAATCTTTATCACGAATACCGAGCTCGAATTCTTCGTTTTCGCGGCGTTCTTCTAAACTCAAGTAGTTGAGGAAAGCCTCCACACGGTCTAAGCGAACATCTACCCTGTCCTTGCGTCGGCCACCGGTGAACATTTGATATTCACTGTTGGCGGCGGTAACTAAATAGTTGCTAGTCTTCTGATCGAAACAGCCACAATCGATACAGACGAGATCGATATACGTAAATGAATTCGCAAGCTTCTCCAGCATATACTGGCCATAGCTTGTTATCTTGATACGATCTACACTGTCATCATAGGTATCGACCCGATTGTTTGCTTCGACAAAACCGTGCTTCAACAGGGCATCAAGGTTCAATTCTAGGTCTTTGACCATTCGGAATTTTTCTGAAAATTCTGCTTTAAGTACAGCAACATCATATAATTTGGGGTTTCCACCATCCGTGCCCTTCGTCAATCTTCGAAGAATTCTCAAAGCAGTAAAGTGCGAAGCTTGTCGCCCATCCCTAAGCTGAAATATATTTGGTATGTCGCTCAGCTTCTCATCATAAAAGTAGCGGGTTGGAATCATGACCGGCTTAACTACCTGATGGATCAAAAAGGTCCACTGCCCAGCATTCAGCATTTCTTCCACGTTGGTATAGCCCGAAAGTAAGAAGCTTCGGAAAAGGTCAAGTGACAGTCGAATGTCGCCATGGCCACAAGCGGTCAAGAACTGATTCAATGGCGACCCCGAGTATTTGAAGGCTTTAGATATGATTTCCAGGTACATGCAAGCATCACGAATCAAGGCTTCATCAGATGACTGGGTCAGCTCGCGCCTACGATTGGGGTCGCGTAAAAGCGATACTGTGTAGTCCAACCGCTTGATGAAGACCGATGAAGGCTTCGGGGAGCTGATGTGAAAGCCCGAATTCTGAAAGGCATCCAAAACCCCGTGGATTTTAGAATTATGGAACCTTTCTTCACGCATGGAAATCAAGGTAATGCAGGATAGTTTTTCGCAAATTTCCTGCGCAACAGAGAAGCAAAAATCTTGAAGATTCCCAGTAAATTGGTCGGTATTGTCAACAACAACAATTACACCGCGGCCTTGCTTTCCCCAGTAGTCACAGAGCCGCTGCGCGCAATAAGCATGATCCATTTTCCAACTGGAAACTAGCGCGTTCAGCTTGGTGTTATATCCTTCCGATGCCTTGCTCAGCCCTGCGAGTTCCTGCTTGCTAGCAGTATCAAAACGATCTGAAAATAGTTCTGAAATCAGTGTTTCTCGAGGTGCATCCAGTAGTTTCTCTGTGTCTAAGCTCTTTACCAACCCTTCCCAAATCGCCAAGCGGACTGCTGAGTGATCTTCAGGTACTTTGAGTAAGTCAATAATAGCTATTTGGGAGTGATCTTTGAGCCAGCGTGGGGGCGAATGTTGCAATAGTCGCTTGATGAAAGTCGACTTTCCAGCACCCTTCCCGCCAAAAAGCACAAGTACTTCCCCACCTCTTTCATGTTTGAGATTTTTTGTGATCCTTCCACCAAGGCTTCCACCCTTACCCGTATCGTCGAGTTGGCTAACCCCATAGTCCTCAAAGTAGGGTGTCAGAGAGTCTTGAATCATTGACTGCATCCCATCTGCAGCATGCGAATAATCTCGCTCAGAGACATAACATTTCTGCATAAATTCAGTCTGTCCATCGCCAATAACACCAAATAGGCGACTTGCTATCGGTCGAAGGAAGGCAGCCAAGCGGTTCGCATTAATGGCGTGCGAATAGGAGGGAATTCGTTCTTTGGCATAGAATACTTCGCGGTCCTTTGGAGGCGCACTTGTCAGTAGCTCGATCAATGACGCACGTTCAGTAACGGAAATAAATGAAAGAGCATTCAGTGCAGAAGTGTTTTCGTCGCGGAAATATTCAGGACCTCTTATAACGAAAGCCTGCAGAGCATCCCAACGTTTACCCTTTTCAAAGACCTTAAAAAATATCCATTCGTATCCATTTGTGATCGCGCCAAACTCGCATCCGCTGTCCATACAGTAGTTGCGAACTTGGGTCATAGCCTCTTTGATATTGGGGTCTGTATGCAGCTGCGCGATACTTTTGAAACAGCTAGTCTCTGCTTCGTTGTGTGGCTTAGGAAGCTCAAAATAGAATCCAGTCCTCTTGGCTTCAATAAAGAGAAGATCGTTTCCGTTCGCCTTCTTCAGCACGTAATCAGCGAATCCAGGCTTGATATATTCCTCGACAGATACTCGGTTCTTAGGCCACGATAGTATGTCGTGGACGACCGTATCGATCAGTTTATGACGGGTCTCAGCTTCATTCGCATCTTTGCTTCTAGCTTCTCTTGCAGAGGTAACAAATTCTTTCAGAAAGTCCATCGAGCCTCTGCGCAGCATTGTGTTTACCTTTCAAATTACATGCTGATGCAAATCGCATGGGTTGTGGTTCAGCTTTAAGAATACACTAATAGTGGTACTCTTTCTCAACTCGCATTGGAAGCCTTTAAGGCAAAGTTACGTTGCTGATTTTCTTACAGTAATTGCGAACTTTGAGCTTGGAAGGAGAGCTGAAAGTTAGGTTGCAGCTTTGCTAAGCCTCAGAACGGCCGGTTCCGCATCATAGATGACTGACAGGGATCGGTAAGATTCGCTAAAACCATTTTCTAGCAAGAAAAAGTTCTGGGAAAGCCACTAATGTTTGAAACAATTCTCTCGGTGCCAAGTTATAAACTCGGTTCTCGGTCGGTTGGCTGGACGTTCAGGTGCCAAGAGCTTTCCTGAGGAATTGATCATCGATGTCACGGCTTCCAAGTCGTTCTTTTGCCTCGACACTAAAATAGAAAGGTCATCGGCCAGCCCCACCAGACCACGGTCAAACATCCAGTGCGCTGTTCCAGATAACGCTAGCCCGTTGCTTACGATATCGGGGCCGTCACGATCTACAGGCCTGATATGGGCAGCCTCGACCTCGGCGCGCCCGCCACCATTGATCAAACGTAGTCCTGTTATCGCGCAACGTTCGCCATAAGCGCGAAGAACATTCTTTCTGAAGTTGCGGTCGCGCACAGCGCGGTTAGTCAACTGGTCGACACGCTCCCGCGCTGCGAGATGCTGAAAGGGCACCTGCGGATCTTGGAAGCCATCGATCTGATTGATCTGATCGACGCGAGGCAGAAAATCATCGTCTTGCCCAAGCCCGCGCTCCACGATCCGAGCGAAATCCTCTGCCGAAAGTGGCCGTACTGCAGCCTGAGCACGGCCGGAAATGTTTCCAAGATCGTTCAAGACGCCTTGCTCGACGATGCCGTCAATATCGCGGAATGGAACCGGATCGCCAAAGTCGAGAAAGGTCCCGGGTTCGATGATAGCCAAATACATATCAGCTCTGCGGGGGTCTGCGATAATCTCTTGAACCTTGGCGACAGCAAAGTAGCCTTTGGTGTTTTTCACCTTGGTGGGTTCAAGGTAGACGATCCAGTCGCCTTGACACTGCTGCACACGCGTCAGGTATTTTTTTGGGAACTGGTATCGTTCCGATGGGACGTCATCGTATACTGAGTCTGTCCGGTGAATGAACACTCCAAACGTCACGCGAATTGGCCTCCCCGGCAGACAAGCTGGAGCCAAGTCTTAACCGTATTGGAAAGTTTCCCGCATGTCCGAAGAGCTGTAAAACAGCACTTTGTGCTTTGGTCACTCAGCAACCAAACGCTCCAATCTCTTGCTCGCGAAATGCAAGGTAAGAACTGAGCCTGTTAGCACTGGAACAAGAGCGCCCGCCACGGCAACACAAATGATTAGGCATGCTGTGAACCAACTGAAATCGGTGCCGTAGTCGAAGAATTTGAAGTGAAGAAAGCCCGCGAGGTACAGGGCACAGACGCCCGAATATATGTTGTATAGCGGCGACAGCGGATCGATTGCAGTTCGTTGCGCACGCTCCAAAGCCGCCCGACGGATACGCTTCCAGTTTTCGCTCGGTTTCTTCATTTCTCTACTCCCTAACAAGCTCGATCCATGTGTGAACGTCGTCATCCGTTACTTCACGGCCCTTGACGTGTGACTCGTACCAGCGCGCGACGATTGCCCCGCGTTTTTCGCTTTTGATCTTGATACCTTCTGCGATGAGGTGCTGATCCAGTGAGCTTTCAATCTCTTTGAGTGCGTTGAAGTCGTGTCCGGCCCTGATGGCGTCTGTACCTAGCAATACCCAAGGCACATCGACTTCAAACCGTTCGCCCATTGCTATCAGGGCTTCCACTGGAATGCCGCGCTGGCCTTTCTCGTAACTATGGTAGGCGCGTGGGGAGACGCCGATAGCCTCCGCCATAGCGGCCTGCGAAATGCCGACTTCACTGCGAGCAATGGTCAGACGCGCACCCATAGCAGCAAACAAATCAGCATGTTTTTGCGCCATTTTCGATTTCCAATTGACGACTTCGTATTTTTTCGCGAATATCGCAAAAAATGACGAACTATTACGGTTATTCCCATCTGAACACGTCAGATGGTGCAGAACAAGCGATTCCATGCTGCAAACCTATTCACACCTAGCGGACAAGGACGAATGAAATGGCAGAAATCGACAAGACAGACAGCTCGCAAATCCTGGGGCTCGGCAAGACGCCAGCCCAGTGGGTTGAGATTATGGCGGAGCGAGAGATTGAAATCTCCGAACGTACATTGCGCGAGCGCGCCAACGACACAGGCGCATTTTATCGGCTGGGGCGGACCATGCTGATCACGCCCGCGCAGATCGACACGATTTTTGAAGGAGGTCAGTCATGCCGCTCCAAATCTACAAGAGGGGCCGTTTCTACTGGGCCAAGGGTTGGGTCGAGTACAACGGCAGGCGCATCGCAGGCCCATACCGGCGAAGCACTAAGGCATCTACAGAAGCAGGCGCGCGGGACTGGGTAGCGCTTGAAACTGAAATGCAGATACGTCGACACGTTGTTGGCGATGAGATCAGCAAGACATTTTCAGATGCAATCATGCTCTACAACGCCTCCGAAGAAGACGCTGAGCGACTCATTCCAATTGTCAAAGAGATTGGGGCCATGCCGCTGACGGCTATCACAGGCGCTTTGTTGAAGGGGTTTGGGCCAGATTGGAAACCGATGGCATCGACCGATACTTGGTGGAGGGAAATTATTGTTCCAGCAAGCGCTGTCATCAATAATGCACACCAGATATTGGGGACGCCTCTGATCCGCGTAAAGCCCTATGATAAATTTGAGCGCATTTCGCAGGACAAGCTGCGCGACAAGCCAAGCCGTGTTGAGCGTACCCCTGCGGACAAGGATTGGATCGAGACCTTCTGTAGCGCAGCTGACCCATACAACGCGGCGCTGGTCCGGTTCATGTTCGAGACGGCGGCGCGGATCGATCAGGCTGTTTCGTTAGAGCCTCATGATCTGCGGTCCGCCGAGAACAAGGTCAGGGTGAAGGCCCAGAAGGGACACCCCGAGAGCTGGATCACGGTATCGCCAGAGATGATGGACGAACTGCTAGCCTTGCCACCAAAGCGACCCAAGAACCGCAAGACCGGTAAATTCATGAAGCCGCGCGTTTTTGGCTATGGCAGCTCGACCGGGTACAACACGCGTTGGAAGACCATCTGCAAGCGGGCTGGTATCCAATACCTATCCGCGCACCAAGCAGGGCGTCATGGGTTCTTCACTGAATTAGTTGTCCGGCAGGGCGTCGATCCCGTAACTGCGGCCAAAGCTGGTCGCTGGGCTGACCCCAATTTGCCGATGCGTATTTATGCCCATGCGGAGACGGATGAGGCCGACGTCCGGGCCCGTTTTCGTACAAACCATGTACAGGAAGACCCTGTACAAACACCCAAACAGCAGAAATTAAAGAAGGAATAGCGCTATGAACGGTTCCCTCCTAAGGGGCAGGTTATTGGTTCGAATCCAATCGGGGTCACCACTCATACTGATTTCATTAGAGAAAGTGGCCACACACCAAAGGTGTGTGAAAAGGTGTGTAGATCGGTCTTTTCGGTTAGTTTCTGACGTAACAATACCTATTAGTGACATGTAGGCGCTGCGAAGTGTTCAAGAGTGGGTCAAGAATGGCGACTACTACTAAGAGTCCGATGCCATGAGTTGGGTACTAGATTTAGTGCCACAAGGTCCAACATGAGTGCTTATGCGCAGTAGGATCAAGAGTGGATCAAGAAAGATGGGCACACAAATTAGTCGCTAAGTGCCTGCAAATAGGGGTTACAATCGATTGTAAGGGGCAAAACAGCAGTCGAGGATCAAGAGTGGATCAAGAAACTAGTGCCACCAAGGATGGTATCCCGCACGTGGATGGTCCTCATCAGCATACTTGATCAGCCCATCGTCCATCGTTTTGCGTATCACGGTCGAAGCTTGTGCAGCATTCTTAGGATCAATGCCCAGACGTTCACATAAGGTAGAGTTACGCATACGTTCACCTGCCATCGACTGAAGCACCGAGTGGAAGTAGCAAGCTCTGACGCGCTCTTCGGCTGTCATTTCTGCAAACGTCCTAGGACCATAGAGAACCACCTGCATAGAATCATTATTAGCTTTTAACAGTGGTGCAGGAAGCTGGAACATTTCTACTTCGCGGAACACCTTGTCCAGCCCACTCCCTTGTTCTTCGCACATACCCATCCGCCGCATCAGAGATGCAATAGCTTCGTTACGGGAACGAGGGGGCAGGTCGATCATACGGTCACTCTGTGGAAGACATCACTGATCGACAGTCACACAAAACATACTCAAAGATCACACTGGTCGGTGAGCTTGCCCGCTACTTCTCAGGCGATCAGATCAGCGCATTCGATGTTGAGGATGCATTGGCCAGCACGAACGTGCCGTTCAATGAAATCCTGGCCGTTGTGAACAAGGCCAATGATTTCATCTACGATGTGCTGGTCCCCCATCTGTTCCATGCCTTCTTCGAAGTCGAGAAATTCCAGAACTCCGTGGAGGAGGAAGTTGAACTTATCCGTGGTTACAACGATCAATCCAATCGTTTGCCAACCTTCACCTTCACCTTCAAAGCACAAGAACATCTGATCGCACGGCGTGACTATCCTGAGTTCGATGGGAAACGTTCGAAGTCATTCCACCTCGACACCTACTGCTTCGACAGCAATCCTGAGGTAGACTTCTTCCAAAGGGTTCTGGGGGATGACAGGACGACCAACATTTATTTCACGGGTATGTTGGTGCATGGGCAATCAGGGTTTCAAGTGTATTATATCCACCCTGAGTCGCACACCGTCTGCAATTACCACCCCGACTTCTTGGTCTACAGGGATGATGGAAAGGCTCACATTATTGAGGTGAAGTCCAACTGGAAGAAGGATGATCCAGTCGTGCTGGCAAAGAAAGAGGCGGCTGAGAGGTTGGCAGAAGGGAACCAATTCGAATACGCCCTTGTCACACCTGAACAGTTCGATGGGTTTCTGGGAAAGGATGGGTGGGACGCATATGTTCCTGATGCTCAGTTGCCCACTTAAACACCACGGCCACGAGACAGATTTTTGGAAGTTGGTCGAAGACCACACAGGTTACTGGCGAAAGGCAAAGAACCATCTGGAAGGGTTGGTAGAAATGTTGCTGATGGGCCGAAAATTTGATTCAGCAATGTGCTTGTGACAGTGATCCACACAATCGAGTAGGAACGAAACTTACACACATTATATTTTTTCCTTTGTTTTCAATGATGATGGTTACCCAACCGGGGTCACCAAAAAGCCCAGCGAGAGCGGGGTGAGAAGCCGCTACATGCACAGAATATCATGTGCTAATTAGGGGCGTGCCACGATATGATCTGGATAAATCCCTGAACATCCAATGGCATGCTGGATGTCATAGCCCGCGAAGAAACCATAATCCGCGATAAGAGCGGACCCGATTCCCGCAGCCTGCGCGCCAAGGATATCGGTGTGCAGACTGTCGCCAACCATAACCATACGGTCGCGCGGCAGCTCGGGTCCCAATCGCTGAAGCGCAAGCTCATAGATATTTCCGAACGGCTTGCCGAAGAAGTGGGGCGTAATATCGGTCACGTCGGCTAACCTATGTGCGAAATACCCAGGCTCCACCGAGAACCCTGTCTCGCGTGGTGCCACGATATCAGGATTGCCGACCCAAACCGGACGTGGGCGGTCTATCAAGGCCTGAACAAGCAGGGCCTGACGCTCCTCTGTCCAAGCGGCACTTCCGATCATGAGAAAGCCGTCAACCGATGCGTAGGTATCTGGGTCTTCCTCGAGATAGCTTAGATCGAGACCTTCCAGATCGCGCAAGCCGGTGCTGCGTGTCGCCATCAGCCCCCACCGCATCACCTCATATGAACCCAGAGCGGACAATAGTGTTGCGCGGCTGGTGATCACGTCTGCAGGGGCGAAATCGTAGCCTAAGCGGCAATACTTCTCCATCAATGCAGCGTGGGGGAAGCCGGCAGCATTTGAGACGACGATAACGCGTTTGCCGCGTGCCTTCAGCATTTCGATCCGCTCGATGACACCCGGAATTGCTGTTTCACCAATATTGAGCACCCCGAACGCATCCAAAAGGAAGGCGTCATATTGGTCTGCGATATCATCTAGCGTTGCGA
>Ga0316205_10003312_pt1 | contig 15441 bp, 10 predicted proteins | sample 3monthpyrite_MG_FD_204941 | JGI IMG/M metagenome (GOLD analysis project Ga0316205, IMG submission 204941) | Microbial mat bacterial communities from mineral coupon in-situ incubated in ocean water Damariscotta River, Maine, United States -... | ecosystem: Environmental > Aquatic > Marine >... | reverse complement strand
TTTGCTGGAATCGAGTAAACAAAAAGTTCAAATACCGCTCCCATCGGATTATAAAATTGATGAGTTTAAGCGTGATTTAAACGCAGGTATTAAGCGGTTTGCAAGTGGGTTTCTTAAAACAGTTGGAATGGTGACTCCTCGGCCATCAAATCCATTCATGGCGCAGTTACACGAGTCGGAATACGACAAGTTAAAGAAAGCGATTTCTATTAATCAGACAGTTAAGAAAGTAGACTTAAAAGAAGGTGCTGTGCCGGGTGATATTGATATCTTATTGCTTGCAGCGCCAAAAGCTTTAGCTGATATTGAGTTGTTTTCTGTAGATCAATTTTTAATGCAAGGTGGAACGGTGATTATCGCTACATCGCCATTTGGTACTAGTCTTAAAGATAATAAATTGATAGCTGTAAAACAAAGCTCGGGTCTTGAAGAATGGTTTAAACAAAAGGGCGTGACTATTGGTGAAACTTTTGTAATGGATTCGCAAAATGCATCTTTCCCTATACCTATTACACGTAACGCTGGAGGGTTTAGCTTCCAGGAAATTAAAATGTTGGATTACCCTTACTTTCCGGATATACGTGAAGGGTTAAGTAAAGAGAATGGTATTACTGCAAGCCTCGGTCAATTAAGCATGGCCTGGCCATCGCCAATTAAAATAGATGAAAAGCTTAATGAAAAAAGACAGATAACAAAATTATTGTTAAGTTCAAAGAAATCATGGTCATCTAACTCAGAAGACATTATGCCTCGCTTACGTGCTGACGGTAGCGCGCCTTTTTCACCAGGGTCGGATATAGGGCAGAAATTAATGGGTGTTGTGATTGAAGGAAGATTTAATTCCTATTTTAAAGATAAACCTCCCTCGCTGCTCGTTAAAAACAAAAAAGAAAAATCAGAGTTATATGGTGGGGTTATTTCACATTCGAGTGATGCAGCCAGGTTGATTCTTTTTTCTTCCAATGAATTTATTCGTGATCAATCAGTTCGATTTTTAACCTCTGCACAAGGTTCCGCTTACCTTAATAGTTATCAATTAATGGCTAATACGATTGATTGGTCACTTGAAGACAGGGGCTTGTTAACTATTAGGTCAAGAGGGCACTTTAATCAAACGTTACCACCCATGACACGACCGCAACAACAGAGCTGGGAATATATTAATTACGGACTCGTATTGTTAGGTCTGTTGATGATGGTGATGATTAGGCGAATTGCTTTGGCTAAAAAACGAAATCATTACAAGCTCGTGCTTAATGGTGATAACACATGATAGGCAAAATAAAGTATTTGTTATTAATCCTTATATTGCAAATAGTCGTTGTTATTGTGCTGTCACAGGAAGGTGAAAACAATACACTAAATAGATCTTCGCAGGCATTGATTAATATTAAAAATATTAACGATATTGATAAAATCAACATTAGTGATAGTCATAGGCATGTTTTGATTAAAAAGAAAGATGGTCGCTGGTATTTACCCGGCTATCAGGACTTGCCTGCAAATACGGATTTATTGAATGATTTATTAAATAAACTAAAAGTAATTAAAACGGGGTGGCCAGTAGCAAAAACGAAATCTGCATCTGAACGTTTTCATGTAGAAGAGAATAGTCATAATCGTCATCTTGCATTGTTTTCAAGTAACGATTACCAGGAAGATTTATTTTTTGGCGATTCACCAGGGCTGCATAAAATTTATGTTAGAAAGAAGTCTGAAGATAATATTTATGATGTTAAATTAGGGGTGAATTTGCTATCTGTCTCAGAAAAAGATTGGCTGGATAAAAATCTTCTGCAGTCACATAGTGAAATAAATTCTATCCTCGGGGATGATTTCGAATTGATTATAAAGTCTGGAGCCTGGGCACTTGCTGACTTAACTTCTGAAGAAGAAATGAACGCGGGTGAAGTTGACTTATTAGTAAGTTATCTTGACAAAATACAGGTAAAGGATGTTGCTAAAACTGAAAACAGTGTGCCAGACTTGTCATTTACTGTTGTTGCATCAGGCAAGAAAATTACGTATGACTTTTTTAAACAAGAAAATAATCATTGGGTTAAATCAAGTTTGTATGCAGAGACTTTTAAGATTGAACCTTATTTTTACGAGAATATATTGAAGTTACAAAGGCGTAATTTCATAAAATAGCAATACATATATTTATCTTAATATTGTTAATTCTTTTTTGAAGTAAAATATAACCAAAGAAATCCTGATACACCTGCTATTATCGAGGCAAGTAGAACACCTGTTTTAGCCATTAATAGATCTTCTGCATGGTGTGCAAAACCTAGTTCAGCTATGAATATTGACATAGTAAAACCAATACCGCCTAGTAACCCAACACCGATAATATGGTTGAAATTTAAACCAGTAGGCAAGCTTGTGATGCCGAGTTTCACTGCTAACCATGAGAAGCCAGCTATACCTATTAATTTCCCAAGTACTAGCCCTGCAGCAATGCCGAACGAAACAGGGTGAGTGATAGTAGTGTCAAACGAAGCCCAGTCTATCGGTATGCCGGCATTGGCTAATGCGAAAATCGGAATAATAAAATAAGCAGAGGGCAGGTGCATCTTGTGTTCCAATGTCTGTGCTGGCGCCTGAACTAATTGTACCCCCTCGCCAAGCGCCTGGACGCGTGAACGTAGTTTGTCATTTTTGATGATATTGTCATTATCTTCATAGGCATCTTTGATATGAACAATCATCTCATCTATTTGAGACAGAAAACGATGTGGGTCATATTTAGGGCGCATAGGGATTGTAAATGCTAGAAAGATGCCTGCTAGTGTGGCATGGACACCGCTTTGTAACATGGCTACCCAGAGAACCAGGCCTATTAATATGTAAGGTAGTATTTTGCGTATTCCTCCCAGGTTCAGCGCAATAAGTACACCTAGCATCACGATTGCCGTTGATAGAGCAGGAATGCTAATTGTCTCGGTATAGAAAAGTGCTATGACAACGACGGCACCAAGATCATCTACAATTGCAAGTGCTACCAGAAACACTAAAAGGTTTTTTGGGATTCTGTTGCCAAGTAAGGCCAGTGTACCTATTGCAAATGCAATATCGGTAGCCATGGGTACTCCCCAACCATTTAGTGCATGTCCTTCTTGATTGATGGAAATATAAACTAATACGGGTACAATCATTCCACCAATGGCAGCAATAATGGGTAGTACTGCTTGTTTTGGGTCGGATAATTCACCAACAAGAATTTCTCGTTTTAGCTCCAGGCCTATGACGAAAAAAAACAATGCCATTAACCCATCGTTAATCCAGTGGTGTAGTGTTTTGGATAACTGAAAGCCCTCTACGCCAATGGTTAATTTTAATTCTAGCAAATGATGATAGACGTCACCCCATTGGCTATTGGCAATGTAGAGGGCAACGATGGCGCAGAACATGAGCAACAAACCACTGGTGGTTTGGCGATGAATAAATTCTTCAAGTGGGCTTAATACACTATCAAAGGCTCTTTCCCATGGTGCGATGAATTCTTTGCCGTTCGGTTTCTTCATGGTTAAAAATTACCTGGGGTTTAAGCTTGTTTGCGAGGCTTTTTTTTATCAGATTGTGCTGAACTTATCATTTCTTTGGCATGTGAAAGACTTTGTTCTGTTATATCTATGCCACCCAGCATACGTGCAGTTTCATTGACTCTTTGTTTTTCATTTAATTGAATAATTGAAGAGGTGGTATTGTCTTTAGTGATTTGTTTGGAAACATGGAGGTGATGATGTGCTTGAGAAGCGACCTGCGCCAGATGAGTAACGCATAGTACTTGACGGTTATTACCTAGCCCGCGTAATTTTTTGCCAACCACTTCAGCCGTTGGGCCGCCAATACCTGCATCAACCTCATCATAAATAAGTGTAGGTATATGCGTTGAATTGGCTAGAACAGTTTGAATTGCGAGGCTGATACGTGAAAGCTCACCACCCGACGCTGTTTTTCGCAGTGGCTGTAGAGGTTGCCCAGGGTTTGGACAGATCATGTATTCAATTTTTTCATGGCCATTAATATTCAGCTCATTGTTATTTATTTGTTCGAGGTGGACATTAAATTCTATAGCTGGCATGCCTAATTCACGAATTGTATCAGTTACTTTTTTATTTAGTTTTTTAGCAGCTTTAATACGTTGTTCACTGAGTTGGTTTGCAATTTTTCGATATTCTTTTTCCAGTTGCTTTAATTCGTTGTCAAGTAACTCGAGATTTTGGTCGGCAGTGTTAATGTTTTCAAGCTCTTGTGTTAGTTGCTGGTGCAGAGAAGGCAGTGCATCTGGTTTTACTTGGTGTTTTCGAGATAAATCAAGTATCAGGTTTAGACGTTCATCGATTTGAGTGAGACGTGCAGGATCGATTTCTATATTTTCTACGTAATTTCGCAGTTCATCACCTGACTCTTGTATTTGAATCGAAGCATCCTTAAGCATGTCAACAATATTTTGTAACGAGGGGTCAGATGCAGTCAGCTCTTCGAGCAAGCGAGAAATGTGACTTAACGATTGATGGGTATTGTTTTGTTCATTTTCATATAAGTCATGCAGGCATTGTTGTGAAGTAGTTTGTAATTTTTCAGCATTGGCGAGTTTGTTTTGTTCTTTTGATAAGGTATTGAACTCTGATGTCTGTAATTCAAGTTTATCTAGTTCTTTAACTTGATAATGCAGTAATTCAAGTCTTGACTGTCGGTCATTGGCAGATTGTTTTAGTGTATTGAGTTGGTCGTTTTTCTGACGCCATAAACGGTAGTGTTTTTTTAGATTTTGTAGTAATTCATCGTTGCCTGCGTAATCATCAAGAAGCTGTCTTTGGATATCACGTTTGAGTAAAGACTGGTGTTCATGTTGACCATGGATATCGACTAGCATTTCGCCTAGTTCTTTTAATGATTGCATGGGTACAGGGCTGCCGTTAATAAAACCTTTTGAACGACCCTCGCGACTAATGACGCGACGTATCAAACACTCATCGTCATGGTCTATTTCTTGTTCACGTAACCATTGATGGGCTGCACTTTTCTTTTTAACTTTGAATAAAGCGCTTATTTCTGCGCGGTCTTCACCATGGCGTATATTGTTACTGTCGGCGCGATCACCCAAGCATAGATTGATAGCATCAAGCAGAATGGATTTACCTGCACCTGTTTCACCAGTTAATGCACTCATGCCTTCGATGAAATCAATCGATAACTCATCAACGATAGCAAAGTTTCTAATTTGAATATGATTTAACATGTTTTAAGTGCAACTCTTACTTTGTAGGTATTCAGCATAATTTTAATGTCACTATAATTCTTTAAGTACTTGTAAATCGGTTTGATAAAAGTTGCGCGTTATGGGTGTTCTGCCCAATGTAGTTTGGCTCTTAATATCTGAAAATAGTCATGTCCTTTCGGATGAAGTAATTTTAGCTTTTGAGCCCCGATTTCAATGTGAACCTCATCGCCTATTTCTAGTTCATGTAACATACGGCCATCACAGGTAACCTGTCCTTTGTGTCTGCCCGTGCCGCTTAATGCAATCTTGATTTTGCTGTCAGATTTAATTGCAATAGGTCGGTTACTTAGCGTGTGAGGACAAATAGGAACAATAACCAGTGCATCGAGCCCAGGTTGAATGATTGGTCCGCCACCAGAAAGCGCGTAAGCGGTCGAACCAGTTGGGGTTGATGTAATGATGCCATCTGAGCGATGTGTATGAACAAAATCATCGTTGATATAGGTGTCAGTCTCGATCATATGAGCGACTTCCCATTTGTGCACAACGACGTCGTTTAATGCATTGCCAGTAGCGATTACATTTCCATCACGCATTATCGAGGCATTTAGTAGTACACGCTCTTCAACTTCATATTCACCGTTGAGTATTTCTTGTAGTCTGTCTTCTGCTTCAGTGGGTGATATATCCGCCAGGAATCCTAATCTACCAAGATTGATGCCAATTAAAGGTACTTTGTGTTCACACATCGCACGTGCGGCACTAAGCATGGTGCCGTCTCCACCGACGACAATGATTAGATCACATTGAGTGCCCAGGCCATCTCGATCCGCTGTATTGAGCCCGGTGTTGCCGATATGGTTTGCAGTGTATTCATCAAGCAAAACGTCCAGATTACTTTTTTGGCAAAATTGACTAATTTCCTTGATGGCTTTTTCAATGCCAGGATCTTGTGATTTACCAATGATGCCGATTGTCTTGAATTGTTTAGTCATGAGTTATGCTGTTGTTTATGTATCGCCAATTTAGCATGTCGCAAGATTTCAGCAAAGCATAATCCAGTTGTTAACATGTTTTGTATTGTGTGGGGTGATGGCTTATTATTAGCACTCTAACATAGAGACTGCTAGCTATCACATGGTTTGTGCGTATAGCATTAATGTATTGACTTGAAGTAACGAGATGTCAAAGAAAAACACAGAAAACAGCTTAAATGATCGAGCGCAACATCTGCTAAAGGTGCTGGTGAATCATTATATTGAAGACGGCGTACCTGTGGGCTCAAAAACGCTTGCGGAAGTAGCCAAAATTGATGTTAGCCCCGCCACTATCAGAAATGTGATGTCTCAACTTGAAGATTTAGGCTTTATAGAATCACCTCATACATCGGCTGGCCGCGTACCGACTGTTCTTGGTTATCGATTTTTTGTGGATAGTTTGGTTGATTCTCAACCTATTGCGCATAAACAGCTCTTTGACGAATTGCAGGAACAGTTAAACGATAATAGTAATCCACATGACCTGGCTGTGAGTGTTTCTGAGTTTTTATCAGGTGTAACAAAGTTGGCTGGCGTGGTGACTTTGCCAAAAGTGAAGCAAATAGTGCTGACTCAAATTGAGTTTATTCCATTAGCAGATAGAAAAGTGCTCGCCATTTTAGTGACAAGTGATGATGAAGTTCAAAACCGTATCCTTAATATGCAGCGTGATTTCAAATTAGAAGAGCTGCAACTGTTGTCCAGTTATTTTAATGAACAGTTCTCCGGTATGGAGGTTACTCAGGTACGCCAGCTACTCGTTAATCAAATGCGCCATGACAAAGATAATATGAACCAGGTTATGAATGTCGCTATGGAGATGGCTGATTCTTTGTTAAATGATGATAGTAGTGACGAAGAATATATTCTGGCTGGGCAGTCGAACCTGATGGGCGCAGATAAGCTCAGTAATGTTGATAAGTTGAAAGAGCTATTTGATGCATTCAATCAGAAACAGGAAGTGCTGAATTTACTCGATCAGTGCGTCAATACTGAAGGTGTTCAGATATTTATTGGCAGAGAGTCGGGTTATAAGATTTTTGATGATTGCAGTGTGGTGAGTTCAACCTACTCGATTGATGGTCAGTCTTTGGGAGTGTTAGGGGTGATTGGCCCAACCCGTATGCAATATGATCGAATCATACCGATTGTCGATGTGACAGCAAAAGTTCTGGGTGCGGTCTTGAATTCCAGATCATAACCCTCATATTCAGAAAAGATTCGTATTCAAGGCAGGTTAATAAAGAAGGTTGCCCTATATATAAGAGTACAAAATTATTGGTTATTCGCTGGATATATATTTTTCTGGCAAGTATTACAGTTAACAAATTACATTAAGTTTGTGGAGAAAGTACATGTCTGATAAAGAAAACCAGGCTGAAGTAAATGAAGAGATGTCATCTGAAGAAGAAATAACAACCGAATCTAGTGAGGAAGTTGAAGGATCTGAAGAAATTCATCTTTTGTTAGAAGATGCACGAAGTAAAGCCGATGAACACTGGAATGAGATTCTTCGTTTACAAGCTGAGAGTGAAAATCAACGTAAGCGACATGTTCGTGATCTTGAGAATGCGCATAAGTTTGGCATGGAAAAATTCATTCAGGATGTATTGCCTGTATGGGACAGCCTGGCAATGGGAATGTCGGCCGCTCAGGGTGAGAATGTAAATGTTGAGAGCATTGTCGAAGGCATGGAATTAACGCTGAAGATGATGTCGGATACCATGAAAAAATTTAATCTCGAGGAGATTGATCCTCAAGGTGAGTCGTTTGATCCGGAAATGCATCAAGCCATGTCTATGCTGGAATCTGCAGATGTAGCACCCAATACTATTATGAATGTTTTTCAAAAAGGTTATGTGTTGAATGGCAGGTTAATTCGTCCTGCGATGGTGGTTGTTTCCAAGGCAATGGCCAATGCTAAAAGTGAATACGACAAAAAAGAACAGGATTCTGGCAGTAATATTGATGATAAGGCTTGAAAATAGAAAGAATAGCCCCATCTTTTGCAGTAATACAGAAAGAAATTAAACAAAATTTATTAAGTTATTGATTATCGGAGATTTTATATCATGGGAAAAATTATCGGCATCGACCTGGGAACCACTAACTCATGTGTAGCTGTTATGGACAGTGGTAGTTCAAAGGTTATTGAAAATAGCGAAGGAGATCGCACTACACCATCTGTTGTTGCCTTCGCCGGTGATGACGAAGTACTGGTTGGTCAGTCTGCTAAGCGTCAAGCGGTCACGAATCCTGAAAATACCCTCTATGCAGTTAAACGACTTATTGGTCGCCAATTTACTGATAAGGAAGTTCAAAAGGATATCGACCTGGTTCCTTATAAAATCATCAAGGCAGAAAATGGTGATGCATGGGTAGAAGCAGTCGGTAACAAGATGGCGGCACCAGAAATTGCAGCACGTGTTTTACAGAAAATGAAAAAAACAGCCGAAGACTATTTAGGTGAAGAAGTAACAGAAGCCGTTATCACGGTACCTGCTTACTTTAATGACTCTCAGCGTCAAGCAACTAAAGATGCAGGCAAGATCGCCGGTCTTGATGTTAAACGTATTATTAATGAGCCAACTGCAGCCGCACTCGCATTTGGCATGGATAAGAAAGAAGGCGATCGAAAACTGGCCGTATATGACCTGGGTGGCGGTACGTTCGATATTTCGATTATTGAAATTAATGAAATCGATGGTGAGCATCAAATCGAAGTGTTATCTACCAATGGTGATACATTCCTCGGTGGCGAAGACTTTGACCAACGATTGATTGATTATCTGGTCGATGAATTCAAGAAAGATCAGGGTATTGATCTGAAAAATGATCCAATGGCATTACAGCGTCTTAAAGAAGGCGCAGAAAAAGCCAAGATTGAATTGTCATCTAGCCAGCAGACTGATATCAACTTACCGTTTATTACAGCAGATGCATCAGGCCCTAAACATCTGAACATCAAAATTACACGAGCGAAGTTAGAATCACTGGTTGAAGAATTAGTTAAACGTACGCTTGCACCATTAAAAGCAGCATTATCAGATGCGGATTTAAAGGCATCAGAAATTGATGATATTATTCTTGTTGGTGGTCAAACACGTATGCCAATGGTGCAGCAGGCCGTGCAAGACTTCTTTGGTAAGGAGCCTCGTAAGGATGTGAACCCGGATGAAGCAGTTGCAGTTGGTGCGGCTATTCAAGGTGGTGTTTTAGGTGGCGACGTAAAAGACGTATTGTTACTTGACGTTACGCCGTTATCACTTGGTATTGAAACCATGGGAGGTGTCATGACCAAGCTGATCGAAAAGAATACAACGATCCCAACTAAAGCTAATCAGGTATTTTCTACTGCTGATGATAATCAGTCTGCAGTAACGGTACATGTGCTGCAAGGTGAACGTGATCAGGCATCGGCGAATAAATCATTAGGTCGTTTTGATTTGTCAGATATACCACCGGCACCGCGTGGTGTTCCTCAGATCGAAGTTGCATTGGATATTGATGCAAATGGTATTCTTAATGTGTCTGCAAAAGATAAAGCGACAGGTAAAGAACAGTCGATTATTATTAAAGCATCCAGTGGTTTATCAGATGAAGAAGTCGATCGCATGGTTCAAGATGCAGAAGCGCATGCAGATGAAGATAAAAAATTCCACGAGATGGTTGAAGTTAGAAACCAGGCGGATAATTTAATTCATGCAACAAATAAATCATTGACTGAGTTTGCTGATCAATTAGAAGATGGCGAGAAAGAAAAGATTGAAGCGGCTATTAAAGATCTGCAAGAAGCCATAAAAGGCGAGAATAAAGATGACATTGAAGCCAAGACTAAAACATTGGGTGAAGTGGCTGGTAAATTAGCAGAACGTGCTTATGCTCAACAAACTGAAGCCGGTCAAGCTGGTGCGGCTACAGAAGAAGCAACTGCGGATGCAGGTGCTGGTGATGATGTTGTTGATGCTGAGTTCGAGGAAGTTAAAGACGACAAATAAGTCTGTAGTAAATTTAGTGTCTCAGTGGCAGCCTGCAGATTATTCTGTTGGCTGCCATCTGCGTATTTGGATAAACAAAATTAGTGCAAACATTCAAAGAGTGAATGCTCTTTTTAGAATGATTAAATAGCGAAAATATTATGTCTAAACGTGATTATTACGAAGTGCTCGGTGTGGCAAAAAATGTAAGTGATGCGGATTTAAAAAAATCGTTTAAACGCATGGCCATGAAACATCACCCGGATCGTAATCAGGATAATAAGGAAGACTCTGAAGTAAAATTCAAAGAAGTAAAAGAGGCATATGACATATTGTCCGACGCACAAAAGCGTGCTGCTTATGATCAGTTTGGACATGCTGGTGTCGATGCTTCCATGGGTGGTGGAGGCGGCGGTCATGGTGCGGGTAACTTCAGTGATGTTTTTGGCGACGTCTTTAGTGACATCTTTGGCGGCGGCGGCGGAGGTGGTCGAGGCGGCAACCGCGCTTATCGTGGTGCAGATTTACGTTATAAGTTAGATCTTGATCTGGAAGAGGCCGTAGCAGGTACAACGGTAAAAATTCGTGTGCCAGTTATGTCGGCTTGTGAAGAATGCGGTGGAAGCGGTGCTAAAAAAGGCACAACGCCGACCACTTGTACAACGTGTGCAGGCCAGGGTCAGGTACGCATGCAACAAGGATTTTTCTCAGTACAGCAAACTTGTCCCACCTGTCGTGGTAATGGCAAAATGGTTTCAGATCCATGTAATAAATGTCATGGAGATGGTCGAGTTCAGGAAACTAAAACATTATCTGTAAAAGTGCCTCCTGGAGTCGATACAGGAAACCGGATTCGTTTATCAGGCGAAGGTGAAGCCGGTGAGTTTGGTGGGCCACCAGGTGACTTGTATGTAGAAACGCATGTACGTGAACACGCAATATTCCATCGGGAAGACAGTAATCTTTATTGTGAAATGCCAATCAGTTTTATTACTGCTACGTTGGGTGGTGAACTGGAAGTACCTACGCTTGAAGGTAAGGTAAAACTAAAAATTCCTGCTGAAACACAAAGCGGTAAGATGTTTAGATTGCGCGGTAAAGGAGTCAAGCCAGTACAAGGTGGCGCACGAGGTGATTTATTGTGTAGAGTAGAGGTTGAAACGCCAGTTAAACTTTCGTCTAAACAAAAAGACTTGCTTCGAGAATTTGAAAAAACCTTAGTTGAGAATAAGGACCGTCATAACCCGCGTTCCGAATCATGGTTGGGTGGTGTAAAAAAATTCTTTGATGGAATGAAGTTTTAGCTTTATTGTAGTAGTGATATACAGTCTGTCGGTATTTCTTTTTTATGGAATAAGCGATACTGTCATTGCAATAAGTAAATAAGAATTAAAAGTGAGAATCAAATGATAAGAATCGCAATTGCCGGCGCAGCCGGTCGCATGGGTCGAGCGCTAATTGAGGCTTGTCACAATGCTGATGGAATGAACGTGGCAGCGGCGATTGAATTTCCAGGCAGTAGTTTGTTAGGTGCCGATGCGGGTGAGCTGGCAGGAATAGGTCGTTTGGGGGTATCACTGGTCGATGATCTATCTAAAGTGGCTGATGATTTTGATGTTCTGATAGATTTCACACGACCTGAAGTGACAGTCGCTAATTTGTCATTTTGTGCAAATGCAGGCAAAAAGATAGTTATTGGTACAACGGGCCTGACAGATGAGCAAAAAATAGTAATTGATGAGACGGCGAAGAAAACGGGGGTGCTTTTTGCCCCAAATATGAGTGTGGGTGTTAATCTCTGTTTTAAATTACTTGATCTTGCTGCACGTGTGATGGGTGATGAAGTTGATATCGAAATTATCGAAGCGCACCATCGACATAAAATTGATGCTCCATCAGGCACCGCATTAAGAATGGGTGAAGTCGTGGCCGATGCGCTGGGTCGAGATCTAAAAGAATGTGCTGTGTATGGAAGAGAAGGCCAAACAGGCGAAAGAGAGCGGCAAACCATTGGTTTTGAAACGATTCGTGCTGGTGACATAGTGGGTGAGCACACGGTTATGTTTGCAGACGATGGTGAGCGCGTTGAAATTACTCATAAAGCCACTAGTCGAATGAATTTCGCCAAGGGTGCAGTTAGGGCAGCAGCTTACATCATGGAAAAAGACTCAGGTTTGTATGATATGCAGGATGTGCTTGGGTTGCGTTAGGTTTTATTGTGTGGGTTACCGGGAAATTGAGGTCGTAGCATGATGAAATATTCTATATTTACTCTTAAATTAATCTTACTGTTATTTAAAATCAGAGGCTTATCTAGTAATTCAACTACTTTGAGATAAGAAAAGACTTTCCCTGTGCCTATGCAACCTGGTGATCCTTGCGATATTAAGTGTTAATTGTTCTTCTTTAGCCAAATATTTATCACTTTTCGGCTAGTTCGGGCTTTAAACCTGATCCGCTTTTCAGTAGAATAAGTCACCTGCACGTTGGTTAGCCAACTGTTGAAGCGGGAGGTGCCGAAAAGGAACCTCCTTTTTTGTGCGCGACTGTTTATTGGAGGTTACCTTGCGAAAGCCAGCCCTATTAGCACTGGAAGATGGAAGTCTGTTTTGGGGGCAATCTATTGGTATCGATGGGCAAACGACAGGTGAAGTTGTTTTTAACACAGCACTAACCGGTTATCAGGAAATCCTCAGTGACCCATCTTATTGTAATCAAATTGTTACGTTAACTTATCCTCACATCGGCAATGTTGGCACCAACGATGACGATGAAGAGTCCTCCAAAATCGTATCCAGTGGTTTAGTGGTGCGTGATGTACCCTTAATAGCTAGTAATTGGCGTTCTGAACAAACGTTGGAAGAATATTTACAAAAAAATAATGTCGTCGGTATAGCGGGCATAGATACTCGACGCCTGACAAGAATTTTACGTGAAAAAGGTGCGCAAGGTGGCTGTATCGTAGCGGGTGATAATATAGATGCCGATGCGGCTATTGCAGAAGCCAAACGTTTTCCCGGTTTAAAAGGGATGGATCTTGCAAAAGATGTGACAACATCAAAACCTTATGAATGGGTTCAGGGTAGCTGGACACTTGAAGGTGGATTGCCAGACGCGCCACATCCAATTGACGAGGCATTGCCTTATCACGTAGTCGCATACGATTATGGCGTAAAACGTAATATTTTAAGAATGCTGGTTGACCGGGGTTGTCGAGTTACTGTCGTACCTGCACAAATGCCAGCATCAGAAGTGATGGCTTTAAATCCAGATGGTTTATTTTTATCTAATGGGCCGGGTGACCCGGAACCATGTGATTATGCAATTGATGCTATTAAGGAACTAACTCAAACCGGCGTGCCTATGTTTGGTATTTGCCTCGGGCATCAATTATTGTCATTAGCCAGTGGTGCGAAAACCATTAAAATGAAATTTGGCCATCATGGAGCTAATCACCCTGTTCAGGATGTAACATCAAAAGTCGTGATGATTAGTAGCCAAAATCATGGTTTTGCAGTAGATGAAGAGAGTTTGCCTAATAACCTGCAGGCAACACATCGTTCATTGTTTGATGGTTCACTACAAGGTGTACATCGTACAGATATACCTGCATTTAGTTTTCAAGGTCATCCTGAAGCCAGCCCAGGCCCTCATGATGTAGCACCTTTGTTTGACCATTTTATTGACTTAATAGAAACAAAACGTAAAGAGCAAGATTAAGAAACGCATATGCCAAAAAGAACCGACATAAAAAGTATATTGATTATAGGTGCAGGCCCAATTGTTATCGGTCAGGCATGTGAGTTTGACTATTCAGGCGCGCAAGCTTGTAAATCACTACGCGAAGAAGGTTACAAGGTTATCCTTGTAAACTCTAACCCTGCGACAATCATGACCGACCCGGAAACAGCTGATGTGGTTTATATCGAACCTATCAATTGGAAGACCGTAGCCAAAATCATCGAGAAAGAACGCCCCGACGTGTTGTTACCAACCATGGGTGGCCAGACTGCATTGAACTGTGCACTGGATCTTGATCGTGAAGGCGTATTGGAAGAATACGGCGTAGAAATGATTGGTGCTGATAAAGACGCCATTGATAAAGCAGAAGACCGTGATCGTTTTCGTATCGCTATGCGAAAAATTGGTCTTGATATGCCGCGGTCTGCTATTGCACATAGCATGGAAGAAGCACATCAGGTGCAAGTACAGATCGGTTTCCCTACTGTTATACGTCCTTCATTTACGATGGGTGGCAGTGGTGGTGGTATTGCCTATAATCGCGAAGAGTTTATCGAGATATGTGAGCGAGGGCTGGACCTTTCACCCACGAGTGAGTTATTGATTGAAGAGTCAATTGCTGGCTGGAAAGAGTATGAAATGGAAGTGGTTCGCGACCGAAATGATAATTGCATTATTATCTGTTCGATTGAAAACCTGGACCCCATGGGTATTCATACTGGCGACTCAATTACGGTTGCTCCTGCACAAACATTAACCGATAAAGAATATCAAATTATGCGTAATGCTTCTTTGCTAGTGTTGCGTGAGATCGGTGTTGAAACGGGTGGTTCAAATGTTCAATTTGCCATCGACCCTGAAACCGGCAGAATGATTATTATAGAAATGAATCCACGCGTTTCTCGTTCATCAGCATTGGCCTCTAAAGCCACAGGGTTTCCAATTGCAAAAGTAGCGGCAAAACTGGCAGTAGGTTTCACACTGGATGAATTAAAGAATGATATCACTGGCGGCGCAACGCCAGCTTCGTTTGAGCCTAGTATTGATTATGTCGTTACTAAAATACCTCGTTTCACATTTGAAAAATTTCCTGATGCGGATGGTCGTTTAACTACTCAAATGAAATCAGTTGGTGAAGTGATGGCGATTGGCCGTACTTTCCAGGAATCCATGCAAAAAGCTTTAAGAGGGCTGGAAGTTGGTGTTGATGGATTTGATGAGAAAATTGATATCACTTCTGATGATGCAGAATCAATTCTACGCCGTGAGTTACAAGTACCAGGCTCTGAAAGAATATGGTATCTGGCTGACGCCATGCGTTATGGCATGTCTCTTGAGAGACTTTTTGAGTTAACTAAAATTGATCCATGGTTTCTTGTTCAGATTGAAGAACTAATCAAACTGGAAGAAGAGATTAAACAGCAGGGCGAAGCCTCACTGATTAAGGAACGAT
>Ga0316205_10003310_pt1 | contig 15447 bp, 12 predicted proteins | sample 3monthpyrite_MG_FD_204941 | JGI IMG/M metagenome (GOLD analysis project Ga0316205, IMG submission 204941) | Microbial mat bacterial communities from mineral coupon in-situ incubated in ocean water Damariscotta River, Maine, United States -... | ecosystem: Environmental > Aquatic > Marine >... | reverse complement strand
AAATAAATGTTAAATAAAGCTAAGTGGGCTCTACCCTTATTATTATTCAGTAGCCAGCCAATACAAGCAGAGAAATTAGACATCAATCAACTTTTACAAGATGTCATCGAGCACTACCCGGCTATAAAGACCGCCTACTTCCAGGTTGCCAGTGCGCAGCAAGAAAACCTGAAAATTCAGGGTCAGTTAGGCTGGCAACTAGGTGCTAAAGCAGGTTTTGCTCAGGAAGTTTCTTTATTTGGTGTTCCCGTACAACAAACCAGTCTGGGTACAAGCCTTAATAGAAAACTGGAATCAGGTGATAGTATTTCCTTATCTGCCTCCTTAACTCATGAAGATGCAGATGAAAGCGCTATTCCAAGTCTGCCAAACCCTTCAACATCCAGTGATTTAAGATTTGAATACACAAAACCACTCGGTAAAGGTGCTGACAATATTGAATACAAATTAAGTTTGATTAATAGCAAAGCTGGTGTCGATATTAAATTGGCTGATCAGCAGGTACTGATGGATAAAATGGCAGGTCAAATTATTGAACTCTATCTGGCTGCCATCAATACCAAACATCGTATTGATAACACAAAATCTTCAATCCGCCGTACGACTAAACTGGTCAAGTTTATTAAGGACCGTTTTAAACTCGGGATAGTAGAGAACAAAGATCAGTTACAAACCGATGCACAGTTACAAAGCCAAAAAGCTCAGTTAAGTGCCCTTAACCTGGCCTGGACCCAACAAACAATTGCGATTAACCGATTAACCGGCAGAAGCTGGAGTCAGCCGTTGCAGTTAACGGTACCCGACTTTACGCCCGAAAAAAACATGACTGTTGAGAGCAACATAGAATCGGTTAAAGAATACAGCCCCGAATTACGCCAGCTTAACAGCCTGATTTCAATAACTGAAAATAAAATAAAAGTGCAACGCCAGAACAACAAGGACAACCTTGATCTTAAGTTTTATATTGGAAACAAAACCAGTGATGGTGATACTCAAATCGGTAGTGTCAGTGATTCTGATATAGTGGCTGGTGTGCAACTTGATTTTAAACAAAACATTGATAAAAGTTCAGACAACGCCGCTCTGTTTCAGGCACAGCTTGAACGTGGTCTGCAGTTACAAAACAAAAAGCAATTACTCGAAAACCTTCATTTCGATCTTGCCAGTTTATTAGCTGAAACCAAAGCCGTTACACAATCAATACAAGCTTACAAGAAAAGTAAGGCTGCAGAAATTAAAAAACTCAATGATGCAGAACAGCGATATAAAAGCGGCAGAATTGATATCGACCAGCTCCTGCAATTTGAAAATCAGTTGTCTGCAACGGAACTTACTTTGAGTTTACAGAAAATGGAATTACAACAACGATTACTAAAATTATCTCTGTTAAGAGGTGAGATCTGGAAAAATATAAAAATGCCTGTTTATGATTTTGAAACTGATGATTCAGTCACAGGAGAAAGTCTATGAAAAGATTAATGGACTTTCTTATTGATCGCAGTCTGGTAGTTAACCTGATTTCAGTATTTCTAATAGTCATGGGTATTTTCGCTATTTTTTCAATCAATCGCGAAGCTTTTCCCAATGTTAATCTTGATCAGGTTCAGATTAACACGGTCTATCCTGGCGCCTCTCCTAAAGAAGTTGAGTTACTGGTTATTACGCCTATTGAACAGGAACTTAAAAGTGTCAGTGGTATTGATAAAATGATATCAATGTCCTTCCCGGGTTCCGGACGAATTATTCTCGAAGTTGACCCTAATGCCAGCAACCGCGATCAGATTACCAATGATATTTCGCTAGCTGTCAGTCGTGCCAACTTACCCAGTGATTTACCAAGCAACCCTTTTGTACTGGAAGTTGATGGTTCAGTATTTCCAATTATTCGTATGGCTATTGCGGCCCCAGTCAGTGAACTTGAATTAAAACGATTAGGTACAGACATAAAGGATGATCTTTTAAATTTAAAAGGTGTCGCTCAGGTAAATATTCTGGGTGAGCGAAAAGCAGAAATACGAGTAACTGTTGATCCGGTGCGTATGGCAAAAGAAAGAATTTCTGTTTCTGATATTAGCAATAGCATTCAGGGCTGGAATTTGAATCTTCCCGGTGGAGACATCCGAACACCTGACGGACAAAAGATGGTGCGTATCGTTGGTGAATTTTCAAGCGCTGAAGATGCAGGCAACCTCGTGCTTCGTTCCACAGCCAGCGGACATACACTGCTATTAAAAGATGTAGCCACCATCACTGAATCATTAGAAGAGCCCAGAGTAACCTATGAAGTCAGCGGTAAACCTGCTCTGTCGATGATGGTATTAAAAAAATCTGAAGGCGACATTATTGATACGGTTGACCTGATAAAAGAATACATTGAAACAGTACCGGAACGGTATGGCGCAGAGGTTGAAATAAAAACCTTTCAGGACTTCTCACGCTTTGCCCGTATTCGCCTTGGCGTACTAACCAATAATGGTATTGTTGGTGTAATACTTGTCTTTATATCGTTGTTACTGTTTCTACGCTTCTCTGTAGCGATGACAACCACATGGGGACTACCCATCGTATTTTTAACTGGTCTGTATGTTCTTTACAGCTCAGGCGTTACATTAAACCTGATATCAATGATGGGCTTCATTATGGTACTGGGTATGCTGGTTGATGATGCCATTATTGTTGGTGAAAATATCACCTATCACATGGAAAAAGGACTGGCGCCGAATGAAGCAGCTAAAAAAGGTGCATGGGAATTATTTGGCCCTGTAACCGCGACAATTTTAACCACCATCGCAGCCTTTTTACCGATGATGTTTATGTCGGGAATTATCGGCAAATTTATATTTGCAATTCCGGTGGTGGTTATTACTCTGCTGGTTTTGTCCTGGTTAGAATCTTTTTTAATTCTTCCAAGTCATGTTGCACATGTTACCAATCCAAACAAACACCCGAAAGAACGTGCCTGGCTTCTGGCTCTGGAAAAGCTGTATGTCGCAGTACTTAGAGTTGCTGTAAAACATCGCTGGATAACAGTTGCATTGTCTGTAGCAATACTTGTCAGTTCATTTGCTTTAGCTAAAACACTTCCCTTTCAATTATTCCCAGCCGCGGGTGTTAATGAATACATTGTGCGAGTAACAGCACCACCAGGAACTGATCTTGAGACCATGGAAGAATATTTACGACAGGTAAATACTGCCATGGGTAAACAAATGACTATGAAGTATTTAGAAGCCACTCTTTCTAAGGCAGGTGATGTTTCTATCGATCAGGGCGATCCGCTTACACAACGTGGCAGTCGATATGGACAAATTCAGGCTATATACACACAGGCTGTAACCCGGCCTGAACATGACGCACTGAAAGAAATGTTCGACTTATCACAAACAATACCAGCACAATTCCCCGAACTTAATATTGCTTTTTCTGCCATAAAACCAGGCCCCCCTGTTGGTCGCGCGCTTGAAGCAGAAATCTCAAGTTACAAGGATAAGGTTAGTGAGGAGGCAGCACAAAAACTGATTGATTATCTAAAAGGTATTGATGGTGTAACAGCGATCGATAGTGGCCTTAAAGCTGGTGACGATGAACTTCATGTTGTAATGGATCGACAACTGGCTACTTATGCTGGCGTTAATTTATCGAATGCATCTCGTCTGATTCGTGCAGCCTCTGGTGGCCTGACTATTTCATCCGTTCGCCACGGAACAGAAGAGGTAGATGTCACTATTCGTTTTCCAAAAAGTACAAAGGATGAATACCAGCAACTTCTGGAATTACAAATCCCCAATAATCGCGGCGGGCTGATTCCTTTAGAAAAAATCGCACAAATAAAATCCACAAGTGGTTTGACCACAATTCGTCATAAAGACGGTATACGTATCGTCAATGTAGTGGCAGATATTGATGAGAAAATCATTACCAGCGTTAAACTGAATGCACTGGTTCGAAATAATCAGCAAACCTGGCTTTCTGATTCTTATGGAAAAGTGAATGTCGGTTTTGGTGGCGAAGAAGAGAAAAATAAAGAATCCGCTATCAGTCTGGTCATTGCTTTTGCTTTTGCACTGGTTGGTATCTTTTTTATTCTTGCAATACAGTTTAACAACCTCACCTATCCATTAATTGTGATGATGGCTATACCATTTGGCGCAATAGGTATTATTTTAAGTTTTTACCTGCACTCAATTTTCTGGAAACCCATGCCTTTATCGTTCTTTGCTATGCTCGGCATGATCGCACTGACCGGTGTTGTGGTTAATAGCTCGCTGATATTACTGGTCTTTATTCAAAGGGCTTTAAAAGAAGGCATGAGTTCTACTGAGGCTATACTTGAAGCAGGACGCAGACGTTTAAGAGCCGTGTTATTAACCGCAATAACAACCATTGTTGGTCTGTTACCAACAGCCTACGGCTGGGGTGGAATGGATGCTTTTGTTTCACCTTTAGCACTGGCGTTATCATGGGGACTTGTATTTGCCACTCTGGTAACTTTGGTCGCAATCCCTGCAATGCTGGCAGCGGGTATGGATGTCAGTAACTTCTTCAAGCGATTAACCGGTAAATCAGAGCAGCATTAATCTTTATTCCGGCAGTAGCTCTGCCGGAATAAACTTTTCTGATTTTTTATCATAGATAACCATAAACTTAGCTGGTTGATTTTCAGTCTGTCTACCTCAAAATAGTCTAATGAAAAAATTAGAAGACCTCTGTTTTAACAATAGCTTTAGCCAGTTAAGCCATCACGAATTTTATTCAAAGGTGAATACTACCCCTTTATCAAACCAGCACCTGATACATTTTAATACTGATGCAGCTAAACTAATCGGACTCAACCCGGATGAACAACACCGTGATGATTTCACTGACATCATCAGCGGTAAAAAACCTCTTGATCAATTTTTCAGTCTGGCCATGTGTTATGCAGGACATCAATTTGGACAGTTTGTTCCTCGTCTGGGTGATGGCCGCGCAATTTTATTGGCACAGGTTTCTCACGAAAACAAAAAATGGGATTTACATTTAAAAGGTGCTGGCCCTACACCCTATTCTCGTGGATCAGATGGCCGTGCCGTTTTACGTTCAACGATTCGCGAATACCTGTGCAGTGAAGCCATACACGGTCTCGGTATTGCCAGCAGTCGTTCTCTTTGCATGATAGGTAGTGACGAAGAAGTTTATCGTGAACAGATTGAATCTGGAGCGATGATGATTCGCATGGCACCAAACCATATTCGTTTTGGTTCATTTGAATATTTTTATTACACAAACCAGCACACTGCACTCCGTGAACTGGCAGATCATTTGATCTCCGAGCATTACCCTGCACTTGAAGATACAGAAAACCCATATCTATCTTTACTGACACAATGCATAGATAGTACAGCTCTGCTAATTGCTCAATGGCAGTCCGTTGGTTTTTCGCATGGTGTAATGAACACAGACAATATGTCTATACATGGCATTACCCTTGATTACGGTCCTTTTGGATTTCTTGATGCATTCAATCCTGATTACATTTGTAATCACTCAGACTATCAGGGGCGTTATGCATTTAATAAACAACCAGAAATAGGTTTGTTTAATCTAAGTTGTCTGGCACAGGCATTATTACCATTGATTTCATCAGATGCTGAAACAGCTGCAGAATTAGCCAAAGCTGAACTGGAAAAATATCAGACGATTCATCTTGAGTATTATCATCTATTAATGAATAAAAAGTTAGGACTTGGAAAAGTGATTCAGGGAGATACTCAATTACTGAAAGACCTTCTGGAGATAATGCAGCAGAGCCAGACAGATTACACGATTTTCTTCAGAGCATTATCAAATAATGACAGCGAGCCTAGAGATATGTTTATTAACCGGGAAGCATTTGATAACTGGTTTAAGCAATATCAGCAACGCACAGATATGGAACAGATAGATAGTCATACCAGAAAGCAAAATATGCTTAAAACTAATCCCAAGTTTATTTTAAGAAACTACTTACTTGAAAATGCAATTCGACAGGCTGAAGATAAAAAAGATTATTCCGAAATAGAAAACTTACTAAAAGTATGCCAGTCACCATTTGATGAACACCCAACATTTGAAGGTTATGCCAATCTTCCACCAGCATGGGCATCACAGATAGAAGTGAGCTGTTCTTCCTAAAATTGATTCGGGACAATTGAGGGTAATTAATGTTTAACCGGCTTCTTTTGTAACTTTCGTTGCAGAGTTCTCCGATGCATATCAAGTGCTCTTGCAGCAGCTGATATATTGCCATCATGCTCTTTAAGTACTTTTTGTAAATGTTCCCACTCAAGTCTTTTTACTGACATCGGGTTTTCAGCCAGTTCTAACTCACTATCACCCTCTTTTTTACCAAAACCCTCTACAATATCGCTGACTTCAGCCGGTTTAGTCAGGTAATGAACAGCACCTAGCTTAATCGCCTCAACAGCCGTGGCAATACTTGCATAACCTGTCAGCACAATAATTTTTATACCCGGATTTATAGCAATCATTTTCTGAACTGCTTCCAGCCCAGACTCCTGACCTATTCGTAAATCTATCACGGCATAGTGAAAAGTTGTCTGAGTAGCGCTTTCTGTGGCTTCGTTGATTGAGTTCGCAACCTGCACGTCAAAATTTTGCCGACTTAAAGCTCTGGATAACACATCACAAAAACTAACATCATCATCTAGAAGCAACAGGTTATTATTCAGCTCAGTCATGTCTTATTTACACTCAATGGTAAACTAATGACAACACGGCAGCCTTCTGATTGTCGATTGCTATGCGTTATTGAGCCTCCTGTGCGGCGTATAGCCGCATAAGCCAGATACAAACCCAGTCCCAGGCCCAGATTTTTTTCACTATAAGGCCGCTTACCAATCATCTCCAAGGCTTTTTTAGAGAGACCAGGCCCCTGATCAAGCACTTCGATTTTTATATTGTTCTGATCTGAGCTGACTATCCATTTAACAAAATCGGGCGAGACATCAAGTGCATTTTCAATAATATTAATCAGCGCCAGGCTAAGGCTCCTGTCTGCATATATATAGCTGTTTCTATCTAACTCATCCCAGACAACCTGTAAATTCGCTCGTCCCCATAAACTCAATATTTCTTGTTTCAGGGATTCAAAATATTCTCCGACCTGAAGGGTATCACCGCCATACAAATCAGATGATGCCCCGACTGACGCAGAGAGATCAGAGAGTGAAGATTTACATCTGGATATTTGCTGCTTCAGGCTTAACAGATCACTTGATACCTGGTTATTGGGCTCGGAAATTTCTGCTTCCAGTTCATTGACCAATAGACTCATTGTTCCTAAAGGTGTACCCAGTTCATGAGCTGTACTCGCTGCAAGTGTACCCAAAATAACCAGTTGCTCATCACGAATAGACTGCTCGCGAGCAGTGGACAATTGCTTCTGTTGGCGGCGTATTGTGTTACCCATACCATAAACAAAATACGTGATCAGACAGGCATTAAGGATAAACGCCAGCCACATGCCAGTTAAATGTAAATCATACTCTGATGAGACGCTCTGGCCATGCATGCTGTGGTCCATACCATGCCCCATATCATGACCCATTGGCAGTGGCTGGTAATTGAACATTAACAAACTGTAGGAAAGAACCGTCAGCGCAACGAGTAGCCAGGCATAGCGCACTGGCAAAATAGTCACAGTTATTGTCAGCGGAAACAGAAAAAGCATAACGAACGGATTTGTTGCTCCGCCAGTAAAGTACAGCAGCAAAGCAAGTGTCAGCACATCAAAAGCAAGATGTATAAATATCTCGTTCTCAGTTACTTTCTTGGCCTGGCGCAGACGTATCCAGACAAAACTATTAAAAATAACGACCTGTAAAACAATTAATCCTGATGCAAGTAAAGGCAGCTCCATATCAAGAGCATATTGAGTAACAAGAATGGCTATAAAGTAACCAGCTATCGCAATATTACGTAACGCGAAAAGACGTTTGAGATGTGTGTAATTGGCAGATTCGTACATAGATCAATTTTAGCACAATCATAATCCTGTTAGGTGCGACAATTTGTCACGCGACACTATGTCACATTTTCTATACATCCGATTGAAGTTAAGATTATTACCGTACTGACATACATTGATCAGTGGAGTCGAAGCAATAATAAATTCCTCCTTTATTGCTTCACTCCACTTTCCTTTTAAACCTGATACCGGCTAGCAGCATAAGATGTACAGCGTAGCACAAAACAAGTATTTCGGGATTTTCATATTAGTATCAATCTTATTACATGCATGGGTTTTGCTTAAATTCCCTGTCAGTCAAAATAACAACTACATCAATAGCTCCCCAACCATTAATTTAGAATTATCCAGAGTAATTATTCAGGACAAAAAAACTGCGCCTGTTATACATGAAGAACGTGTTATTAAAAAAGCAAAGGTCATTGCTGCTTTATCAGAAAAAAATGTTACTGAAATACCCACCAAAACAGAAAAAACCATAAAAGAAAAAACGGCAGAGAAAATAAAAAACATTTCAGAACCAGAAAAACAGCTATCAAATATTACTAAAGCAAACAAAAATCTGTATTTGCAAGAACTTTACAATGCTATTGAAAACAACAAATATTATCCTTCGTCTGCCCGCAGGCGCGGTATGCAAGATACAGTCTCTGTTTCATTTCATCTGTTAGCCAGTGGTGAAATAGAAGACCTGAAAATTCAGACACGATTCAAACCTCTACGCCTTGCCGCTCAAACCGCGGTAAAAGAATCACTCCCTTTTCAACAGCCTCCGGATGAACTGGAGACACCATTAAAAATTCAGTATGCAATGGCATTCAAACTGAATTAATAACATCAGGTTTACAAATGAGTATAAAACTAAAATATAATCTACTTACAATTACTCTGCTTGGCTTATCGACAAGCTTGCATGCAGAACAACAGAAAACATCTGAGAATAATGATGTTGTCATCACAGTTACATCCACACGTGAAGACACCCCGCTATCAGAAGTAGCTGCAAGTATTGGTGTGATTGATAAGAAAAATATTCAGGAAACAAAGCCTGCACATCCATCTGAAATTACTAATCAGATTCCAGGTGTTCATATTAATGTTACCGGTGGTGAAGGTCATATGACAGCCATCAGACAACCGACAACGACTCAGGCATTGTATCTCTTCCTGGAAGATGGCATCCCTACCCGTTCTACCGGATTTTTTAATCACAATGCATTGTATGAAGTAAACGTTCCTCAATCTGATTCAATCGAAATTATTAAAGGCCCCGGAACTTCACTCTATGGTAGTGACGCGATTGGTGGCGTTATCAATGTAATAACAGCGGCTCCACCTTTAGAAAAGGAAACTAACGTGAACGCTGAAATTGGTGGCTATGGCTGGATGCGTCTTTTAACAGACACAGGTAACAGCTCTGATGACGGAGGCTACCGTGCAAGCCTTAATTTAACCCACACTGACGGCTGGCGTGAAGCAACAGACTATGACAGAGTCAGTGCAAATTTACGTTTTGATAATTTCCTTGATGATGGCTCATCGTTTAAAACGATTTTCTCAGCAACTAATGTCGACCAACAAACAGCCGGTTCTTCACGATTATTATCAGATGATTATCTGAACAACCCTGAATTTAATTACACGCCTATTTCTTACCGAAAAGTTCAGGCTGTGCGAGTGTCAACTGCCTATGAAAGCGAAACAAAGAACAGCTCTTTAAGCATTACACCTTATTTCAGACATAATTCAATGGATATGTTACCTAACTGGTCATTAAGCTACGACCCGGTCGTATACGAAACCAGTAACAATTCATTTGGTGTGCTGATTAAACATCGCCAGAACTTTAAAGAAAATAAGGCAAAATTAATAACCGGTATTGATACAGACTACAGCCCTGGCACTTATGAACAAAATGAAATAACTCCAGCTAAAGTAGGTGATGTGTATACAGACTATACAGTCGGCGCATTACAATATGACTTTGATGCTACCTTTAAATCTTTATCACCATATATTCACTATGAAAGATCGCTATCTAAGTCAGTGCGTTTTAGTACAGGCGCACGTTATGACTTCATGCAATTCGACTATGATAATAAATTAACGACGTTAATGACTGGCGATCACAGACGACCCGTCGACACTACTATTGACTATGAACATTTCAGCCCTAAACTGGGACTCACTTTTGATATTAATAACAACATTAATGGTTTCGCTAATTACAGACATGCCTTCAGAGCACCATCAAGTACCCAGTTATTCAGACAAGGTAAAGCTGAAAATACGGTCGATCTTGATCCGGTAAAAGTGGATAGTGTTGAATTTGGTATGCGTGGAAAAACAGCCGATAAGAAATCCACATATAGCGCTAGTATTTATAGCATGACAAAAAAAGATGACATCCTGTCTTTTAAAAATACCGATGGTACGCGAGAAACTTTAAATGCTGGCGAAACATCGCATAATGGTATTGAACTTGGCTATAATTCAGAAATAAATCGTTCCTACGCAGTTAATGTCGCGGCCAGCTATGCAATCCATACCTATGAAGACTGGAAACCTAATACCACAACTGACTATAGTGGAAATGAAATGGAATCAGCTCCTCGCACGATTACAAACACAAGCTTAACTTATCGACCTGCATCTAATCCCAAACTTAAAGTTGCTGCGGAATGGGTGCGTCTGGGTAGTTACTGGATGGACCAGGCAAACACTGAAAAGTATGATGGTCATGATTTGCTTAACCTAAGAGCACGGTATGAGATTAGCAAAAAATCTACAGCCTATATGCGCATAATGAATTTAACCGATGAAACTTATGCAACAGCCGCCTCTTACAAACCAGCTGCTTTTGGGAACCCGGAGAAATTTGAATACGCACCTGGAATGCCACTAACACTTTATTTAGGATATTCACAAAAATTCTAATGAACTATTCTTTGAAAACATTAACGATTGCAGCCAGTTTATTTCTGGCTGCTCCCTCATACGCATCTCAACATAATCATCAAGGGACATCAGGTTCCGTTACTGGTTGTGAAAAGGCACAATATAAACAACACTGCGCCAAAACAATGGCCAGCACATTCGATACATCAGGCCATCTCTGGTCAGCCTGGAGTAATGGAGAGTATCTGTATGTTAATCATTCAACTGATAAAGGCGCTACATATAGCAAGCCTGTCCGAGTAAATTCGATTGCTGAAAAAATATCAGCCCGAAATGAACATCGACCAAAAATTAAAATATCTCAAGATGGAAATATTTACCTCAGCTGGACAATGAAACTTGAAAAACGATTTACTGGACACATTCGTTTCAGTAAATCTACAGATAGTGGCAAAACATTCAGCCAGCCTGTTACCGTTAATGACAACATGGAAATCATTAGCCATCGATTTGATAGTTTAGGTATCAATAAAACTGGTGATATTTTTATTAGCTGGCTAGATAAAAGAGATAAAGCCCAGGCTGTAAAAAACGGTAAAAAATATAATGGTGCTGCTGCCTATTATGCAGTTTCAACTGACGATGGAAACAGCTTTAGTAAAAACAAAAAAATAGCTGATAACAGTTGCGAATGCTGTCGTATGTCAATGGCATTTGATCGAAACCAGCTTCCCGTTATTGCCTGGCGTCATATATATGGTGACAACATCAGGGATCATAGTATTGTCAGATTTAAGGACAGCACTACCCCGTTACAACCAATAAGACTTAGTCATGACAACTGGAAGATTAACGGATGCCCACATCACGGACCTTCAATCAACATTGACAGTAATAATACTTACCACACAGTCTGGTTTAATAATGCAGAAATAAATCACGGTATTTTTTATGCCAACAGTAACAATCAGGGACAAACTTTTAGCAAACCAATACAAATTGGAAACTATGACCGTAAAGCCAGTCATGCTGATGTGCTTGCAACCGGAAAATCTGTATACATAGTCTGGCAGGAATACCTAAAACCACATCATCAGCTCTACATAATGAGATCAGATAATAATGGAAGGGACTGGAACCCTCCACAACTGATTTCAACATCAATAAAAAAATCAGACCACCCATTTCTTATATCCGACAATGCTTCTGTTTATGCCTCATGGCATATCCCCGGAAAGAAATACAAATTAATACCTGTTAGTAAATAATTACAAATAGAAGATACCTAATGAAACACATATTATCAGGCTTACTCAAAACGAATTTAATCCTATTCTGGATAATTTCTCATTCTGCTGAAGCCTCTGACGTTAAAATATTCAACGTTACCGACTATGAAAACATACTCAGTCAACAAAACGACGAATTCGTTATGTTATTTTGGTCTATGGAGTGTTCACCTTGCATTAAAGAGATGCGTTCAATTTCCGGATTATCAACTAAACAACGAAATAGATTTGTCTTTATTTCTACTGACGGCGATGATTTTAAACAAGAAGTTAATAATACACTTAACAATCTTGGGCTGGAGAAAGAAAAAAACTGGGTATTTAATAGCGCTTCTACTGATGAAATTATAAACACCATTGATAGTAACTGGTATGGAGAAACACCAAGAAGTTATTATTTCGATAAAGAAAAGAACAGAACCCGACTGGTTAACTGATAAAATATTAACTATAAAAAAAACCGGCACTTGCCGGTTTTTTTTATCATTTAATTTAATTCATTAAATCCACTTTAACGCCCTGATCTCTTAACCTGTGCGCTCTATCATCTATCCAGCGCTGGAAGTTAGGCTGTATCTTGTATGCCTCCTGAGCAACATACTCAAGCACTGACTGAATATGAAATGATTTTAGGTAACCTTCGATACGAAAAACATCTTTACCTTTTTTATCAAAGAAGACCAGACTGGGTGCATAGTTAATATCCAGTTCTTTTGCCCAGTTTGATACTTTTGTTCTTCGACCATTTGGTTTAATCATGGTCGTATCACTCCACATATCCACCACAGCAACTTCGTAAGGTTTCAACAGTACTTTGCTTTCCGGGCGACTAAGTATATCGAGATGCAACTCATCACATGCAGGACATTGTTTTTGCTCAAACATAACCACTAATGGTTTTCCTTGCTTCAGGACTTGTCTGAACTGATAAGGCTTATTAACAGTTTCTTCAGCCTTATGCAGTTTACCTGCTGCTTTTACCGGAGACACTTCAGCTACATATTCTGAAAACTTCTGATTTCTGTATTTGTTTTTACTAACATAATCGAGCGCTGCTTCAAATTTACCAGGCTGGTAATAACCATTCATTCTTAATACAACATCACCCTTCTCATTAAAGAACAAAATAGTTGGTGTATACATAACGCTGGCCGTTTCAGCAAAGCTTTTTTCTGTGTAGGTATCCCTTTTATAAATCAGTTCGTTATCACCCCACATATTTACTGCAACCAAATCAAAATGCTTTCTGGTCTTGTCAGCAATCTGTTTCTGAGAAAAGTTATCATCCAGTAATTTTTTACAATAAGGACAGCCATCCTGATAGAAGAAGACAATAAGCTTTTTACCAGCTTCTCTGGCTTCAGCAATGTCCTCATTTAAATCCAGAAAGGAGTTTTTGAACCATTCAGGTTTTTCATGAAAGCCAGGGTTCACCATGCCTTCGCCCAGCTCGCCTTCTGGCTTAGCCTGTAACTGAACTGTTACAAGAAACATCAAAATTAAAACGGATATCACTCTCATGCCAAAAACTCCAATTCTATATCTCTACTCCGCTATCACTTTTATTAGACAGTAAAGTTTTATTCACTATCCATAACTCTAGCGTTTTTTTCTACGATTAGCAGGTTTTGCCGCTGGTTTTGTGGTTTTATTCATAGTCGCACTGGTGAATTTCCGTCGACGACTTTCTTCAATCTTGCCTTTGTTAATACGCGTTAATCCAACCGATGCTGACAACTGTGTTACTTCTGTATCGGTTAACTCACGAAACTTACCCTGCCTGACTGCTCTAGACTGCTCTATATCGCCATATCTAACTCGAATCAATCGACTCACCTTAAAATCGAAATGTTCCCATAGACGCCGAACTTCACGTGTACGCCCTTCTTTAAGAACAACATGGTACCAATGATTAGCACCCTGACCACCGGCATCAATTATCTTTTCAAAATGCGCCATGCCATCTTCTAACATGACACCTTCTGTTAATTGCTTCAGAATCTCGGGACTCACCTCACCCAAAATTCGAACCGCATATTCTCTTTCAATTTCATGTGACGGATGCATCAATCGATTGGCCAGTTCACCGTCATTGGTAAACAGTAATAGACCAGTCGTATTAATATCAAGCCTGCCGATTGCTACCCAGCGAGCCGTTTTTAATCGTGGCAAAGATTCAAAAACAGTCCGGCGTCCTTCTTCATCTTTACGCGTAGTTACCTCACCTTCAGGCTTATGATAAGCAAGCACACGCGTCCGCAATTCTTCAATCGGTTTAATTTCTATCCGTTTATTTTTATAACTGACCTTGTCACCTGCTTTGACAGCCTGACCAGGTGTAGCAATATTACCGTTAACACGGATCAAGCCCTCTTCAACCCAGCGCTCTATTTCTCTTCTTGATCCCAGCCCCATGCGTGACAAGGCTTTTTGAATTCTTTCTGTTTGCATATGCTTTTAACACCTGAACATGTCCGAGACACGTTATAATAAGAAACGCACCTGTACAGGCAGGTGCTCCTCCTATTTTAACTGATTTATGAACAGGTATCAGATATGTCTAACAATCGTGAGTTTATTTCTTTAAATCTGGCTGTATTAACAATTTCAGACAGCCGTACAGAAGCTGACGATACCTCTGGCAAGGCACTGATCGACAGAGCAAAAGATGCCGGACATCAGGTCAAAGATAAAAAAATTGTTGCTGATGATATTTACCAAATCAGAGCGGCTATTTCTGACTGGTTTGCACAGCCGGATATCCATGCCATTGTTACTACTGGTGGCACAGGTGTAACCGGACGTGATGGGACACCTGAAGCTGTAAAACCATTGCTGGACAAAGAAATTGAAGGTTTTGGAGAAATGTTCCGAATGATTTCTTACGATGAAATCAAAACATCTGCATTGCAATCACGAGCTATTGCAGGTGTTGCAAATGGAACCTATATATTCTGCCTTCCCGGTTCATCAGGTGCCTGCAGAACTGGCTGGGATTCAATTATCAAAGATCAAATTGATCATCGTACTTCTCCATGTAACCTGGCAATGTTGATACCCCGTTTACTGGAAAAATGATCTAAGATCTTGTTTTTTAAGCAACTGTATTGAGTTTTTTTAGCTATTACTCTATAACTGTATCAACACGATTGTTTTTTGGGGAAATTGAATGGGAATCGACTTTTCAGAAAAGCGGAGTTTTTTCCGCATGCCAGTCGAATGTCAGCTTGAATACACTGAAAATGGTAACGA
>Ga0316205_10003309_pt1 | contig 15449 bp, 12 predicted proteins | sample 3monthpyrite_MG_FD_204941 | JGI IMG/M metagenome (GOLD analysis project Ga0316205, IMG submission 204941) | Microbial mat bacterial communities from mineral coupon in-situ incubated in ocean water Damariscotta River, Maine, United States -... | ecosystem: Environmental > Aquatic > Marine >... | reverse complement strand
ACAGACGCATCATCGAGGTTTTTCTCAATTACACGCAGACGCATTAGAATGTCGTCCAATTTTTTTCTGAATTCAGCATATTCTTCTTCGACAATGGTCTTGTGCTTTCGCTGCGTATTGGTTACACCAGTCGTGTTTGCGAAAAGCTGGTAGTAAACACTTCCAAGACGACTTGAAATGCCTGGAGCAGTTTCGAATTCATGTCGCGATTTTACCCAATCTCCCCATAACATGTATTTGCATTCCGTCAATTGGTCATTCAACTTCTCCAATTCTTCTAGTAGCGTTAAGTCAGCACCGGGATACGTTTTAATAGCGTGTTCCATGAGTTCCATTCTGCCCTCTGTTTCGGACATTAATTTACTTGAACCCTGAATCTTTCTGTGCGTCTCCGCAACTTCTTTTCTGAATTGGATGAGCTCATCCATATTGTCAGCTAACAAAGTTTGATTGTTTAAACCAACAACCTTAAACGCACTCTTTGGAACCAGTGTCTTCAGTTCTCCATTTTTTAGATGAAGAATCTCTACGGAATAATCTCCTGGAGCGACCAAAAGTCCAAGGTCTGCAGATGAATACCTTCCCGGTTTTTGTTTTTTGATTCGAATAGGAGAGGTCGTTTCCATACGCAGATCCCAAGTTGTTTGTGAAATGCCTTTTGAAGGTTCTGATTTCAATCGCTTAATTTCAACACCAGCGGCGTCGCGAATAATCCAAAGAAGTTGTGTTTTTTCCTCGTTCTCTTCTTTTTTCAAATCATCAATGGAAGGATAGGCTACGTCTTGCTTTTCTTTCTCTTGTTCGCGTTCTTTTTCTTTACGTTGATCCTTGAGTGATTTCTCTGTTTCTTTGATGTACAAGGAAAAAGTAGCTCCAAATTTGGGGTTTTCGGCATTCCACATGTTGTGTCCCTGTGACCCCGTCCCGCTCAATCCAAGTGGTGAACTTTGAACGTATTGCAAAGCGTCTTCAATAGGGAAGAGGACAGCATCTTTAGCCAATGTTTCTTTTGTCAATGAACGCAAAGGTGTGTAATTGTCCAGTACGTAAAAACCTCTTCCGAAACTTGCAGCTACAAGATCATTTTCTCTTTTTTGAATTTCTAAGTCGTAAATGACAATGGTCGGCAATCCTCCAAGCTTTGTCCAGTTCTCACCGGCATCTACAGAAAAGTAGCACCCAAATTCGGTTCCTACAAAAAGAAGTTTTGGATCAACGTGATCTTGTCGAATAACAAATGCAGAACCACGCTCGGGTAAGTTTCCTGAGATTGATGTCCACGATTTTCCTTGATCCGTACTTTTTACGACATAGGGTTTGAAATCTCCAGATCTATGATTGTTGAGAATGGCAAAGACAACGTTTTCATCGTGAACACTTGCACAAATCATATTGACACGCGTGTTTGCTGGGACTCCAGAAAAGGAACCAACTGAACTCCATGACTGACCATCATTGGTGGATGTTTGTATCAGCCCATCATCCGTTCCTGCATAGAGCAATCCCTTTTTCTTTGGAGATTCGTCGAAAGCAACGATGTTTCCATATTTCGTCGTCGACTTATTTTTTTCAACCATGTCAATCGCCCAAACTTGATCCATTACGGCGAGTTTGTTGCGGTCAATTTGTTGTGAGAGGTCGTCAGAAATAGTTTCCCAATCATCTCCACGATTCGTACTCTTGAATACCTTATTCGCACAAAAGTAGAGTGTTTTGTTGTCGTGCGGTGAAATCAATAATGGTGCATCCCAGTTCCAACGATAGCCGTTTTCACCTTTGTTTGGAATTGGCTGAATTGGCGTTTTCTCACCCGAAGATTTGTCGTAACGAACGATCCAACCATACTGCGCTTGCGCATAAACAATGTTCGGATTCGTTGGGTCAATTGCCGATTCAAACCCATCGCCTCCATTGGTGATGTACCAATCAGAATTTAGAATTCCAGCGTTGTTAATCGTTTGTGACGGACCACCCATTGAATTATTGTCTTGCGTTCCTCCGTATATATTGTAGAACGGTTCGGCATTGTCAGTAGCGACTTTGTAGAACTGAATGATAGGAAGGTTGTCGTAGTAGCGCCATTCCTTCGCGTGATTGTAGGTTTCATAAATTCCTCCATCACATCCTACAATCCAGTGGTTTTTATCGTTTGGATCAATCCAAATACAATGATTGTCAACATGCTTATGGTCTTCACCAGTGGCATTAAATTTCTTTCCTCCGTCCTCAGTATGGTGTAGCCAAGTGTTCATGGAAAACACCTTATCTCGATTAGTCAGGTCACAAACAATCTCTTGATAGTAGTTTCCACTTGTTTTGTAGTCCGACATTTTCGACCACGATTCTCCTTTGTTGGTTGATCTATAAAAACCACCTTCCTTACCACGTCCTTCAGCAATGGCATATACATAGTTAGGATCGACAGGTGAAACAGCAATTCCAATTCTTCCCATTTCTTCTTTTGGCAAACCATTGTTGATCTCACGCCATGTTTCACCGCCATCCGTCGATTTGTAAAGTCCTGATTCGGGTCCACCACCAATATATGTCCATTCGCGTCTTCTTCGTTGATGCGCTGAAGCATACAAGATGTTCGAATTTGTTGGATCGATTTGAATTTCTGCAATCCCTGTGTGTTCTGAGATCTCCAAGGTACGTTTCCAAGTTTTTCCCCCGTCCGTGGTTTTGTAAACTCCGCGCTCGCCCCCTTTGCTCCACACAGGTCCATACGCAGCGACCCAAACCGTATTCTCATCCTGTGGATGAACAATGATTTTTCCAATGTGTTCTGAGGTTTTCAACCCCATATTTTCGAAGGATTCCCCACCATCTAACGATTTATAGACACCATCTCCATAAGCAACAGAACGTTGATTGTTGTTTTCTCCTGTCCCTACCCAAACAGTGTTGGGATTTGATGGAGCAAGCGTTATGCAGCCGATTGAATACGATCCGTAGCTGTCAAAAATAGGAGAGAAGGTCGTTCCGTGATTACTTGTCTTCCACACACCTCCTGATGCTGCACCAACATACCATATATTCTGATTTGTTGGGTGAACGGCTATATCAGCAATTCTTCCAGAAGTCTTGGCTGGTCCAACCATTCTGAATTTGAGTCCAGAAACTACGGATGATTCTATCCCTGAAGTTTCGCTCTTTTTCTTCTGAGCAATTGTAGGTAGTGAGCATGAGATAATAACAAAAGCGATAAGTAGTTTTTTCATTTTATTAGATTTTGAAACATCCGTTAGAATGCTTCCGAATTAGTAACAATCAATTTCGAAACTACTGTAAATAGAGGAATTATCCTTAGTTTAAGGGTCTAAATTAATTAACAATCTATGAAACACATTTTATTATTGGGAGCAGTATTGTTCCTTTCATTTGGCTCAATAGCCCAGGTAAAAATTTCCGATGACTTTAGTTACACTGTCAGCGACCCATACAAAGTTGTCGATGGTATGAAAAGTTATTTTTCGAGAGGTGGAGAAGTTCTCTCGGTTAAATACGGAAGAGGCGTTTTCTATTTCCAGAAATTTAGTGGTGATAAATTGAACGAATCCAAACGAGTTGAGATTAAGAAAACGGTTGGTTTTACTGCTGAGGATTTTTTGGAAGTAGACGGACATTACTACTTCTTCTATTCAATATGGGATAAGGCAAACACAACAGAGCAATTATTCGCGCGGGAAATTGACTTCGATAACTGTAAGTTCGTTGATGACGGCAATGTGCTTATCAAAGTGAAAGGTAAAGTAACTGGAGGCTTTGGTATTTCTCTTTTCGGATCAGGAAATATTGGTGGTGGTAAATTCCATTTCAATCATTCATTTGATCAGTCGAAAATGATTGTTCAATACCGTTTGAAACCAGATGAGAGACGCGATGATTTGAATAAGGATATCATTGGAATGCATGTGTATAATAGCGGTCTTGAAGAAGTTTGGAAGGATCAAGTTGAAATGCCATACACCGAGAAGAAGATGAACAATATCGGGTATACCATTGATAAAAATGGAAATACGTATGTTCTGGCAGAAGTTTACAAGGACAACACTACAAAGAGAAAAACGAAGAGTGGAGATCCAAACTATCGATTGGAATTGATCCGAATTGATGCAGATGATCAGACCATTTCGACTTCTGAAATTGAGTTGGGCGATAAATTCATCACTGATGTGGGCTTTTTTGAAGGGAAAACAAAGGAGATTGTTGTTGCTGGATATTATGGAAACAAGTTCGGAAAAGGAACCGATGGAATGTTCATGTGTAGACTTAGTGAAGAAGGTGAGGTAGTTGAAAAAGTGAGTTATGAAATTCCTGTTGACGTGATGAAGTTATATATGTCGGATCGTGCGCAAGAGAGAATGGAGAAAAAGAACGATGCGAAGGATTATAGCATGGCGAATATGGTACTTCGAGAAATTGTGTTTGACAACGATGGCAGTGTTACCATGTATGGTGAAAGATACTTTGTTGTATCACGTTATAACCCGAAGACAGGGCAGACAACGTACACGTATTACTATCAGGAGATTTTGGTAGGACGTGTTACAGGAGATGGAGAGCTTGCTTGGATTAATAAGCTGCCGAAAAACCAGATTGGTGGAAGTCCACGTGGGGGAATGGGATATTATGTAATGCCAGGAGTTGAAAATGACTATGTTCTCTTTCTTGATAATGTGAACAACATAGAACTTCCGTTAAACAAATATCCAAAAGCGCACAAAGATGGACGCGGAGGATTTTTAACAGGATTTAAAATTGACAATGCAACCGGAGAAGTAGAGAAAGTATCTCTTTTTGACACAAAAGATGCGAAGGGAATTACCCTTTATCAGTTCAATACAGGTAGAATTGTTCAGTTGACGGATACCGAGTTCGCGCTTGAATGTTACAAGAAAGGAAAGGAAGATGTGATGCTCAAGGTGACGCTTGAGAAGTAAAAATCATTAAGAATTTACCCATGTTGAAATCAAGATGGGTAAATTTTTACATTTAACTTTCAATTATTATTGAAAGTTTTATATATTTGGAATATGAACGTCAAAGAAGCACAACAAGAATTTGTACAATTATGGGGGAACTTCGGTTCTCAGTGGGGGATTAACAAAACAATGGCACAGGTTCATGCACTTTTGCTAACAAGTGAAGACGCGATGAGTACTGATGACATTATGGAAGCACTTTCCATTTCCAGAGGAGGGGCGAATATGAACGTCCGTGAATTAATGGTTTGGAACCTGATTTACAAAGTTTCTAAACCCGGTGATCGAAAGGAGTTCTTTGTTGCAGAAAAAGATATTTGGGAAGTAGCCAAGCGAATTACAAGAGAGCGTAAGCGTAGAGAAATTGAACCGTTGAAATTGCATTTATCACGTTTAAAAGACCTTGACGAAAAGGAAAAGGGAGCAGAGGACTTTATTCAGATGGTTGAAAATATTGAGCGCTTGGTAAGTCGGATGGATACGGTGTCTGATACAGTTATGAAAGCGGAAGAGAGCGCGTTCTTTGGAGCGATCATTCGTTTGTTGAAATAGTTTTTTTTGAAATCAATTTTCAATATTTATTGAAAATAATAAAAAGAGAAAGAATGGGACACGAAAAACAATACCTGCTGTACGATGAAGATTGCGGATTGTGTAAATGGTACACAGCCACCTTCGTTAAATATGGATTCCTTCAAAAAGATGCGCGCTTGCCTTATCATGAGGGAATAGAAGATCAAAGCTTTGATTTCGACATTGACAGAGCGAAGAATGAAATTGCACTTGTCTCCAGAGATACAAAGAAAGTTTTTTATGGTGTAGACAGCCTTCTTCATATTATAGGTCGCCGATGGAAATGGATGGAGCAGGTTGGACATTTTTTGCCCATTTACCTCTTCTTGAAATTGCTGTATAAGTTGATCAGTTTGAATCGAAAGGTAATTTCTCCCACAGTTTGTACAACAGACTGTGATTGTAACCCAACGATGAGTGCATTTTGGAGAATTGCATTCATTGTTATCAGTGGAATTATTACGGGAGTAATCGTCGGTAACTACTTTGTTTCTGAATTGGGTGATTACTTGAGGTTTCATTTTGCTTATTTGGATATGCTCTTTTTCGTTGCTCAAATTGGGTTTCAGTATCTCTTTTTTCGCTTATTTGGGCAAAAGGACTTTTTCACCTACGCTGGTCACATAGCGGTGATAAGTTTAATTGGAGCCGTTGTTTTAGGAATTATTCAGATAGGATTAAACCAACTGGGAGCTCTTGGAATTGACATTGCACTGTTGCAAACTGCTGGTTATGGAATGGTGTTAGGAATCATGTTATTGGAACATGCACGTCGTGTGAAATTATTGGGGCACACGAAGTGGTTGACAGTTACCTGGATGATTTTCCGTTTATTGATTTACCCAATTGCATTTACACTTTAGATTATGAAAAAAATAATTATCACCGCAGCAAATGGCTTTATAGGAAGAAAGCTTGCCGAATACTTTGTCAACGATTATGAAGTTGTGGCACTCGTTAGAGGTGAAGTCGATCAGGTTGAGGGAGTAAAGTACCTTATCTGGAACGGGAAAGACCTCGGAGATTGGCAGCTTGAATTTGAAGGCGCAGAATGTGTCATCAATTTGGCTGGAAGATCTGTTGATTGCCGTTACAATGAAGAGAATAAAGCACAAATTTATTCTTCGCGATTGGAGAGTACGAAGGTTCTTGGAGAGGCAATTGAAGGATGTATCAATCCGCCCAAGCTTTGGATAAATTCAGCGAGCGCAACGATTTATCGTTATTCTGAGGATAAACCAATGACGGAAAAAAATGGCGAAATAGGAAGTGGATTTTCTGTTGATGTTTGTCAGCAATGGGAGAAAATGTTCTATAGCTTTGGACACCCAAAATTGCGACAAGTAGCATTGCGAACGACAATTGTTCTCGGAGATGGAGGAGGTGCGATGGCGCCAATGGTTCGCCTTGTTAAATTCGGAATGGGAGGTAAGCAGGGAAAGGGAAATCAAATGTTTAGTTGGATCCACGCAGAGGATTTTTGTCGCGCTGTTGCCTTTATCATCGAGAATCAAGAAATTGAAGGACCTGTGAACATGGCGGCACCGTTTCCAGTAACGAATAAAGAGTTTATGCAAACACTTAGACGTGTGTACCGCGCTCCATTTGGACTCCCTGTACCACGATTTTTGTTGGAGTTCGGAGCTAGGATCATCCGTACAGAGACTGAGTTGATTCTAAAGAGTCGATTCGTTATCCCCGAAAAGCTGATGGAGCATGGCTTTATCTTTCATTTTCCGGATGCTGAATCGGCGGCACAAAACATAAAAAGTACGAACTGATTTGAACGATTCGCAGCAATTTGGTGTATCCATGTCTAAAAAGCGTGGATGAGTGTAACTTTTCACCATAATCTACGATATAATTAATTGGGTACGGATTTTGACCACCCGGCCCATGGTTAATTAAAAAGAATCGATCCGTATGAAGACATTTTACATTTCTCTATTTTTCTTATCTCTTTCTCTAATCTCTCATGCTCAAGAAGAGTCTGAAGCTTGCATCGACCCTTCAAAAAAGGTGATGAAGCTGATTAATGCAGCCGTCAATGCGAAGGATGCACCAACTGCCGTTCAAAATTTTAACGCCGCCATTGATTTGGAAGAAGATAATGCAACAGCTTACTATGAGTATGGCATGTATGCCTACAATAAAGCTTTGGAGTATTATCAGAAATATCCAAACCCAGCAATGGGGGATAAGAGTTTTCAGAAAGCGGAAGATATGTTCGCTCTAACACTGGAGCGTTGTTCGAATTACCATGGAAATTGCAGTTACTACTTAGGTGTAATCAACTATACGCAGAAGGATATGGAGTCTGCAGTTAAGTGGTTCAAGGAATACAAAAACTTCAAACATTCCGATACGGATCGTTATCCTGAAAACCACGCAAAGAATCTGAGTGACATTGATGAAGTACTGGCTGACCTAGAACGTGAAGCGGCTGTGAAATCGAAAGTAGTGCCTTTTAAACCAGAATTGGTGCGGAATGTTAGTACGAGCGATCAAGAATATTTCCCAATGATCTCTCCAGATAATGAATTGATCTTTTTTACACGTAAAAAGGACGCCAGAAATTTGGGAGATACACACAAAAAAATTCAGGAACAACTCACGTTTTCAACAAGACCAAATATGAAAACTGATTTTGATGGAGGAGAAAAACTTCCAGAGCCTTTTAATCGATTTACATCTGAAGATGTTCAAAGTTACGGGGCAACAACCTTGTCCGTAGATAATAAAGAGATGATTTTGTGTGCTTGTAAACCGACGGAAGTTGGCGGTCAACCGTACATGAATTGTGATTTATACATCACTACCTATGAGCGTTCTGGAAAAGGAGGAAATGATTACTCTTGGACAGAAATGGAGAACATGGGGAACAAGATTAACTCTCCAAATGGATGGGAGGGGCAGCCTTCATTATCTGCTGATGGGAACACGCTATTTTATGCTGTGAACCGTCCAGATTCTAGAAACAATGATATTTATATTGTAGAGAGAAATGACGATGGTACGTGGGGGACTCCGCGTCCATTTGATGAAATTAACACGGACGGAAAGGATAAAAGTCCATTTCTGCACCAAGATAGTGAGACCTTGTATTTCGTTTCTGAAAGCACAAAGGATAGACCAGGAGTAGGTGGTTTGGATATTTTCTACATCCGTAAGGAGAATGGTAAATGGACGGAGCCAACAAATATTGGTTACCCAATTAATTCGCAAGACGATGAACTTGGTCTGTTTGTTTCCATTGACGGAGAGATTGCTTATTTCTCTTCGCGCGTTGGAGGTACTTGGAATATCTACTCATTTGAGTTGTATGAAGAAGCGCGTCCACAAGCAGTTGCCATTCTAAAGGGGCAATTGAAAGATGAGAATGGGGCACCAGTTAAGGATGCAAAAATTGAAATTGCCTACGAAGACTCCGACGAAGTGACAGAAGTGAAGGTCAATGGTGATGATGGGAGATATGCGGCCATTGTTAAGATGGAGAAGAAGCAGGACATCATGGTTACTGTGAAGAAAGAGGGACATGCGTTTGACACAAAGTTGATTGCAAAAGAAGAGTTCAAAAAGGACGACATCGTTGTGCGTGGAAAGGACTTGGATGTTAAAGAGTTGAAAGTAGGTGAGGCGTATACAATTAACGATATTCTTTACCCAACCAATGGGTACGAACTGAGTTCAAAAGCAAAATTCATCTTGAAAGGATTCGCACGATTCCTAAAGGAAAATCCGACGATCTCTGTGGGTATTCAGGGGCATACAGATGATGTGGGTGACAATGCCATAAACCTCAAACTTTCTGAAGACAGAGCGCAGGGTGTGAAGAAGTACTTGGCAAGTTTAGGAATAGCAGAATCGCGTTTGTCTGCCAAAGGGTATGGAGAAACAGTGCCGAAGGTTAAGAATACTTCAGCTACAAATCGCGCGAAGAATCGTCGTACGGATTTCATGATTGAAGGAATGTAAGCCCCTTCAAATGCTTTTTAGATTGTTGTTTTTTGTCAAATAAAGAATTCAACTTAGGATAACTGCGTATTAACAATTCCACATTTATTTAATTTTTCTTTAAGATTCTTGTATACATTTGCCGCCAAATTTTTGGTGACATGGAAGCAATATTAATCATAGACATCGTCGGGACATTTGTTTTTGCAATTTCAGGGGTTGTCGCTGCTGTTGAACGTAAGTTTGACCTTTTTGGAACGCTCATTTTGGCACTGGTAACGGCTGTTGGAGGTGGAACGCTTCGAGACCTTCTCATTGGTGCAACACCTGTCAGTTGGATGGGTGATGATCTACACATTCTGGTCATCATATCAGCGATTCCCGTTGCATATTTCTTTTACACTTTTCTATTGCGCCTTCGAAAGACATTTTTACTCTTTGATACGATGGGGATAGCCCTGTTTACCATTTTGGGAATTGAGAAATCGCTTTCCATTGGTTTGTCTCCAGTCATCGCTGTTATGATGGGCGTTGTTAGTGCCGTGTTTGGTGGAGTCATTCGTGATGTACTCTCCAATCAAGTCCCATTGATTTTCAGAAAGGAGATCTATGCATTCGCTTGTTTGGCTGGCGGGCTAGTCTATCTTGGATTTAAGATCTTAGGTGTTTGGGAGGAGTTTAATATGCTTTTTTCCGTACTAATTGTGATAACGATTCGTCTCCTAGCCATTAAGCGGCATTGGTCGATTCACTTTGTTCCCAGAAGTAGTTAATCAAATTCGATTTTCGAAAAATTAAAGTCAACGAAGCCCTCAATTCCAGGGACGGTACCTTCGTCGCTAAATTGCCAGTGAATGATTTGTTCGTCTTCCAGATTGCTCACATTCCTGTTGTAGTTCGCAATCCAGAATTTATGATTGTTGAACTGCGCAGTAAACTTTGTTCTGTAAAAATGGTGAGAAGTGTAGATGACAGGACGCATTCCCGTTACTTCCTCTACTTTTTTTAACCAAATTTTCATGTTCTCGATGAGCTGTGCATTTGATTTCCCTTCGACCTCAACATCTAACACTGGAGGCAAGTCTCCTTCTTGTGCTGAATAATTCTTGAGAAAGTGCTTAGCCTGTAGAAGCGGATCTTTCTTCGGTAAAAAGAAATGATAAGCGCCGTTTCTCGTACCGTGAGAATTTAGTTCTTCTCGGTTATTTTTCCATTGTGAATCTACATGGTTAAGTCCTTCCGTCGCTTTGCAATAAACAAAGGAAAGTAGGGAGTCGGTTGCTTTGAAGGTCGTATTCCAGTCAATATCACCTTGATGGTGTGAGATGTCAATTCCGTAACTTGAAAAGCCATCGGGAAGCTCAGGGAGGTTTAATATGCCACCGCCTGTCTTAGCCTCAGTGAATTTTTGGTAAGTGAATACTGCCAAGAGTATAAACACGGAAAAACCTATCAGGAATTTACTTCTGGACCTCTTTTGTTTCGATCTTCTCACATATAAATATAAAAAAAGCCTTCTGTCGTTTGACAAAAGGCTTTCAAATATCTATCGAGTGGACTAAGCCATTCTCTTCTCTCTAATACGAGCAGACTTACCAGTACGCTCTCTGAAGTAAAAGATACGTGCTCTACGAACATGTCCTCTCTTGTTCACCGTAATGCTTTCAATGAATGGCGAAGCGATTGGGAAAATTCTCTCAACACCAACATTTCCAGACATTTTACGAACTGTAAATGTCTCAGTCGCTCCAGATCCTTTACGTTGTAGAACAACTCCTTGGAATTGCTGAATACGTTCCTTGCTACCTTCCTTAATCTTGTACGAAATAGTAATTGTATCTCCGCTTTTAAACGCAGGCAAATTGTTTGCTTCAACTAGTTCGTTTTCAAGTTCTTTTATAAATTCCATGACTCTTTGTTTCTAATTCTATCGCCCAAATTGGGGTGCAATATTACGAATAAATCCGGAGAACAACACGTTCTGGATCAAAAATTTTGACAAAAGTAATAAGAAAAGATGTATTAAATTGCTTCCCAACTGGTTCGTTACATTTTAAGCGCAGAAAAAGGTAGATAACTTCTGTATTTTATGTTCGCATATTCAACTATCAATGGATTTCAGTAGTTTTGATAAAATTTTACAAAACATGTCAGTTCATCAGAAGGTTAAAAAGGTTACTACACACGTTCTACAGGAAATGAAGAATGCGGGTGAGAAGATCACAATGCTTACAGGATACGACTTCACAATGGCGCGGATCATTGATGGTGCCGGAATAGATGTAATCCTTGTCGGTGATTCCGCTTCTAATGTAATGGCAGGACACGAAACTACGCTACCAATTACCTTAGATCAAATGATCTATCACGCCTCATCTGTTGTGCGTGGAGTGGATCGCGCACTCGTTGTTGTAGACATGCCTTTCGGTTCTTACCAAGGGAATTCTAAAGAAGCACTTTCGAGCGCTATTCGCATTATGAAGGAATCCGGTGCACACTCAGTCAAGCTGGAAGGCGGACGTGAAATTTTGGAATCTGTGACGCGTATTTTGACTGCTGGAATTCCAGTAATGGGACATTTGGGACTGACACCACAATCTATTTATAAGTTTGGAACATATATCGTACGCGCCAGAGAAGAGGATGAAGCAGAGCAATTGATCCAAGATGCCAAGGCCTTGGAAGAAGCAGGGTGTTTTGCAATTGTATTGGAGAAAATTCCTGCAGAACTGGCAACAAGGGTGGCAAAAGAAGTTACGATTCCGATCATTGGAATTGGAGCTGGTGGAGGCGTTGACGGACAGGTACTTGTTGTACACGACATGTTGGGGATCAACAATGAATTCTCACCGCGTTTCTTACGTAAATATCATAACCTCTTTCAGGAAATGAGAAATTCATTCCACAGTTATATTGAGGATGTTCGTTCAGGAGACTTTCCAAATGAGGAAGAACAGTATTAAATAGATTTTAGATATTGGATCGCTACGCTTTTGGATCTTGGTATTTTGATTCTAAAGTCTAACTGTCTAACATCTAATATCCAACGTCTAAAACCTAATGTTCAACATCCAATATTCAAGATCTAACATCGAAATTCTTCACGAAGACAATCACACCATTGTGATCAACAAACGCGCGTCTGATATTGTTCAGGGGGATAAAACGGGCGATGAACCACTCGTAGAAAAGGTGAAGAAATACATCAAAGAAAAATACAACAAGCCTGGGAATGTGTTTTGTGGTGTCGTACATCGTTTAGACCGACCAACAAGTGGAGCCTTGGTATTTGCCAGAACTAGTAAAGCCCTCCCACGATTGAACGAACAGTTTAGGGAGAAAACGACACGAAAGATTTATTGGGCAGTCGTAGAAAATATGCCCGAGAAGAAATCAGGGACACTGGTTCATTACCTAAAGAAGAATGAGAAACAGAATAAGTCCTACGCTTCCAAAACGGAGACAGAAGGTTCGAAGAAGGCAATTCTCAATTATACATGGAAACTCTCTTCCGATAAATATCATTTGTTGGAAATTGAATTGGAAACAGGTCGTCATCATCAGATTCGCTGTCAATTGGCAACAATGGACTGCATAATCAAAGGAGATTTGAAGTATGGAGCAAAACGCTCAAACAAGGACGGCTCGATTCATCTTCATGCACGTGAATTGGAATTCACACACCCAACAACAAAGGAGCAAATAAAAGTAACGGCTCCTGTGCCAAAGGAGCCGTTGTGGGAGTTTTTTGAAAAGAATTATTGAAGGAATTTTAAATTGTTGCAATTCCAAGTGTAACAAAGGGCACATTTCATTTAAATCGGATCATCTATATTTGTTCAAAGCTTAAAGAGAAAATTATGGATTATAAAACAATAGTAGACGTTCGAACGCCGGGCGAATTTTCAGGAGGAAATGTTACGGGTTCAATCAACATTCCCTTACAGGAAGTTGTGGAAAGAGAAGGGGAGATCATGAAGTTAAACGAACCAGTTCTTTTCTGCTGTGCAAGCGGAGCGAGAAGCGGTCAAGCAACACAGTATTTCAAGTCAAAAGGTCTTACTTGCGACAATGGCGGTGGCTGGATGGAAGTGAATAACCGAGTGAACGGATAGAAAAAACTAGACCCAAAGAAAAAACCACTCCTTTGAAGAGTGGTTTTTTTTGTTCAAAATATTTTGGTCTAATTCACTCGAATCCGCTGACCGATCTGCAAAACTGAACCTCTCGAGAGACCATTCAAATCGCAAAGTTGTTCTACCGTTGTTCCATTTCGAGCAGCGATCTTTGAGAGCGTATCTCCAGATCGAATAGAATAGGCTGATCCTTCCGCCAAATGATCATGATTTATAGGTGCTTTGGGCTTGTAATTGCTTTTCAACATTAAGTCTGCAACCACAGCATTTTCGTTGCGCAAACAGTAATTTTCTGTATCAAATACTTTCTCAGGATCAAAAGCGACATCGTGGTAACGCATTTCGAAGTGCAGGTGAGGTGAATACGATCTTCCCGTACTTCCGCCCAAACCAATTACATCTCCAGCCTTTACTATTTGGTTGGCCTTTACTTTGAGTCGTGATAAATGCGCATAATATGTTTCCAGTCCATTCGCATGTCGAATAATTACGAGGTTTCCGAAGCCACCACCGTTGTATGTCGCATAACGAACTTTTCCATCGAAAGCTGCAACAATCGCTTCTCCAGTTTTAATTGGAATGTCAATTCCTTTGTGATAAGACCCGTGACGTCTTCCAAAACCGGAAGTTGTTTTCTTTTCTACTGGGAATGCGTATGAATGAATTGAGTCAGTGAAGTAAACAACATTCTTTTCATCGAATCCATTTTTCGCATAACTAAAAGTAATATTGACCTTCCAATCCTTTGTGAAAATGGAAGATGTATCATAAAACGATTGTTTACTAACGGTTTCTTTTTCAAGAGAATCTTTGTCACTAGAGGCTTTCTCGACCACTTGTGGCGTAAGTTCAACAGAACCAAAAGCAAAGCTGAATAAGGAAATAAATAGAAATGTGGAGATACTTTTCATAGATTGCTACTATCAATTTGGAGACAAAACTAAAGTCTTTTTCCTGATCAATGATATTTTGAATTATAAAAATCGTTAAAAAACAGCGAGTTAACTATTAACAGAATGCAAAAAGAGTACCCCGAAAGGTACTCTTTGTTTTGAATCAATCGTATCAATTACTTGATAACAATACGTTTTGTATCAATTTGTTGCTGATTTCCTGCAACTTTAAGAATGTACATTCCACTTTCAAGTTGGCGCACATCAATTGTTTGTGTGTTTCCATTGATTGGAGTAGAAATCACCGACTGACCAGATAGACTATAAATCGTCATCGAGTTGAAATCCTCAATACCGAAAAGAGAAAGTTCATCTGTCGCTGGGTTTGGTGAAATTTCCCAATCGAAAATGCTCAGGTCAGAAAGTCCAGCTGGGTTGTTGTACACCAAATCATAACGTTGGTTTTCCAGAACTCCATGCATAAGCTCAACTTGCCCCTGCGTAAAGCTATTTTGACATGTTTCAGCTGAGTAATCCATGAAGTTTTCAACCATATCGGGAAGATCCACACCTTGAATAATATCAACACATGTATTCTTCGTTATATCACAGTCTGAGTTTGATTGTGCATCTGCATTTGGAGTATCATCAATACCATCTTGCGCTGTGCAATCTCCATCTCCCCAGATATGTCTCAACCCTAGGTAATGTCCTACCTCATGAACAGGTGTTCTTCCACGCACATCAATTGGTCCACCACCAGCATCAAGAACATTTGGGTTGTTGCTTCCAAAAGATTGATATTGGATTACAATACCGTCACTCATTCCAGCTGTAGATCCTGGAGGCCAGTTAGGCAAACCGCTCGGTGGAGTAGCGTAACCAAGAAGTGCTGTAATTTCCTG